>JGI24025J20009_10000066_pt1 | contig 77645 bp, 68 predicted proteins | sample Cruoilmetagenom3_FD_20009 | JGI IMG/M metagenome (IMG submission 20009)
CTCTGCTTCACTTTGGTCGGTAAGGCGGAGAGGGTACCGCTGCTGGCCCTCCTGCCTCTACCGTATGATCCAAAGTGCTGCAGTTATTCTATGAATTCAGGTTTTCAGCGTTAGCACTATTAAAGCAATCAACGGTTATCTTTTAATCATTAATTTTTACCACCAGCCAATAACTTTAACCACCCGCTGTTAATCTTAACCATCAATCATTAACTTTAACCAACTACAACGATAACAACACCTGCTTAACAAGCACAGTTAAAAACCCCGAAGCGCTCAACATTTAAAAGAGATTAAGTTTTAAGACAGGATAAGATTGAAAGGAGACTAAAGTATTAAGCTAAAGGAACCGCCCCCTAAACATGCTGGCCGAGGGCTAATGCTGGCAAAGGGCTGGCGGCAGCCAACGCCAGCGGGCGAACATTAGGCGTTATACCAACGAAGCCTCCGTGTGGTTGACCTCGTCCTGAAAACACATCTGATTAGAGCCCGCTTTTTTAGCTTTATACATCGCTTTATCCGCCGCCTCTAATAACGAATCTGGCGTGGAAGCAGCCTTCGGGTAGAACGCGACCCCAATGCTGACGGAAATCTGAATGCGCTGCTGCCCTATGTGAAAAGGCATCGCCAGGGCATCGATTATTGCTTGCGCCACGTGCTCGACATCTTGGCGCTGCTCGGCGCCGGTGAGCAACACGGTAAATTCATCGCCACCTAAACGAGCCACCGTATCGTTCGCTCGCACACAGCCAGCAAGGCGCTCCGCCACATTAGACAAAATGCGATCCCCCGCTTCATGGCCGAGCGAATCGTTGACCTCTTTAAACCCGTCGAGGTCCATGAAGAGGAGCGCAAGCGGCTGGCTACGCCGCTTTGAATGCTTGATCTCCTGCTCCAATCGATCCAGGAAAAGACGCCGGTTGGGTAGCCCCGTTAAAAGATCATAGTGGGCGTTATGCCATACTTTTTCTTCTGCAATGGCCTGCTCAGTGATATCGCGGGAAATGCAGACCATCGCTTCGGTGTCTTGCTGTTCATCGAGCACGGGGGCCAGCAGGTACTCAAACTTCTCACCCTGGCCTGAAGCAAAGGTATGCACGAACTTACCGCGAAAGGTGGATTGATCAGCGATGATCTTATCCAAATGGCGCTGGAAATCAGACGCGAACGAGAAGCCAAGATCAAAGGTCGATTTACCGATGATGGCCTCAGGCGCCATCGCGAAGAGATCGGCGGTGGCCTTATTGGCATAAATAAACCGACCTTGAAGATCGAGAACATAAATGGGGTCTGGGGAGGCGAGCAGAATGGCCCCAAACAGCCGGGTTTCCATCTCTTTGACGGTGGCGTACTGCTCTAGTGACTCCGCGACCGCTTGGTCTATTGCTTCATGGAAACGGGTAAGATCCTCAAGCCGTTGGCCCGCCAGGGTGGGGTGATTTTTACTCCAGTGCGACACCACGCTTGCGCGCAGCGCCCGAAACTCAGAGACCGTTTCAATAACGGTGAAGCCGCTATTCTGCCGATCCTCACCATGCACTTCTGCCCAGCTCTCTTCCGGCCCCTTCGGCGCGCAGCCTTTTGATTTAGCCGCCTGCTCGGACTCACCCTGCTCTGAATCGAGATCATCGGCAATCTCCAACAGCATTTCCTTGGCATGGTCGCGCAGTTCGCTTTTGTTCATATTCTTAGCGTGATAGAGCGTTTTGGAAAACGCCTCCCAATCGGTAAGAATCGACTCAATTTCAGCCCGAATAAACGCCGCTATTCGCATATCAAACCCTACTTGTTTAGCTACTATTAATTATAGGAAGGGGCAAGGAAAACGCCCGTTTTATGCGGCTTTCCTCTATGTAGACACTGTTTCAACCATGCCTAACATGCTAGCGATACGGGCGAAAACTCAGTGCACACACACTTTAACATGAGCCCCCACTGTTGAAGCATGATTTTGTCTGCCCGGCGAAGACGACCCAGCATTTGAACAACGTGAACTAATTAATAACGCTTAACGTTATCAACCATTCAAACATCTAAATCATGATTTAAAAACTACGAAATAATTAACACAATCTTAAAGACTAAGAAAAAATCCACTATTAACCAGAGCAGACACAAGATTAAAAAAGGCAACAAAATCAGCAAGCACACACATTGTTAGCCATGGCTATGTTAGTTCGCTATTACAAACTTTATTTTTATAGCACTGCCTTGTTTATTGATTAAAAACTGAATAGGATTCAGCGCTATTCAATACCCCATGATTAAACGCAAATACGGTTTTTGCTTCCACACTGACGGGTTCCGCACGGTACTTTTTCCGCACGGTACATTTTCAGCGAGCGAGTGCATCTTTTATGTCGCCTATCACCCTGCTATTCCTGGCCGTTTCCATGTCAGCGGATGCCTTTGCGGCTTCTCTGAGCAAAGGGGCCGAGCTGAAAAAACCGCGCTTTCGACATGCCATCGGAATCGGCTTGGTGTTTGGGGTAATCGAAGCCATTACCCCGGTACTCGGCTGGGTAGCGGGCAAAGCCTCGCAACAGTACGTGCAGGCCTGGGATCACTGGGTGGCCTTTACGCTGCTCTCGATCATTGGCCTGCACATGATGTATGCCGGGCTCAAAAAAGACGCCGCCATTGAACAGCGCAAACAAACCCTATGGCTATTAGTGCTGACCGCCACCGCGACCAGTATCGATGCCATGGCCGTGGGCGCCAGCCTTGCCTTTATCGATGCCAACATTATCGCCACCAGCTTGGCGATTGGCCTTGCGACCACCCTGATGGCGTCCTTAGGTACCTTCCTGGGCCACAAACTCGGCAAGTTTGTTGGCCACTGGGCGGAGCTGATTGGCGGTATCGTATTGATCGGTATTGGCTTAGCGGTATTGGCAGAACACACCGCGTTTTTTGGATAACCCCTCCTCTGCTAGCGCCCTACTCCCCCTACTCATTAGCCCATCTACCTGTACTGTTCAAGCGTTAGGGAGTAGGGTAGCCATCCGGTTCGATCCTCTCAGCGCTTTGTTGCAGTTCACTGTTACGAACCTCTGTGGGCGTTTACTCCGGCCTTCCTATTAAGGCGCTTCCAACGCCTGAACTTGCACGACCAGGCTGCCAACCGCAATCTCATCTCGCTACAGACATACCTAGAAAGATGTTCTGTTTTTTGCTTACTTCCTATCGCGGCCACTCCGTTAAGGGAACTGTGGTTGCTATTTAGGATGCTAGGGCTGCAAAGCCTATGGGTATTCAATGAACGAAGAAAATTTCTATCAATTCTCGACCGTGACTGTACTCGCCTTGTTGGCGTTTTTTTACGGCGGCACTTACCTGCTGACCTTGCTGATCAAAAAGAAAAAGGAAAATACTGACGCCTTCATGGTGTCCAATCACCAGATCGGCTTTGGCCTTGGCGCTGCCAGCATGACCGCCACATGGATCTGGGCCGCCTCGTTCTACGGGGCCGCCACCTCTGGTTATACCTACGGCATTTCCGGCCCTTTGCACTACGGGCTGTGGGGCGCGTTGATGATTCTGTTCATCTACCCTTTTGGCCGCCGCTTTCGCAAACTGGCGCCCAACGCGCATACCTTGGGTGAGCTTATCCATGCTCGCCATGGCTCTTCCAGCCAGTTGATTCTCGCCTCCTCCAACATCCTAGGCAGCATCATTAGCCTCATGGTTAACTTCACCGCTTCCGGTGCGCTGGTCTCGGTACTCTCGCCACTTTCCTTTCAGGCCGGTGTCGTCATCGCTGGGGTCGGGGTACTCGGCTACACGCTCTGGTCGGGCTTCCGCGCCTCGGTGCTGACGGATTTTGCCCAGCTAATGGCGATGATGGCCGTTGCCATTCTGATTATTCCAGCGGTGATGTTCGCCCTCGGTGGCCCAGAAACACTGTCAGATGGCATGAGTCTACTCACGCCAGAGCAAGCGAATCTGTTCTCGATGGACGCTATCCTCAACCAAGGCGCGCCCTTCTTTGTGGCGGTGCTGGCCTACGCTATTGGTAACCAGACCATTTCCCAGCGGCTATTCGCCGTGCGTGAAGACCACATCAAGCCGACCTTTATCACTGCGACCATTGGTTATGGTGCGATTGTGATCGGCCTGGGCATGATTGGCTTGATGGCGCTGATGACCGGCATGGAGCCGATTGATGGCGACATGAATAACCTGATTCCGCAGATGGTATCAATGTATCTCTCACCGGTGTTTATCGGGCTGTTCTTTATTCTGGTGATCGGTTCGCTCTCCTCTACCGCTGACTCGGATCTTTCCGCTATGTCCGCGATTGTGATGGCGGATGTGTACGGTAAGAATATCGCGAAGAACAAACCCGACCCCACCAAAATGCTCTTCATCGGCAGGCTCACCATGGTCGTCGCGACGCTGATTGGGGTGATTCTCGCCAGCTTCTCGATGGATATTCTGATCATGCTGGTCTTTGTTGGCGCTCTTTGGGGCGCGATTGTGTTCCCGGTCATCGCCAGCTGCTTCTGGGATCGCGTGACCAACAAGGCCTTCACCTCTGCGGTGATCGCGGGCCTGGTGATGTTCTGCGTCGCACGCTTTGAGTTGCTGCCTATGGTCGGTGTGATTGCAGGGCTGTTTGAAATACTCGCCGCCGTCGGCGGTGGTGTGGTGCTTGGCTTGATGCCCTTCGGGTTCTGCGGACGCCGGGTCGGCTTAATCGTTGGTGCCCTCAGCGCTCTCGTACTGGCCTACTTCTTTGTCGGCTTCCTGCAAGACTACACGGTACTAATGGCCTCCTTAATGGCCTATGGCGTCAGCACCATTGTCTGCATCGGCGTCAGCCTGATGAGCTCCAGCAAGTTCGACTTCTCGCAAATCGATCAGCGAGTCATCAACTACGACCCGGCCAAGTCTGCGACTCAAGGCTGAGACCAGCGCCACGCTAGATTCATCACTTCATTCGCTGGTGCGCCAAGCGCACCAGCCAGACAACAGGAAAGCCCATGCAAACTTTTATCTTGGCATTATATGTACTGATCTGGCCATTAATATCACTCGCTATATTCGCGATCATCGGCATCGCCACCGTCAAAGACATTCGCATTGCTCGACGTGATAAGCGTGAGCTGGTGTGACATAGCTCGTCATACTGGAAGGTAGTAATACAAACAGAAAGGAATCTGAAAGCGGCAAAGGAGTGCCCTCAAATCAACCAACGCCAGGCATCCCAAACACTTTCCATAGAGGTTGATCAGGATCTTGGGCGTCTACTGCGTAACCGCCCCAGAAAGAGCCATTCGCCTCTTCCACCCTGTTGGCACTGTCGTTACGCCGATATCCTCGCCCGCAAGCCCCCCTTATAGCCGAATTCACCACTCTGCACTAACCTTGAAGCGATTTTTGCAAACCTAGGTAAGGAACCTGCATGCGTACACGCTCCCGCAATCAGCAGATCAAAGGTCTCATCGGCTGGCTGGTACTGGTTTATCTGGCCGCGGCCATCGGTGCTATCGCCTCTGTCAATGCGGCCGCCTTCTACGAAGCACTCCAGCAGCCCGCCTGGGCACCGCCCGCCTGGCTGTTTGGGCCGATGTGGACAACGCTGTACGGCTTGATGGGTATAGCCGCCTGGCTTGCTTGGCGCGAACCGGGTGCCCGATCGGCACTATTGTTGTTTATGGTGCAACTGGCGCTCAATCCCTTATGGAGCTGGCTCTATTTCGTCTGGCAGCTGGGGGCAATCGCATTTATTGGTGTGGTAGTGTTGTGGGTATTGATCGCCATCACGTTGGTGATGTTTTGGCGCCTCAAACCGCTGGCCGGTGTACTGCTGCTGCCTTACCTCGCCTGGGTGAGTCTGGCCTGCGCCCTCACCTGGAGCACTTGGCGGCTCAATCCACAGATTCTGGGCTGAGTTAAAAAACATCACAGCAGGAGAGTAAGACATGCAGACGATTGAGCTAGGCGGTGAACGCGTACCGCGTATCGGCCAGGGCACTTGGCACATGGGCGAGGATGCCAGTCAGCGGCAGGCGGAGGTCAGGGCGCTGCGTGCAGGCCTGGACTTGGGCATGACGCTGATCGATACCGCCGAGATGTATGCCGAGGGCGGTTCTGAAGAAGTCGTTGGCGAAGCGATCCGTGGCCGACGCGATAAGGTGTACCTGGTCAGCAAGGTCTACCCCCACAACGCCAGCACCAAGGGGGTTCAAGCCGCCTGCGAGCGCAGCTTGCGCCGATTGGGCACCGATACGATCGATCTCTACCTGCTGCACTGGCGCGGCCAGTACCCGCTGAGCGAAACCGTAGAAGCGTTTGAGCGGCTGCGTGAGCAGGGCAAGATCCTGCGCTGGGGCGTTTCGAACTTCGACATTGACGACTTAGCAGAGCTCGACGCGCCCGCTTGCGCCACTAATCAGGTGCTCTACAACCCCGACGCCCGGGGCATCGAGTACGACCTGCTACCCTGGCAAGCACAACACCACATGCCGCTCATGGCCTATTGCCCGATTGGGCAAGGCGGCGCGCTACTGCATGACGCCGCCCTGCAACGCATCGCCGACAAACACAGCGCCACTCCCGCGCAAGTCGCCCTTGCCTGGGCTCTGCGCCACCCCGGCGTGATCGCGATTCCTAAAGCTGTGAATTTGGATCACCTCAAACAGAACGCTGATGCGGATAAGGTCAGGCTCGATGACGAGGATTTGGCACAGATGGATGCCGCCTATCGCCCGCCAACGCGGAAGCAGTCTTTGATGATGGTGTGAGGAAGAGCCATTAACGGCTCGACATCAGCAAAAATACGATTCGTGGGCATCACCGGCTCAACCGCTGGTTTTAAGCGGTGAAAAGCCGAACGCTGCACAGTCGATTGCCAAACCTTTCAGCTTGCAATATTCCGTACATTTACAAGGTCCCGTATAGGAGCGACCTTATGGATGCCATCAGCTACAAGACAGCTAGAACCAATCTAGCAAAAACCATGGAGCAGGTCTGTTAAAACCATTCACCCATGATCATCACCCGCAACAAGGCATCGTCCGTGGCAATGATCTCTCTCGAAGACTATGAGGCGCTGCAGCCTATCTTCTGCGCGCACCTAAGAATGCCCGCCGTTGGCTGGAATCCGTTATCGAGCTTGAGCAAGATGGTAATCAGCAAAACAAACTTCATGAAAACGGCAGCGCCGGGGCTCGCCCCGGCGCTGCTATCGTACATGGCAAAACAAATTGACGATTAGAAACGGAAACCGGCTGATGCGGTAAAGGAGTCGATTTTATAGTCGCTGTCGAAGTCGTAGCGCTCGTATTCGGCACGGACCAGGAAGGGGTCGAAGTTGAACTGCGCGCCGACACCGTAGACCGGATCGGTGCCGTCCTGATCTTCAAGATCAACGCTAGCACCGCCAAGGTTACCATCGACGTCGGTTTGCCACTTGGCCACACCGGCCTTGGCGAAGGCGGTAAACCAGGGGGTGATGGGCAATTGACCGACCAGACTCGCCCCGTAGGCGTCGGATTCCAAATCGGTATTGGCGTCACTGTTACCCCTCAGGCGCGTACGACCAAGATCGGCATAGAAAATTTCGGTAGCGAAGTAAGGATTGAATTCGTAGCCGACGAAACCTTTGAAGCCGTTGTCTTCTTCATCATCCAGATCAAAGTCTTCGGCGCCATCGGAGATGAAATCGCCGACTTCGTCATCGTCGTTCTCCAGCGAACTGAAACCGGTACCGATGCCCAGATAGAGGCCATCAGCATTGGGTGCGGCGAATGCCGACGGTGCCGCGGCGAGCAAAGCGGTAGAGGTAAACGAGGCGGTAAGTAGGGTTCTGAGTTTCACGTGTATTCTCCTTGTGACGACTTGCTGTGAACGATTCTAGGAATCGTCATGGTATTGAAAGGCAATCCTGCCGTGATTCACGCAATGTGATAGTCGTTTGATTCACACGTATAACCATAGGCAAAACACTGTTCGACAACAAGGAGGATTCGGTTACGACAGGTAAGTTTATAGTTTGTAAAAAAAGCGCCTCTACCGGGAAGGTAGAGGCGCTTTGGGCATCGATGCAGTGCTGAAAACGGTTCATCAGTATGGCGAGCATTGGAGTGTTGCCGAACTGGAACAAGGTGGTAGCTAGGAAAAGTTGAATGGAGCTTCTTTTTTTCCGACAACGCCTGAGAAGACACTCTGTAATGGCAGAAAAATGACAAGAAGGGTCTTAACCGGGTCAACAGGCTCATCAAAGAGACCACGCGAGAACCGTTTGAAGGGACCGACAAACCAGAAACTATCAAACACAGCCTCGCCGATTATTGCTCTATTCGAATCAACGAAGAACACCGAATGATTACAGCGCTCCGGCTAGTAGTCCTGGGCCCCAGCCACTAAAGCCGACGCTGTGCTGTTCAGTGTATTGTTGATTGCGCTGTTTGGGATGGAAAAGCATCAGCCCCAGCGGTAATGTCGCAGCATCTTTAACGGAAACGGTTCTGTTCAATCCTTTTCACCAACATCGAACTAGGTGCCATTGCCATTGTAGTGTAGATCAAAGACATGGCTGAGAAAGTACGCACTTGATCCTGCGTAAATTCCAGCGGGATTATCAAACTTTTTAAAATACTTCCTCGTCAGGGGCAAATTCTTTTGGTCGATTAGCATCTTTCTCCGCTTCCATTTCAGCAACCAGTTCGTTCATAAACCACTTTTCGTTCATATTTTGGAAATCGGCCATTTGAACTTGCATGAGGTATAATACCCCGCCATTGTGGGTCTCATATGCATCCTGCCCATCAACTAGTGAAAGTTTCTCTGGGAAGGTTCGAATCGTATACATCGGATTCTGCTCGCCAAACTCATTCCCAATGACCTTAAATTCGTCACCGCTCAATAAAAATTTGGTTTCCTCCCGAAAGCAGAGTTCTACCTTCTCAAACTCCATATCCTTGAGAAGGGCAGCTGTATTCAGAAAAACTCGAAACACATCCATTGCGCTGGCTTCGTTTGATAGATTATTAACGCAGTAACGCAAATTTTTGTCAGCTTTAAACAAATCAAAATCTACACTCGTATTCCTCGGATCGCTTGCAACTACTGCCCTCTCTTCATCATTAAGTTGCCCACCAAAGGCCATAAAAGATGCGCACATGAATGAAACGGCAAGAGTTTTTCTCAACATTTTACGTCCTTTTAATCAATTAGAAGGCATCTGAATCTAATTCAAGGTCACCACGCTCAATTTCACTTTTTGCTTCTGCAAATTGTGGGCTTTCATAAGCAATTGATAAGTATCCCTGACCACGCCGCTTACCTTGAAGCTGAACGGAGATGAGGCCTCCACTAAACTCAAATATCGAAAGATATACTCCACAGCCAGAATATTCCAAGCATTGATAAAATTCATCGGCCTCATCATACAATGTACCGCCAGTTCTTTCGTAGTTCGTTGAAGGTTCACCATACTTCTTTATGAGAAGATCTTTTATTTGATTATAGTTTCTCTTCCCCTCTAAACCATATATATCGTCGATAAAATCAGTGGAGCTTGCGGCTGCCTTCACGAGATTACCTTTATATGTAATGGCAATATAAACCTCTGCCTTTGACCATGCCTTTGGTGCCGAAACAGAAGAAAATATTTTGAGCCCGTCGGATTCACTCGCTTGAGTAAAACCAAGTTCATTCAGTTCTGCTTCGGACATACCCCATGTCAGACCGAAAGGCTCTGGAAACGAGGCGGAACCATGTGCTCCCAACGCGACAATCATAAGCAATACCACTGCAAGTATCTTCCCCATTATGCCCCCCTTGTATTGTTCTGTAGCAGATGTATGCACTCCTGCTACCTCCTAAGGTTATATATCGTTTAAAACGATTATGTAGTCGCTACGACCAAACTTACCCCAATGAATCCATTAAAAGCAAAGATAATTTTGGATTAATATAAAATGCGCTTATTTGGTTGCCAAATCAAATAATTCCACTAATAGTCTTTCTTGCCACCCTCTTGCATCTCCCCCACCCGCCTCCTACACTCCATCAACGAACAGCTTGACGGGGTGCCGGTGAATCCGGCTGAGATGGCGCAGGGTTTGTCCTTTTAAGGATGCCAAGCGCTGGTCCCGCTGAACCTGATCCGGCTAATGCGCTGCTTTATGAATTGCGGCGCGGGTACCGGCGTAGGGATCAAGCGATGGCCTTGGCTAGCTCTCTCTCACGATCGCAAGCCACCTTCCGTGCCATTCCCTCGATCTTTTTCGCCTGCCCTCCGGATCATTACCACCGGAGGCATCATGGGCTACCGCTTTACCGATCTCACTACCGCTTGCCAGCAAGATTGGCGCGCCTATATTGAGCACGATTTCGTGCGCCAGCTGGGCAATGCCACGCTGCCTGAGGCGTCGTTTCGCCACTACTTAAAGCAGGATTACCTGTTCTTGATCCACTTCGCACGCGCCTACGCGCTGGCTGCCTATAAAAGCCCCACCCTCGCCGATCTTCGCCAAGCCCATGAAGGTTTAAAAGCCATTGTGGATGTAGAGCTGGGCCTGCACGTGGGCTTTTGCCAGGAGTGGGGCATCAGCGAGCATGAGCTTTCTGAGCTCCCCGAAGCCAGGGCCACGCTGGCTTACACCCGCTACGTGTTGGATACCGGCAACCGCGGCGACTTGCTCGATTTGCACGTGGCGCTTGCCCCGTGCCTGGTGGGCTATGGAGAAATTGCCAACTGGCTGAACGCGCAACCTTCTACCCTTCGCGGCGAGCAAAACCCCTTCGATGCTTGGATTGCCATGTACGAAGGCGAGGAGTTCCAGGCCGCAATGCAGGCGGAACTTGCGTGGCTTGATGCCCGCTTGGCCGATGTCACCCCCGCTCGTTTTGCTGAGCTGAGCAAGATCTTCCGCGATGCCACCCGCCTGGAAATCGACTTCTGGCAGATGGGTTTAGACCTTTCTGAATAACCTCCTACAACACAGAGCAACCGTCATGACCAAGACCGTCAAAAGTAAAACCGCGCACTTTTTAGCCGAAACCGCCCAGGTAGATGCCGCCGCCGTGGCCCCGCTGCCCGGCTCGCGCAAGGTGTACGTGGAAGGCTCGCGGCCGGATATTCGCGTGCCGTTTCGGGAAATCACCCTCTCGCCTACCAAAACCAGCGGCGTGGATGAGCAGAACCCGCCGCTGCTGGTGTACGACACCTCCGGCCCCTACACCGACCCCAGCGCCAACATCGATTTGCGCCAGGGCCTGCCAGAGCTGCGCCGGGCCTGGATCGAAGCGCGGGACGACACCGAATTTCTATCAGGCCCTACGTCTGATTACGGCAACCGCCGCGCCAACGACCCGATGCTTGCCCAGCTGCGCTTTGATTTAAACCGCACGCCGCGCCGCGCAAAAGCAGGCAAGAACGTGACACAGCTGCACTACGCACGCCAAGGCATTATTACGCCAGAAATGGAGTTTATTGCCCTTCGGGAAAACCAGCGTCGCCAAACGCTGGGTACCGCTGAAGTTGAGCGCATTCTGGGCCACCAGCATAAAGGTCAGAGTTTTGGCGCCAGCCTGCCGGAAGAGATCACGCCCGAATTTGTGCGCGATGAAGTCGCCAGAGGACGGGCGATTATTCCCAATAACATCAACCACCCGGAAAGCGAGCCGATGATTATTGGCCGCAACTTTCTGGTCAAGATTAACGGCAACCTGGGCAACTCAGCGGTGACGTCTTCCATTGAGGAGGAGGTGGATAAGATGACCTGGGGCATCCGCTGGGGCGCGGACACCATCATGGATCTCTCCACCGGGCAGAACATCCACGAAACCCGCGAGTGGATTCTGCGCAACTCGCCGGTGCCGATTGGCACGGTGCCTATCTATCAGGCGCTGGAGAAGGTTAAAGGCGTGGCCGAAGACCTCACCTGGGAAGTCTTCCGCGATACGCTGATCGAACAGGCCGAACAGGGTGTGGACTACTTCACCATTCATGCGGGGGTGCTGTTGCGCTATGTGCCGCTCACCGCCAAGCGGGTCACCGGCATTGTCAGCCGCGGCGGCTCGATCATGGCCAAGTGGTGTTTGTACCATCATCAGGAGAGCTTTCTGTACACCCATTTCGAGGAGATCTGTGAGATCTGCAAGCAGTACGATGTGGCGTTCTCCCTCGGCGATGGCCTGCGCCCTGGCTCAGTGGCGGATGCCAACGATGAAGCGCAAATGGCGGAGCTGAAAACCCTCGGAGAGCTGACCCATATCGCTTGGAAACACGATGTGCAGGTGATGATCGAAGGCCCCGGCCACGTGCCCATGCACCTGGTAAAAGAGAACATGGATAAGCAGCTGGAGTACTGCGACGAAGCGCCTTTCTATACGCTTGGGCCGCTAGTCACGGATATCGCCCCCGGCTACGACCACATTACTTCCGGCATTGGGGCGGCGATGATCGGCTGGTTTGGTTGCGCGATGCTCTGCTACGTCACGCCCAAAGAGCACCTGGGCCTGCCCAATAAAGATGACGTTAAAACTGGCATCATTACCTACAAGATTGCTGCCCACGCGGCAGATTTGGCCAAGGGCCACCCGGCGTCGCAGCGGCGCGATAACGCGCTATCGAAAGCGCGCTTCGAGTTCCGCTGGGAAGACCAGTTCAACCTGGGCCTAGACCCGGACACCGCGCGGGAGTACCACGATGAAACCCTGCCGAAAGACTCTGCCAAGGTGGCACACTTCTGCTCCATGTGTGGGCCGAAGTTCTGCTCCATGAAGATCAGTAAGGAAGTGCGCGATACCTACCGCGACCGCGCCCCGGAAAACGCCAGCGAAAGCGACGCCGAAGCGGTGAAGCGCGGCATGCAGGAGCAGGCGGAGAAGTTCCGCCGGGAAGGCAGCGCGCTGTATCAGGAGGTATAAAAAAGCGGTATCGCACGCTGCCTGCGGCCCTCAGGAAACCTTGAGGGCCACTTTCAATACGCCGTCGCGCTGGTGGGAGAAGAGGTCGTAGGCTTCGACAATATCCTCCAGCAAGTAGCGGTGCGTGACCAGCGGGCCTAGGTCTATACGGCCAGAGGCAATCATGCTCATCAGCCTAAGCATGCGCTCTTTGCCGCCAGGGCACAGCGAGGTAATGATTTTATGATCGCCCAGCCCAGCACAAAACGCGCCTAGCGGAATGGTGAGGTCTTCGGAGTAGACACCCAGGCTTGAGAGCGTGCCACCGGGCTTGAGAACCCGCAGCGCGGCCTCAAAAGTTTGCTGTAGGCCCAGCGCTTCAATAGCAACGTCTACCCCCCGCCCACCAGTGAGTTTCAGCACCTCTTCCACCACATCGACCTTGCGAAAATCCAGCGTTACATCCGCGCCCATCTGCTTGGCTATGGCCAAACGCTCATCAACCCCGTCTACCGCAATGATCATCCCGGCCCCACGCAGCCGCGCACCCGCCGTGGCGCATAGGCCAATCGGCCCTTGGGCGAAGACCGCCACCGAGTCGCCAATTTTGATACCGGCGGCTTCAGCACCGGCAAAGCCAGTGGACATAATGTCCGGGCACATCAGCACCTGTTCATCGGTTAGGCCATCCGGCACTGGCGAGAGATTGGCCTGGGCATCCGGCACCAGTAGATACTCGGCTTGGGCACCGTCGATGGTGTTACCAAAGCGCCAGCCGCCCATCGGCTTGTAACCGTGGCCATGGTGGCCGCCATCTTGCGAGCAGCAATCATCCTGGCAGGCGTAGGATGTAAAGCTGGGGCAGATCGCGCCAGCAATGACCCGTTGGCCTTCCTGGTAGCCTTTTACGTTGGCCCCTAGTTTTTCGATAATCCCCACCGGTTCATGGCCGATAGTCAGGCCGCGCTCCACGGGGTACTCCCCTTTTAGGATATGCACATCGGTGCCGCAGATCGTGGTGGTGGTCACACGCATTAGTGCATCGTTGGGGCCAATCGCGGGAATAGGTTTGTCGTCAATTTCGATGCGGCCGGGCTCAACGAAAATGGCCGCTTTCATCATGGTGGGCATGGGGTGCTACCTCGGTGAAGGGAGTGATGACACTTCACCATTAAGCTATCCCTGGGCGCGCACTTTATTGCGCTACATCAAATGTTGGGTAGTTAACGCACCAGGCGAGTGCTGGCCATGCTTGAAGGGAAGAAAGCGCAGTAAGAAGTAAACCATGAAGCCGACCATGGCCTTTTATGAATCGCTTTTGCGAACCGCCTAAACGCCAACAGGGGGCCGAAGCCCCCTGTTGGTGTCTATATCTTGTTTAGTATCAATGCTTTTTCTTTTGGCTGTCCTTGGCGTCGCCTTTGCCTTTTTGCACTTCGCCTTTCGCCTGCTGTGCTTTACCTTTGGCTTCTGTTTTGCCGTTGTTAGTTGCTTTGCCAGCGGCTTCTTTCACTTTACCGGCGGCTTTGTTAGCTGCACCTTTAGCTTTATCTTCTGTACCAGTAGCCATGACAAACACCTCTAATCCGTTAGTAGGGAAAACGTTGTGTATGAAGGTGCGCTTTGGCACTGCAATCATACGTCAACACTTCATAGATTAGCTTTTATTAAAAAAGTTGCGTTGTTTTATTTATGGCGTGGCATTTTTTATTAACCGGGTGGGCGCCCAGCGGTTCAATAAAGCGTGCAAGCAGGCCATGAAAAGCAGCGTCAGCGTGAGGGCGACAGTCATCGAGGAGAACCGGTAGAGCGCGCTGTAGACCAGGTCTTGCTGCGGGCCTAGCGACTGGCCAAACAGAATCCCCAGGGTGGTTAGCCCGCCAAACCCCACTCCCGACCCGGCGCCTTCCAGAATATGCTCGCGGGCGAAAAGCATTAAGCCCAGCCAGTAGAGCAGCATAACCAGCAAAAAGTGGTGGCTTTGGGTATAGAGCAGCAGCTGCATCAGTAGCGCCAAATTGCAGCCTAGCAACGTTCCCACGGCTCGTTTGCCCGCTGACACCCTGGCACCGGAATACCCCAACGCGAACAGCACCAAGATGGTGGCCATTTGCGCCGAAAGTGAGCCCTGTAAATCGAACACCTGAAACACCACAAACGAAAGCGTGGCGGTCAACGCACCGATCAAGGTTTCATGGCGAATCTGCGCCGCGGGTTTGTTGCCTCGCGGTGGCGGCTGGCGGGGTTCCACATCGGGAAAAAGCGTATACATCAGCATGGCGATAAACACGGCCAAGCCGCTGGCCATTAGGTTGCAAGCCAAGAGGTCGCTTAAATCGACGTTCGGGTAACTGGCGAAATGGAGCAGAATGCTGAGCGTCAGCACACCGTTAGCGCCGAACAAAAACATCGGCCCTTTCGCCATCAAGTTAAAGCGAAATAGAAACATCGCCAGCACTACGAGCGTCATCACCACCGGCATGTGCTTGAGTAAACCAACTACCAGGCTTACTTCAATCACGTTGAGCGACACGTTGGCCAAGAACTGGCGAATGATATGGCCGTTGAGAATAGGCACTAAGCCCAGCAGGAACATCGGAAATACGGTAAAAAAAACGCCGTAGTTCCAACCCATTAGCTGGCTGATCACAAAGCCCAAGGCGCCTGCCCCGGCTACCCGTAGGCACTGCCGCAATCCGTTGTGCGTTAACCGAGATTCAGTAAACATAGTGAAGCCAACTGATCAGATGTGACTGTAGCCATACAAACGGAGCAGCCAGCGCTGCATCACCGGGTTGAAGCTGCACCGTGGCGCGGGCGCCACTGGCAAGCGATTGGGCGACAGGCTCGGTCAGGGCGATGTGTACGCGCATACGCTGGGCGTCGCGCACCCAGCGGTCCGTGGTGGGGATATCAGCCAGTTGGCCGTCCGCCGCCAACTGGCCTTCGCGCACCCCGGCATCCATGGCGAGCACGGTGGCATCGAGTACCTTGCCCGGCCAAGCATCAAACACCACCCGCGCTGAGTCGCCAGGGGCCACATGGCGCAGGCTCTTTTCACGGAAATCAGCAATGATATCCAGCTCATCCGCCACCACGGCCAAGGCAGGCTGGCCCGCCTGCACGTAGTCGCCGACCTCCAGTTGCAGATTGGTGACACTGCCTGCCTGCGCTGCGCGTACCTGAGTATGGGCAAGATCCAACTGTGCCTGGGAGAGCGCATTGTCGGCCTGGCGTAATCGCAGGTTGCTCTCGCCGGAATCGCCCAGCTGTACTTCCAGGCTCACGATTTTCGCCCTGGCCGCTGCCACGCTGGCCTGTGCAGTGCGCTCGGCGGCCACCTGCTGTTCGTACTGTTGGCGCGATACGCTCTGCCGTGCCATCAATGTTTCAGCGCGGCGAAGCTCGCCCTGCCGCTCGGCGGCTGTCGCTTCAGCGGAGGTCAGCTCCGCTTGCGCAGAGGTCAGCTCCGCTTCTAACTGAGCGTTCTCCTGCTCGGCCTGCTCACGGTTCAGCTGTGCCTGCTCGACCGCTAACCGAAACGGTGCCGGGTCTATCTGAAACAGCACATCGCCTTTCTTCACGTGCTGATGGTCTTCCACCAACACGTCGCGAACCGGGCCGCTAAGCTGCGGCGCAATCCGCGTTACGGGCCGCATCACCCGCGCCTCGGGTGTCATGGGCATAAAGCTATCGGCCAGCAGAAAGTAGATGAATAGCAGTACAAAGGCAGCAATCGCTACCTTCACCCAGCGGGCAAATGTTTGATCGGGGGTCATGCAGAGCTCACTTGTTAGCCACCAAGCAACCGCTTGGTCAGCGCTTCTAATCGGGCGCGTATCGTATAGGGGAACACATCAGAGACTTTAGTCTAACAATTAATTAGCGCGCTAACAATATGATCAATAAAAACCCCGTCACCTAATGGCGACAGGGTCAGGCGCATTACTATAAAGCCAACGCAGTCAGCCGCTAGATTACCGCCCCTTGGATAGGCTGAGCACGACAATACCGCCTACCACCACGGCGCCGCCGACTAGCTGGCCAGCGCTGAGCATTTGATCCAGCACGAAATAGCCCAGCACCAGTGAGGCGACTGGCTCGATATTCATGACCGGCGCGTTGCGTGCCATGTCGAGTCGCGGCACGAAGATGAACAGCGTCGAAAATGCCGAGCCATAGAGCAGTCCCAGTAGACCTAACCCTATCCAGCCTGCACTGTTGTCCGGCAAGCTCATGCCGCCCGGCACCACGCCAGCGATGCCGCCAATGATCATCACGATAAATACCGTTTGCATGGTCAGCAGGCTGCGCAGCGTACTGCCCACACCGGCCAGACGATGCTCGGTTACCCATAGCGCGCAGGCAAACACAAAGGCGGCCATTAGGCCAAAGCCGATGCCCGCGATCCATTCAGGGCCCATGCCGTCAGCACTGGTCAGCCACGAAGGAATATCCAGCACGACCAACAAGCCGATTAAAATAGTGCCCATGATGAGGCAGCTACGCAGGGTTGGCCGCGGCCCGCCCAGCGCCCAGCTCAATAGCGCCAACTGAATGGGGAAGGTATTCACCAGCAGTAGCGCAATCACCACCGGCAGCCTGGCCACCGCTGAATAGAGGCTGACGCTTTGCACCGCAATGAGTAGCCCCACGGCCAGTTGCCATGGCCATGTGCCAGCGGGCAGCCATAGCCGCTTGCGCTGCACAATGACCAGCGCAATGAGGATCAAACACGCCACCCCTGAACGGGTTAATACCGCTAGCAGCAGGCCCGTGCCATTATCAAACGCCAGCCGGGCGGAAACGTGGTTAGCGGCGAACATGGTGGCCACGGTCATCATGAGTAGGATGGCTAAATGGCGGGGCAAAAGCTTGGGCAATGGGGGCGCTGACATAAGGGCGTAACGGCTCGTTCAGGAGTAAAGGACGCTCGTTGGGAAAAGAGAACCAAGGGCAAACCAGGCACAGTGAAGCATATCCGGCGTTGAAAAGCAGGCTAACGAAACTAGCGCGCTACTTTTCGCACCGCAGCATTTTATACCAAAGTATAAGTCTTTTCTCCTCTTATCCTGATCTGTGGTTTAAAAGCAACAAAACGCCCCAAGCGGATGACCGCTCGGGGCGTTGTGGTCGTACGTCGGCTAACGCGTGCCGTTAGGTTAGGCCAGCATGGGCACCATCGCTTCCAGCACCATGACCAAACTCATCGCGGTGATGGTCAAAATAGAGACCCCAAACACTTTCTTGGCCCAGCGAACATCGTCGTCTAACCGATAGCCGCGCAGTGCCAAGTAGAGCCAGTAGCCACCCATGGTCAGCGCCACGCAGAGATACCCGGCTCCTGCTTGGCTGGCCAATCCCAGCGCCAGCGAGGCAGGAATAAACGCCACGATATAGCCCAGAATATGATGCTTGGCCATTTTCACCCCGCGCACCACCGGCAGCACCGGGATTGAGGCGCGACGATAATCGGCGTAGCGGAAGATCGCGATGGCATAGGAATGCGGCATCTGCCACAGGCAAAAAATCACCAGTAGCATGATAGCACCGCTGTCGAACTGCCCCGTCACGGCGCAGTACCCCACCACCGGCGGCATGGCACCCGAAAGGCTGCCGACCAAGGTGCCGTATTCGGAGCGACGCTTCATGTAAAGGCTATAAAGCCCCACATACACGCCCCAGCCAATCACTGCCAACGCCACGGTCAATCCGTTGGTTCCCAGCGCCAGGCACACCACCCCCGACACACCCAGCAGCGCCGAAACGCCCAATGCCTGGGTGATGGAAATGCTGCCCCTGACCAGCGGGCGATGGCGCGTACGCGCCATCAGTGCATCAATATCGCGGTCAATGACGTTGTTACACGCACAGCCCGACGCGATGATTAATGCAATGCCCACCATGACCGAGACAAAGCTGAGCCACTCGAACTGCCCCTGCGCAGCAAGAAAATAGCCGCCCAGGGTGGCAATCAGGTTACCCCCGATAATGCCGGGTTTGGTCAGTTCGAGCAGATCCCGCCAACGGCTAGGTGCCGTGATCAGCCGATCATCATGTTGAGATGCAGATGCTGCATGATCCACAGCGAGCCTCCTACCACTAAGACGAGAATCGTCAGTGTGAAGACGAAGGACATTACGTTCCAGCCTTCGTCGGCTTTGGTATTCATATGCATGAACATGACCAATTGCACCAATATCTGCAATACCGCAGTCACGGCCACCACGATGACAGTCGTGAGAACACTAAGCGTGCCACTCATCACAACCCCAAAGGGGATAATGGTCAGTATCAGCGACAATACCAGTCCTGTCACATACGACTTTACGCTGCCATGGTTATTAGTGGGGTTAGTCGGAGAATGACTCATCTCACAGCACTCCCATCAGGTAGACGAAGGAGAAGACACAGATCCAGACGATATCAAGGAAGTGCCAGAACAGACTTAGGCACAGAATCCTTGGCCGGGTCATGTCGTTCAAGCCTTTGGTTGAGAGCTGGATCAGCATGACCAAAATCCAGATCAAACCAAAGGTAACGTGCAGGCCGTGGGTGCCCACCAGTGTAAAGAACGACGACAAAAAGGCGCTTTTGTCGGGGCCATAGCCTTCATGAATCAGGTGCTGGAATTCGTAAATTTCCATGCCCACGAACGCCGCGCCCAGCACGAACGTAATACCCAGCCACGCTTTCACCTGCCCCAGGCGTTCGGCATTCATCGCCAGCACGCCCATGCCAAAGGTAAAACTACTGAACAACAGCAGGAACGTCTCGACCAGTACAAACGGCAGTTCAAAGATCTCCGCCGCGGAGGGGCCACCTGCCGTGCCTTTCATCAGCACAGCGTAGGTGGCGAAGAGTGACCCGAAGATCACCAAATCGCTCATTAAGTAGACCCAAAAACCAAACAGTTTGGTTTCTGTGGCATCGTGATGCTCATGATGCACGACCGATCCTTCGTGATGTAACGTATCCGTTGCCATTACGCATTCACCTCCACGTAGCGTTGCTTACCGTCGCGTCCTTCCACTTCGGAAGACGGCTTGTAAGGGTCGGAGTTTTTAACGCGTTGCTGGTGCGCGCGCTCGATGCGCTCTACTTCTTCAGCGGAGACGTAGTAGTCGATATCATCGTTAAACACCCGTGCCATAAAGCTGACAAAGACACCGATAGCGCCTACCCCGGCCAGCCACCAGATGTGCCATACCAAGGCAAAACCGATGATCAGCGCAAAGAAGCTGATGACAGGGCCAGCAACGGTGTTACGCGGCATATGAATATCGGTGTAAGGCGCTTCTTCCAGCTCTTCGTTACTGCGCTCTTTCTGCGACCAGAAGCTGTCGATGTCGCCCACTTCCGGCAAACGCGCGAAGTTGTAGAACGGCGCGGGTGAAGAGGTTGACCACTCCAAGGTACGGCCATCCCACGGGTCACCGGTCACATCTGCGTTCAGCTTGCGGTCGCGGATGCTGACCCAGAACTGAATCACGGTGCAGGCGATACCCATCATGATGATCACGGCGCCTACCCAGGCCAGAATCATCCACGGTTGCCATTCAGGGTTCGCGTAAGACTGCATGCGGCGCACGGCACCAAAGAAGGCCAACACGTAAAGCGGCATAAAGGCGACATAGAAGCCAATGAACCAGCACCAGAATGAACGCTTGCCCCATTTTTCGCTCAGCGTGAAGCCAAACGCTTTGGGGAACCAGAAGGTCAGGCCCGCCATCATGCCGAACACCACGCCGCCGATAATGACGTTGTGGAAGTGAGCGATAACAAACAGGCTGTTATGCAGCACGAAGTTGGCGGCTGGCACGGCCAGCATCACACCGGTCATACCGCCCAGCGTAAAGGTGATAATAAAGCCCAGTGTCCAGAGTACCGGCGACGTTAATTCCAAACTGCCGCGGAACATGGTGAACAGCCAGTTGAAGACTTTGACCCCGGTGGGAATGGCGATGATCATCGTCATAATGCCAAAGAAGGCATTAACGTTGGCGCCCGCGCCCATGGTGAAGAAGTGGTGCAGCCAAACGATAAACGACAGCAAGGTGATCGCGATGGTCGCCCATACCATGGTCATGTAACCAAACAGCCGCTTACGGGCAAAGGTAGAGATGACTTCCGAGAACACGCCGAAGGCGGGCAGAATCAGGATATAAACTTCCGGATGGCCCCACGCCCAGATGAGGTTGACGTACATCATCATGTTGCCGCCAAAATCATTGGTGAAGAAGTGCATACCGAAATAGCGATCCAGCGTCAGCAGCGCGATGGTCGCGGTCAAAATCGGGAACGAGGCGATGATCAACACGTTGGCGCACAGCGATGTCCAGGTGAAGATCGGCATGCGGAACATGGTCATGCCTTTGGTGCGCATTTTTAAAATGGTCACGAAGAAGTTGATACCGGTAAGCGTCGTGCCTATCCCGGATATCTGTAATGCCCATATCCAGTAATCGACCCCCACCCCGGGACTGAACTCGATCCCCGATAAGGGCGCGTAAGCCAGCCAGCCGGTTTTGGCGAACTCCCCCACCACCAGCGAGATATTGACCAAGATCGCGGCGACGGCAAACAGCCAGAAACTCAGGTTATTCAGGAAGGGAAAAGCAACGTCGCGGGCGCCAATTTGCAGCGGCACCACCAGGTTCATCAGGCCGATGACCATGGGCATGGCGACAAAGAAGATCATGATCACGCCGTGGGCGGTGAAGATCTGGTCGTAGTGTTCGGGCGGTAAATAACCCGCGGCGCCCCCGGCGGCCATGGCCTGTTGGGTACGCATCATAATCGCATCCGAGAAGCCGCGTAGCAGCATCACCAGCGCAACGATAAAGTACATGATACCGAGCTTTTTGTGGTCAACGGAGGTAAACCACTCGTTCCACAGCCAGCCCCACTTGCGGTAGTACGTTAACGCGCCTAACAGCGCAATCCCACCAATGGCCATAAAGGCCGCGACGACCATGATGATCGGTTCGTGGTAGGGAATGGATTCTAAACTGAGTTTTCCAAACACGGCTTAACCCCCTGCTTCAACGCTAGTAGGATGCGTGCGCATGGCATGATCCTGGGTAGCATGGTTATCGGTGTGGTGACCAGACGCGGCCGCTTGTGGGGTGGCATGATCGTTATCACCATCAGAAGCATCAGCATGGTCGCTGCCCATCGCGTGATCGTCACCCATATCGTGCTCACCGCCGGTGTGAAAGCTTGTCAAAATGCTTTCGTACAGCGCTGGCGAGATGGCTGAGAAGTACTCCACCGGGTGCGATTTGCTAGGCTCCGCCAGGGCCTCGTAGCCTTCTGGGTAGGTCAGCGTTTCAGAGGCACCGCGCACGGTTTCAACCCAGTCATCGAACTCGTCGGGAGTGGTCACCTTGGCTTCGAAGGTCATGCCCGAGAAACCCGCGCCACTGTAGTTGGTGGAGCGACCTGGGTAGTTACCTAGCTCCTCAGCGATAAGGTGGACATCGTTATCCATCCCCGCCATGGCGTAGATCTGGCTACCCAAATGGGGGATGAAAAAGGCATTCATCACCGAGCCGGAGCTCACCCGAAAACGCACCGGGGTATTGACCGGGAAGGCCACTTCATTAACGCTGGCCACGCCCTGCTCGGGATAGATAAACAGCCATTTCCAGTCCAGCGATACGGCCTGAATTTCGATCGGCTCCACGTCGCTTTCCAGCGGTTTGTGGGGATCAAGGCTGTGGGACGTTTTATAGGTCAACAGCGCCAGCACCGCGATAATCGCGCAAGGCACGATCCAGATCACCGCTTCAATCGCGTTGGAGTGCGCCCAATCGGGAAGGTACTTAGCCCCGCTATTACTACGCCGATAGCGCCAGCCGAACAGCAGCGTCATCACAATAACGGGAATAACTACAATCAACATCAGGCCAAAAGCGGTCAGAATCAGCGTCCGCTGCTCTGCGCCAACCTGCCCTTTGGGGTCTAATAGCGCTGAACTACAGCCTGCTAGAAACAGGCACAGCGCAAGGAGCACTAACGTGCCTCGCCTGCGCCATAGTGAGCGTCGTTGCATGGTGTGATCTCGTCCAAGGTGTTAAAAGTTAGGGTTTAAAACACACTAGCCAGCCCTGCGGTCATGATAAATAGCAGGCTAACTATCACCCCATACTCTTCCCAAAACATGCTCGTGGGAGCATCCTCACAAACCTGTGCGTGGTGCGCTGAGCGTCACTGTTCCGGGAAAAATATGCGCCGCCGATTGGGAATAGCGGCAGGTCTTGCATGCCTAAGCCTTAAAAGCGCAAGCAAGTAAGACGAAAGTATTTTCTATTGATCTAGATCACGAAAGAAGTGGCGCATTGCCGCACCCAGGCATTGGCCACCAGGACGTGGGAGTGCAGGCAAGCGCAGAAAGACAAACAGAGGGCGGTTAGGCCACGGAGACCGTGGGTAAATCAGAGCTGTGACCGTTTAGCAGTTGGGGCGCGCCCTCCTCGTCGGTAACGACCACATCAAAATCATCCAGTGCGGCAAAGTACGCAGGCCGCACCACGCCAAACTTGCTGGCATCGACCACGAGCAAACGTTGCATGGCGGTGGCGATCGCGGCTTGTTTGGGGGCCACTTCATGGAAGTGGAAACAGCTTACCCCGCGCTCTAAATCTACCCCTGCTGCCGAGATCAATGCTTTATTGATCCCTAACCGCTCGATACCGGCGGCCATGTTATCGCTGCCAAATGATTGAGACGCCGCGTAAAAAAGCCCGCCCAGCAGCACCAACCGAACGTTGGGCAGCGCGGCGACCGCATTGGCAACGTTGAGTGCATAAGTGACGACCGTCAGTTCCCGAAAATGGCTTAACTGGCTCAATAAAGGAATCAGGGTCGAACCACAGTCGATAAAGAGCGTATCGCCCTCTTCAATAAAGGCAAGCACCCGCTGACAGAGGCGGTATTTCGCCTGGTAATGGCTCGCCTGCTGCTCGGTCAAATCGTAAATCGGCGTTACCCCAGGATAATTCGCCATCACCAAGCGCCCGCCCAGCAAACTCATTGCGGTGGGCTGAGTGGTCAAGTCGCGGCGGATAGTCATTTCCGACACTTCGCACAGCTCTGCAGCATCGCGCAGATGAAGCGTGCCGCCACTGGCTAGCGCTTCCTGAAGTTTGGCGAGACGCTGAGCGCTGCGGCCATTCATGGTGGGCATCTCCTTATCAACCCCTCTTGTCTTGATAAACGTAACGTCAGCCTGTAGGTTGCCGCCTTTTTGTTTCTATGCTGAGCGAGCAGCGGCGGAATTTCCACTGCGACAACGATCATTAACGTGATTCATGATGCATACGATAGCGATATGACATTTAAATAGCGTTGATGTGACAACTCTTGCAAATCAACGTTAGAAAAATAACACTGAATGTTATAATTTTAACATTAACGCCAGCCCGCACGACTAAAACCTCGGTTAGCCACTCGCAAATGGCTCCGCCACGACCCTGTTGAGGCTCTCATGACTGCTCGAAAACACACTCGCTCTTCATCGCTTGTCACCCTTAGTGCTGGCGCTTTACTGACAAGTACTGCCCTCGTCACTCCCGCATTGGCAGATGACGCTCAGCCTCATCCGCTTGATCGCTTATGGTCATTTGCCAATGTCTCGGTCAACTATCTGGATTGGTCGAACGGCACCGAAGCACGCACCGCTTCTAACGCGGCGAAGAGCGACTTTATGTTTCTCGAAATTGAAGGCGGCGCTGGCTTTAGCTGGGGCGAGTTTTACGGTTTCTTTGATTTCGAGAACCCCACCAACGATCAATTCGATGCGTCGAGCGGCGGTCAAGATAACTTCCGTACTGCGGGCAAAATAACCTCGCACATCTATCTGGGCGATAGCCCGCTGTCGATCTATGCCCACCTTTACGACTTCCGCGATTACGGTTTTGAAAGCCGCGAGCAGGATCAGATTCTAGGCTTGGGCTACCGCACTACCTTCGATAACGGCCTATGGTTCAAACCGTTTATCGGTGCTGCGCGGGTGCAAAGCAACAGCTATAGCGGCATGAACGGCTTTATGGCTGGCTGGGTCGCGGGTTATGATTTCGCTGCGCTCGACCAGAACTTCAGCGTCACCAACTGGCACGAGCAGACCTTTGGCCGTGACGATGAGTACCTGGAACAGAACTATGTGGGCGAAAAAGCAGGCAGTGTGGGCACCAACGGTGCACTGAGCCTGTGGTGGCATCCAAGCGACTTGATCACCACCGGTATTCAGTATCGCTACTCTGACAATAAGTTGGGCACACCCAACAATTATCAGAATGCGATGATCTACTCCGTCAAGCTCAACTTACTATAAGCGCGGCACGTTCGCGCAGACTCGAAGGATCCCCTTATGACACTCCTTATGAGCTTGGTGGGTATGGTCACGCTAGTGGCCATTGCCTTGATTTTCTCTTATGACCGTAAGTCTATTCGGCTACGTACCGTGCTGGGCGCCTTTGCTATTCAAGCGGGCATCGGGGCGTTTGTCCTTTATGTGCCTTTCGGTCAGGCGGTGCTGCAAGCCATCTCCTCGGGCGTCAGCCAGATTTTGGTCTACGCCAACGACGGTATCGGCTTTCTGTTTGGTGGTTTAGCGGACGTTGAAAATGTCGGCTTTGTGTTTGCCATCAAAGTGCTGCCGGTCATTATCTTCTTCTCTTCTCTCATCGCCGTGCTCTACTACATCGGCATTATGCAGTGGGTCATCCGCATTCTGGGTGGCGCACTGCAAAAAGCCCTGGGCACTTCACGGACAGAATCGCTCTCCGCGACCGCGAATATCTTCGTTGGCCAAACCGAAGCGCCGCTGGTGGTACGTCCGTTTATCGCCCGCATGACGCCTTCACAGCTGTTTGCCGTTATGTGCGGCGGCTTGGCGTCAGTGGCGGGTTCGGTATTGGCGGGTTATGCGGCACTGGGTATTCCCATGGAGTACTTGGTAGCGGCTTCCTTTATGGCGGCGCCGGGCGGGCTTCTGTTTGCCAAGCTGATCATGCCGGAAACCCAGGATGTGTCCGATAGCGACAGCGTTACCAAGGTAGAAGAAGAGATTGACGCCCAGGAAGACAAGCCCGCCAACGTGCTGGACGCTGCCGCTTCCGGCGCTACCTCAGGCTTGATGCTGGCCGCTAACGTGGGCGCGATGCTACTCGCGTTCATTGGCTTGATCGCGTTGATCAATGGCATTCTCGGCGGCGTTGGTGGCTGGGTAGGCTTTGAATCGCTGAGCCTGGAATTAATCCTGGGCTGGCTGTTCGCCCCGCTGGCGTTTCTGTTGGGTGTGCCGTGGGAAGAAGCCACGCTGGCAGGCTCGTTTATCGGCCAGAAACTGGTCGTCAACGAATTTGTCGCCTATATCAATCTAGCGCCTTACATCGATGGGGAACAGGTCGTGGCGGCGACGGGTCAAATGATGACACCGCACACCATGGCGATTCTCTCTTTCGCACTGTGTGGCTTTGCTAACCTCTCCTCCATTGCGATTTTGCTGGGTGGTTTGGGCAGCATTGCACCGACGCGCCGTAAAGAAATTGCCCGTTTTGGTGTTAAAGCCGTCTTGGCCGGTACACTATCCAACTTGATGTCGGCCTCTATCGCTGGCTTCTTTATTGCGCTGAGTGGCGCGTCTGCATAGCGTTTGCCACGGGTTGCACGATTAGCGCAATGACAGCTACTTAACGTATCGGGCGCTGCGGTTTTATCCGCAGTGCCCGTTTTTATCTTTTACTGATTTGTGAGAACTCCATGACTGCGACAGCCTCTCCCCATATTGTCCAAGCCGCCCGCCAGGCACTTACCCTCATGGACCTGACGAGTCTGAACGATAGCGACACCGACAGCACCATTGAAGCACTCTGCCAGCAAGTAAAAACGCCCTTTGGCACGCCTGCGGCGGTGTGCGTTTTCCCCCAATTCATTGTCACTGCCCAGCGTGCATTGACCGCTCATACCCTCAATGACCAAGTGAAGATCGCCACCGTTACCAACTTCCCCAACGGTGGCGACGACATCATGGGCGCCGCGCGTGAAACCCGGGATGCCGTTGCCTCCGGTGCCCATGAAGTCGATGTCGTGTTTCCCTACCGCGCCCTAATGGCAGGCGATGAAGAGACTGGCCTGGAACTGGTCGAGATGTGCAAAGCCGCCTGCGCTGGCCAGGCACTGCTCAAAGTGATTATTGAATCCGGCGAACTCAAAGAGCCTGCGCTGATCAAACGCGCCAGCGAACTCGCCATTGAAGGCGGCGCGGATTTCATTAAAACATCGACCGGTAAAGTCGCCGTGAACGCAACGCTTGAAGCCGCTGAGATTATGCTCAACGCGATCAAGGCCAGCGGCAAAGACGTTGGCTTTAAAGCCGCCGGTGGCGTTAAAACCGCCGAGGACGCAGCGGAATATCTGGCCCTTGCCAACGAGATCATGGGCCCGGGCTGGGTAACCCCCGCGCACTTCCGCTTCGGCGCATCCAGCCTGCTGAGCAACCTACTGGATACGTTGACCGGCAGCACCAACGCGGCACCCCAAGGCCAAGGAGGTTACTAATGTCAGCCAACACAACCCAACACGCCTTGCTCCCCCAGGAGCTGATTCGCCTTAAGCGAGATAACCAGCCGCTGCCTGCGGAAGAGATCAAAGCGTTTGTACAGGGCATTGCCGATGATCGCATCAGCGATGCCCAGATTGGCGCCTTCACCATGGCGGTGTTTCTCAACGGCATGAGCCGTGAAGAAGTGGTTGCGCTGACCACCGCTACCCGCGACTCCGGCCACGTGATGCAGTGGAGCGACCTCAATCTGCCCGGCCCGATCGTGGATAAGCACTCCACCGGCGGCGTGGGCGATTTGGTCTCGCTGGTGCTCGGCCCCTGGGTCGCTGCCTGCGGTGCCTTTGTGCCGATGATCTCTGGTCGTGGCCTGGGCCACACCGGCGGCACCCTGGACAAGCTCGAATCGATCCCCGGCTACGATCCCTACCCCGCTCCTGAACGCTTCCGCGAGGTAGTGAAATCCACTGGCGTGGCGATCATCGGCCAGACCGGTGACTTGGCACCTGCCGACAAGCGCATCTACGGCGTGCGTGACGTGACCGCCACCGTAGAATCGATTCCGCTGATTACCGCCTCCATCTTGGGCAAAAAGCTCGCCTCCGGACTGGATGCGCTGGTGATGGACGTTAAAGTCGGCAGCGGTGCGTTTATGCCCACGCCGGAAAAATCCCGCGAGTTGGCCAAAAGCATCGCCAATGTGGCCACCCAGGCGGGCACGCCCACCACGGCGCTACTCACCGACATGAGCCAGCCGCTAGCGCCCTGCGCCGGTAACGCCGTTGAAATCGTCGAGACCTTGGCCCTGCTGCGCGGCGACCGCCCCAACAGCCGCGTGATGCAAGTCACCCGCGAGCTGGCGGTGGAAATGCTGATGGCAGGCAAACTCGCAGGCTCGCGTGAAGAAGCCCTGACCAAGCTTGAAAAAGCGCTAACCTCCGGCGCTGCTGCTGAAGTGTTCGCCCGCATGGTGCGTGAGCTCGGTGGCCCCAGCGACTTTATGGAGCGCTCAGAGCACTACCTGGCCAAGGCCGAGGTCATCAAACCGGTTTATGCCGAGCAATCAGGGATCGTACAACGCATCGATACCCGCGCCGTGGGCATGAGCGTGGTGGAGCTGGGCGGTGGCCGCCTGCGTAACGACGCCAGCGTCGATCACAGCGTTGGTTTCACCGCTATCGTCGAGATCGGCGACAGCGTGGACAACCAGCGGCCCATCGCCATGGTGCACGCCCGCAGCGAAGCCGCTGCCGAGCGCGCCGCCCAGCAGCTACGCGCGGCGTTTACGATTGGCGAAGGGGCGGTCAGCGCCGATACGTTGCTACAAGACACTTTCCGTGGAGAAGCCTCATGAGCCGCGCGATTTTATTGGTACTCGATTCATTTGGGATTGGCGCCGCCCCGGATGCCGCTACCTTCGGCGATGAAGGCTCCGACACCTTGGGCCATATCGCTGCCGCCTGCGCCCGTGGCGAAGCCGATAATGCCAACCGTTCAGGCCCTCTCAAGCTGCCCAACATGGCCAAGCTGGGGCTGTTTCATGCCCACCGCGACGCCACGGGCAACGTGGCCGAAGGCGTCACGCTGCCCGAGAGTTTGGAAGGCGCTTACGCCCACGCCAAAGAGATCTCCAGCGGCAAAGACACTCCCTCCGGCCACTGGGAAATTGCCGGTGTCCCGGTCCGCTTTGACTGGGGCTACTTTCTGGATAAAACCGACAGCTTCCCTCTTGAGCTGCTTGACGCCATCGTTCAGGATGCTGACCTCACTGGCGTGATTGGCAACTGCCACGCTTCCGGCACCGAGATCATTGCCCGCCTGGGTGAAGAGCACATCGCCACCGACAAGCCGATTGTTTATACCTCGGCGGATTCGGTGTTTCAGATCGCCGCCCACGAAGAGTATTTCGGCCTGGAGCGGCTTTATAAGCTGTGCGAAACCGTCCGCGAGCTGCTGGAGCCATACAACATCGGCCGCGTGATCGCGCGCCCGTTTATCGGCGAAGACAGCAACACCTTCGCCCGCACCGGCAACCGTCGCGATTACAGCGTCGAGCCGCCCTCGCCCACCGTGCTGCAAAAGCTCGATGATGCCGGTGGCGAAGTGGTCTCGATTGGCAAAATTGCCGATATCTACGCCCACTGCGGCATTACCCACAAGGTAAAGGCCAGCGGGCACGACGCGCTGATGGAAGCGACGCTCAACGAGATCGCGCGCACCAGCCAACGCGAAGAAGGCGAACGCGCCATGATCATGACTAACTTTGTCGACTTTGACTCGGTCTATGGCCACCGCCGGGACGTGCCGGGCTACGCCGCTGCGCTGGAAGATTTCGACGCCAAGCTACCCAAGCTGCTGGCGGCGCTAAGCGAAGACGATCTGCTGATTCTGACGGCTGATCACGGCTGCGACCCCAGCTGGCACGGCACCGAGCACACCCGCGAGTACATCCCTATTCTGGTACACGGCCCCGGTTTCATCCCCGGCCCGCTGGGCGAGCGCGGCACCTTTGCCGATATTGGCCAAACCCTGGCCGACTTTTTCCTGCTGCCGGCCATGGCCGATGGCAAAAGCTTTCTACCCGACGCTGCATAAAGGCTAGCGCCGCTTAAGGAGATATTTGATGGCAACCCCGCATATTAATGCTGCCCCCGGCGATTTCGCTGATACCGTGCTGATGCCCGGCGACCCGCTGCGCGCCAAATACATCGCCGATACTTACCTGGAGAACGTTCGCCAGGTCAACGACGTGCGCAATATGTTTGGCTACACCGGCACCTACCAAGGCCGTGAGATTTCCGTGATGGGCCATGGTATGGGCATTCCGTCGGTCTCCATCTACGCCAAAGAGCTGATCACCGACTACGGCGTTAAATCGCTGATTCGCGTGGGCTCCTGCGGCGCAGTACGCGACGACGTCAACGTACGCGATGTGGTCATCGGCATGGGCGCCAGCACCGACTCCAAGGTCAATCGCATGCGCTTTAACGACCACGACTTCGCCGCCATTGCGGATTTTGAACTGACCCAGCACGCGGTCGCGGCCGCCAAGGCCAAGAACGTGCCGGTCAAAGTGGGTAACATCTTCTCAGCTGACTTGTTCTACAACCCGCAAACCGACATGGCTGAAATGCTCAAGCGCTACGGCATTGTCGGCGTCGAGATGGAAGCCGCTGGCCTTTACGGCGTCGCCGCCGAGTTTGGCGCCCGCGCCATGACCATCTGCACCGTGTCGGATCACATCCTGAAAGGCGATTCGCTCTCCAGTGCCGACCGTCAAACCACCTTCGACGACATGATGCTGATTGCACTCGACACCGTGTTGCGCGACGACGCTGCCCGCGCTTAAGAGGAAGTTGTGATGAGTCAGCAAACGGATGAAGTATCAACAGAGATCGTTCAAAAGCTGTTAAGCGCGCGGGCTAACGCCTATGTGCCTTACTCTGCGCATCCTGTCGCGTCAGTGATGGTCACCCCCGATGGCCAACAGTTTGCAGGCACCAACGTGGAAGTCGCTCACTACAAAGGCCTGTGCGCCGAGGCCTCGGCCATTTCCGCCATGATCACTGCCGGGCAACGCCAGCTGGCAACCGTCTATGTGATGGGCCCCGGTGATCACCTCTGCACGCCCTGCGGCGACTGCCGCCAGCGCATCCGCGAATTCGCGACGCCAGAGACCCAAATCAAGGTACTTTCCGGCAGCGGTGAACTGATGAAAACCTACACCATGGAAACGCTGCTGCCCGACGCCTTTGGGCCCGAGCAGTTACCGCCGCGTTAAGCCAGTCCCTTCGGCAATCAAAACCAGCCCCTACGCGGGCTGGTTTTGTGCTTTTATTGCTCGTACTCTTAGTAGCCACCGAATGCCTTTGATGAAGTGTGCCGATGAGCGCACAGCCCTTATTTGGAGAACGCCATGGCTGGTTTACTGCCCAACGTCGATCCCGACGGCTTGCTTGAGTACTCAGTGGTCTACACCGACCGCTCGCTGAACCATATGTCGCAACAGTTTCAAGGTGTGATGCGGGATATATCGGCCACGCTGAAAGAGGTCTACCACGCTCACTCCGCCGTCATCGTTCCCGGTAGTGGCACCTTTGGTATGGAATCAGTGGCGCGTCAGTTTGTCGTTGATCAGAAAACCCTGGTGATTCGCAACGGCTGGTTTAGCTACCGTTGGACACAGATTATCGAGATGGGCCGTTTAACCGACCAGCACACGGTGCTAAAAGCACGGCGTCTTAACGCCGATGACCCACGCTCGCCATTTCAGCCGGTACCCATCGATGAAGCCGTGGCGCAGATTCGTAGCGAAAAGCCCGCCGTTGTGTTTGCCCCGCAAGTGGAGACCTCCGCTGGCTTGCTGCTCTCGGACGACTATATTCAGGCGCTCGCCGAGGCCACTCACGAGGTAGGCGGCCTATTTGTGTTAGATGCTATCGCCGCGGGCACCCTGTGGGTGGATATGCAGGCGCTCGGCATTGACGTAGTGGTGAGCGCGCCGCAAAAAGGTTGGAGCGGCTCGCCCTGCTGCGCCATGATCATGCTGTCAGAGCGGGCTACGCAGCGCTTGCACGAGACCCAGAGCAACAGCTTTGCCTGCGACCTGGGCAAGTGGCACAGCATCATGAAGGCTTATGAAAACGGTGGGCATGCTTATCACGCCACTATGCCCACGGACGCCTTGCGGCAGCTGCGCGATATCATGCAGGAAACCCGCGCCTACGGCTTCGCCAAGGTAAAAGAGGAGCAGCAGGCGATTGGCCGTGAAGTCCGTGCCATGCTCAAGCGTCACGGTTTTGTCAGCGTGGCGGCGGAAGGCTTTGAGGCCCCAGGGGTGGTGGTCTGCTACAGCGACGATAGCGGCTTGGTAGGCAAACTGGCCCAGGCGGGCGTGCAGGTCGCCGGCGGTGTACCGCTCATGTGCGATGAAGGTGATAACTTCCAAACTTTCCGCATTGGCCTATTTGGGCTCGATAAGCTGCACCACACCGAGCGCAGCGTGGATAACCTAGAGCAAGCGATTAAGACAGTCGTATAAAATGACAATGCCCGCTATACAATAGCGGGCATTGACGCAGATCAGAAACATATTAGCCAACACTTAACTATAGCCCATGCCCCGCGGCATCATCCCTAGATGGTTTTCGACGCGGGCCACCCCAGCCACATTTTCTGCCGCGACCGTCACCGCCTGCTTCTGCTCAAGCGACTCGACCAGCCCCCAGATTTCCACAACGCCGCCATCCACAATCACGCTGATGCCTTCGGTTTGCACGCCGGTGTTATGTTCCACCTCATCCAGTATGGCCTCGCGGATGTGTCGATCATCCGCGGGTGACTGGGTCGGCGCTACCGCCGCATTGGCAATACCTTGCAGCAGATTGGCGCGGCTGACGATCCCCACCAATATACCTTCACGCACCACGGGTACGCGTTTGATATGGTGCTTTTCCAGCATTCGCGCAATGGTATGCAGTGGCGTGTTCTCTTCAACGGTCAGTGGATCTGGCGTCATCACTTCATGGGCTTTACGACCATGCGTTTTGACATAGTCGCCAGCATCCTTGCCGCTCGTAAATAGCGATAACCACCATGAGTGACCATAGTCACTGCCATTTTTTACCCGGCGCATCAAATCACCTTCGCTGACAATGCCGATCACTTTGCGATCGCCATCAACGACAGGAACAGCGCTAATACGATGCTGAAGCAGCAGTTGCGCAATGTCACGTACTTCCGTATCGGGTCCCACACTCACCACTTTAGGGGTCATAATATCGATAGCTTGCATAGCTCATCTCCTGGAGGCTACCTTCTCTTTGATCCTAGATCGCTACTGGAGATTTGCCTATGCTGGCTGACTATCTTAAAGAACGCATTGAGACTAATTTGATCTAGCGCAGCTTTATGCCTGCTTACCTGTTGGTTTTTTCGTCTCAACGGCGCTGCTCTCCTCCACTTTCTCGACATCCACAATGCCTGAGCGGCTCACCACGACTTTCCAGCGGGCTAGGTAGGGGGTGTCTTCGCTTCCCGTTTCACGAATGATGAGATTGAACAGGTGGCGACGCTCGACCCCTTCACGCACCGCCTGCCCGTCTTTAAGCCGATAGATGTGATGCTTACCCTTACTCATTAGCCGCGTCAGCATGGAAATATCCACGTTGAGCGTTTCGCGCGTGTGTTCGTAGCCGCTTAAAAAACGCGTAGGCGACATACGGGAACTGGATCGGTAGTGCAGCACCACCTCTTCCCGCTGCGCCACTTTGCGGCGGCGCAGCTGTTGAATGTCATCACCCAGTGACGCAAAGCGTTTGTAGTCGAACCACTCCAACTGGCGGCCCACCACGGCATTGCGCGTGGGGTCTAAATATTGGCGGCGCCATTTGGGGCGGCCTTTGCGCAGCCAACGCCAAAGCGTGTTGCGTAAATCATCTTTAAATACCTCGCGCATGGCATAGAGCAGCGCCATGGCCAAGACGAATAGCGCCGAGAGATCCCCCAGCGCGCTGCGTAGCTGCAGTACCCCTAGCGTCACGAACCCCATCACCACCGCCGTGGCCAGAGCTTTGACCGCTTTCTGCTCACCGCTGCCGAGCTCTAACGCTTCTTGCTTTAGCGTAATCGGGTGCTCGATCAAGCGCCGCAGCAGGCGCATTTTGTTCGACATCCGCGTTGGGTCCGCCATTACCCGTTCAGCGTTGTACTGCTGGTCTCGACGATGCTCGCCCTCACGGTGGCACACGCTGATAAAGCGCCGGCGAATATCGGTAAACTCGCCGCCGCGCGGCATGTGCGCCACCAGCGCCAACAGCTGCTGCTCGGTAAACCAGGAGAGGTAGTTATCAATGTTGGCAAAGTACTTTTTGAAACTGTCGTCATCCGGCTGATTGCGCCGCAGCCGCTTGAGAATACCGTCGCTCAAGTCGATCATTTCATGTAGTTGATCCCGCAAGGCAGTGGCACTCTCTTGCACCTCACTGTTCTCTTCGCGCTGATCTTGGCGCGCATGTCGCAGCTTATTGGCGGTCACTAACATTGCCTGGGTCGTGCGCTCCATCGCTTCCACGTATTGGTAGGCGTAAAGGCTCAAACTCAACCGATAGGAGTCGCTGCCCAGCCGGTTACGACTGGCCAACCGGCTATGCACGAGCGGCAGCAGGTATTCGTCGCTGTAATAAGTGCGCGATACATGGATAGCGGCATGATAAAAAGCCTCTTCTGAGATAAGCTGAGTACTTAATCCCAGCTCGCCAGGTACAAAAAGATAGACGTCGAGGTTATGCGATGTCTCTTCCTTGAGCCGCCGAGTAAGACGCAGCTGAAAGCTGTTTTTACGCTCAACGTTGATCAACTCACCAATCTCCTACTTCTTTGCCTAACGTGATGATATACCATGGCTGAAATGATCAGGGTGCTGCACTCAACCACTGCCCGCTGTTCACCTCTTCATCTGTGGAGCTAGGAAATGTCCATTGCCCGTTTTTCACCCTTTGAGCTGCTGCTGTTAAAGAGCCGCAGCCAAGTGGATACGGCAACCCTGCTACTGTTGGCTTGGGTGCTGGTGCACCGCCAACACGTTTCTGAAGGCCAGCGACGCCGGCGCCTGGCCCAGGTGACGGCACCGTTTCGCCATGGCCATGAGCTGGCCCCAGTCATGAGCATTGCCCATAGCCAAGACCTGCAAGCGATTCAGTTAGCCGCCGAGGTCGTGCGCAAAGAGTGTGGTACTGAACGCAGTTTAAGCATTATTCATCAAGCGATTACCGTGGCCACCGATGATGGTGAGTTATCGTTGGCCAACCATTATATTTTGCGCTTTTTAGCCGACTTGCTCGCCGTTGCTCCGGGGACCTTAAACACCCTGTTCAAGGAGCTGACAGGAACGCCGCTGACCACTCCCGAAGACCCAAGTCGTGATGCCTACTGGCAAACCCACGACCCAGATTACCACTCCCGCAAAGCACGCGAAGCGGCGGCGGCCGAGCAGCGCCATCGAGAGGCCCACGCACGAGCCGAACAGCAACAGCAGCACAAAGAGCAGCGCCACCAGCAGAAACAACAAAAGCAGCAGGAAAAACAGCAAGAGAAGCAGCGGCGCCAAGAGGAGGCCCGCCAATCGAGAGAGCGTGATCAGCAGCGCCAGCAAGAACAGGCACGCCAGCAGGAACACGCGCGCCAACGCCAACGCGAGCAAGCCGAACAGGAAAGGCAACGCTCCCAGCGGCAAGGCTCGTCTCAGCATGAGCGGCGCAGCCATGATTCACGCCAGCAGCGCACTGCTCCCCCGCCCCCTGACCGCACCGCACGGGCACTATCAGTACTTGGACTCACCCCCGGAGCAACTCGGGTCGAAGTTCGCCACGCCTATCGGCGCATGGCGCAGCTACATCATCCGGACCGCTTCTACTCCGAAAGCGAACAACAGGTCGCCCTGGCGTCCGCACGTTTTCAACGTATCAAAAACGCCTACGATTACTTAATGCAAACTTACTAGGGCCATGCAATGCTAAGCGTTTTGTGCTGGTCCTCGAGAATAAAGCGATAAGAGAAACGATAGACCCCTATGCGCGATTTGTACCAGCGCCTCGCGGTTCCTCCCGAGGCTAACGACCAAGAGATCCAGCACGCCGTGGCTAGCTGCCAGCACAGCGCCCTGCGCCAAGACGCCGAGGCGGTATTTGCCGTTGCCGCGCGCCGCGAGGTCTACGACGCGCTGCACGACACCGTCAGTGATATTGGCAGGCTACGCGCACGCCTGGGGCTCAGCCACGGCGCACACTGGCAGGGCGATGTGGCTAACGACTTTTCACTGCCGCCCGACCACGCCATCTCGCGCCATGACGAAATGGTTGACCGAGTGAGTCATGCGGTTTCGCTGTATAACCGGTGGCGGCGCTTGCGCGCGCCATGGTTACTCATCGCCGTGTTCGCCGCCGGGATTGGCATAGGAGCCAGCTTGGGGCTTGCCCTGTGCTGGGGCCTGTTGCCGATGTGACGCGGCGCGATTAGCCGGCTGATCATGCTTGCGTGCCTGCTCATCGCGCCTAATTTCTGCCTTGGTCGGGCGTGGGGCAGGTTTTGGCGGCGCGGGTCGCTTGTGGTCTTCTGAGTCCGTTTCCTGCTCAGCGTCTGACGCCCCCTGATCGCTGTCGGGCGCGTCATCGTCAAGCGAGAACGACGTTCCCGCGGTGGCTTCCATACGATCTTCCGAGCGCGACTCCATACTGATGCTGAGGCGCGGCACGCCCAGGTCGATTTCCTGCGCTTCCATACGCTGCTTGAGCAACAGATTAAACGCCCTGGAGACATCCCACTGCATTTCGGGCGCGGTGCGAAAACGCATACGCAGGATCGGGCAGCCATCTTCAAACCCCTGAACCCCCTGCATTTCCAGCGGCGACCAGATGTAGTGGCGCATCATAGGGTCACGCCGCAGCTCCTGGGCGGTCTCTTGCATCAAGGTAATCGCATCGTCGATTTTCATGTCGAACGGAATGCGGATACGCATCAGCGCAATGCCGAACTGACGCGACATGTTATGGATCGATTCGATACGGCTAAACGTGATGATGTGCACGATCCCATCCAGATCGCGAAGCCTTACGGTGCGCAGTGTCAGCCCTTCGACCGTGCCCATATGGTTATTGATCTGCACGAAGTCATCGACCGCCAGCGAGTCCTCGATCAAGATAAAGATACCGGTAATCAAATCCTGCACGAGCGTTTGAGCACCAAAACCAATCGCCAGACCAATCACACCGGCACCGGCTAACAGCGGCGTTACGTTAACCCCCAGATTGGCCAGCCCGGCGATAACGGCGATGATCAAAATAGTCACGAAGATGACATTGCGAATCATCGGCGTGATGGTTTGCGCCCGCGCTTGATTGACTCGCCGCCCCCGCGAGCGCGCCGATGACATCAATGCACGCTGAATAGCCGTGTCGGCAAAGATCCACACCAACCACGCCAACAGAACGGTCGCACCGAGGCTGACGAGCGCTTGACCAATGCGAGCACTGGCAACCGCTTGCTGCCCCAGGCCAAAGAACGAGCTGCCCCACACCTGCATCGAGAGTTCGGCAAACACCATCCAGGCGAAAATATGGGCAAGCACAAAACCAAAACGCTCCAGCCGTTTGCGATATTGGCTCTGGCGGTGGCGATGGCGACGACGTCCCAGACGCTCTGCCTGGCGGCGTAGCAGGCCCGTCACTACCAGCGTAAGTACCAGCAGGCTGGCAGATATGATCGAGCGCGCAAGGGCGGTGCCGACATCGCCAACGGTAATAAAAATCGCCAGCAGCGAACCACTGACCAGCAGCAGCGCAGGAATGTGCCACAGCCCCCCCAGCGAGCGGATCATCTCAACGGCGGTGCTCGCGTCACGGCGCTGTTTGAACGGCCGGTTGCAAATCAAATGGCGCACGGGGCGCTTGAATTTTATGATAAACCGAGCGGAAAGCAGCGCCGCGAGCATATTGGAGAGTACCGAGACCAAACTCGATAGCTCGCTTCCCAGCATTTCCACCAGGCGAGTCGAGTTGGCCGCATCGCCCAGCGCAATCAACGCACCGATCACAAACATACCGCGTAAGGCATGCTGCTGAAGCAGCTGCACGGCGGTAAAGCGATGCCCGCGGCTAAAGAACGCGATCACGGTTTCGAACACGACCGAAAGCGCCCGCCCGCACAGGCATATATAGGCCACCACCAGCACCAGCGTACGCCCTGGGCTATCCGGCAGTGCTTGACCAACCCCCAGCGTAATGGCAAAGGCCAGCGCCCAGGGCAGCATCCGACGTAAAAAGTGCACCGCCATGAGCCAGGCCTTGGGATCCCGCGGCAGATCCAGCGGCCACTCACGACGGGTAGCCACCATGCGCCCAAAGGCGATCATGACTACCAGCAGCACGATCCAAATCAGCGCCAGAACGGCCCCTTCAGCGGCCGCACGAATGGCCTCACCCTGGTCGGCATCGTCGTTTAGGGCGCGTAAGTCGTCCGCCCCCTGTACCAGTTGGCGCGACCATTGATCCACCGGTGAGTCGCCTGCCTGGGCCTGGTCGCCGAGGTCACTCAAGGTGTCGGCAAGTGCCCCCAGCAACCCCTGGCGCACAACGCCTTCATCCTCAGTGGCGGCATCGGTGGTCACCTGCAGCTCGCGTAGCGACGTCAGTAGCTCCGTGCGGCGCTCCTCGCTTTCAAGCAGCGTGATCACATCACTCAGCGAGGCCTGGAACTCTTCGCCGCTAACATCGGCGGTTTCCTCCTCGCCGCCATCCCCCAGCCCCGGGAGTGAAACCGTTTGCGCCTGGGCTTGAGTGATAGCCATGCTCGACACTACGCCCGTCAAGGCGAGGCTCGCCAATACCCAAAACACGACGCCTATTAACGAATTGATTAACCAGTGCTGTCGCACGCCTTACTCCTGAAAATTAGCTTTGATGGCGCCCTGCTCACCGTCTGTCGCCGCGATGGCCGTAATACACTCAGCGTCAACGCGTGACTATGATAGGCTGACTGCTCAAACGTTCACCTCAAGGATGCCGAGATGACGCTACAAGCTCCACCTAACCGCTTAAACAGCCATGGGAATATCCGGCAGGTTGGCGTCGAAATCGAATTCGCTGGTCTGCCACCCCGCGACACGGCGATGATCGTTCGTGAACTGTTTGGCGGGGAGCTTAACGTGGTAAGCCCTCACCGGCTACTGGTAGAGAACACTCGCTGGGGGGAGTTTGGCATTGAACTCGATACCCAGTATGCGCATCCTGACAAAACCCTCGTCAACGACCCCCATGCCGAAGACAGTGAGTGGTCGCGTCACCAGCACCAGCGGCGGGTCGAGTTTCATCAGAAAACCCGCGAACTGATCGGCGATATGGTGACGGGGTTAGTGCCGACCGAAATTGTGTGTCCACCGGTTCCCTGGAATGAGCTGGAAGACCTGGATACGCTGTTTGAAACGCTGCGGGCGCATGGCGCCAAGGGAACCGATGCAAGCTTGATGTATGGCTTCGGGCTGCATCTCAACCCTGAAGTAGAGCGCTATGACGCCGACTATATACTCGCCATGCTGCGCGCCTACCTGTTGTTGGCCGGTTGGCTGCGCGATGAAATCAAGGTCGATATTACCCGTGAGATGCTGCCCCATGCCAATCCATTTCACAAAGCCTACGCGCTAAAAGTACTCGATAGCCGCTACTCGCCCGACCTGGACACCTTGATTGACGATTATTTGCATCACAACCCAACACGCAATCGCGAGCTGGATATGCTGCCGCTATTTGCCTATCTGCGCCCGGATCATGGCCATGAGCTGTTACATTCCCAGCTCACGCAACCGCGCCCGACGTTTCACTACCGCTTGCCCAACGCCCAACTTTCCCAGCCGGGCTGGGGGTCAGCCATTGAGTGGAACCGCTGGGTAGAAGTCGAAAAATTAGCGGCCAACGCCGACGTACTGCTTGCTCGCTGCGCTGAATACATTGCCGAGCACAATCGCCCGGTGCTGGTACGCGCAAAAGCAAGCCTCACCCGCTCTGCACAGAAACTAAGCCGCTGGCTGCGGCGTAAACACTAATACCGCTTTTAATTCTTTTATTGCCACAGTGAGTAACCATCGGAATGCCTCGGCCGCTTATCGGAATTACCACCTCTGACCAAAAAAGCCACTTAGCGTGGTGGTTTGATTGGTTTGCCGTCTGGCGACACGGCGGCAAGCCGCTGCGCTTATCGCCTTCAAGACCCCACCCTGAGCACCTTGACGGTTTGATCATTGGCGGCGGTGACGATATTCAAGCCCACCTTTACGGCGGCGAAGTACAGCTGGATGTACGCCTAGACCCGGCACGGGATGAGCTGGAACTTGCGCTGCTTGAACGCTTTATTCCGCTGCATACGCCCGTGTTGGGGATTTGCCGCGGCGCGCAACTCATTAACGTCCACCTTGGCGGCACGCTGGACCCGGATATTTATACCACTCATGAAGGTTTGAAACGGCGCCGTACGGTACTGCCGCGCAAAACCGTCGATATCGTTGGCGCCAGTAAACTACACCGGTTACTCGGTGTAACCTGGTGCCGCGTCAATAGCCTTCACCACCAAGCCGTTTACGGGGCTGGCAGGGGCATCGAGATCGTGGCCCGTGACCGCGATGGCCTGGTGCAGGGCATCGAATCACGCGAACATGAATTTTTGATTGGCGTGCAGTGGCACCCCGAGTGGTTGATTTTTAACCGCCCCCAGCAGCGCCTGATCCGCGCACTGGTGAGGGCATCAAAACGCCACGCAACTCGGCGTGGCTAACCCACCACACAGCCAAACACACTGCAGTAGTCACGCCATAACGTCGTTGTCGTAACATCGTTGCAAGAACGCCGATGTAATGACGCCGTTATGATATAGCAATAGAAGCGTGGTTTAGTTTAGCGCCGCCAAAGCAGCGTCGTAGTCGGGCTCGTTTTTCAACTCGCTCACTAATTCACTGTGTAGCACACGATTGTCGGCATCCAGCACGACCACTGCACGGGCACATAGTCCCTCCATGGCGTTATTGCTCAGCGCCACACCCCAGGCTTCACGAAACTCTGGATGCCGGAAGGTCGACAGCGTCTCGACGTTGTCCAATCCTTCCGCGCCACAAAAGCGCTTGGCCGCAAACGGCAAATCGGCTGAAACGACCAATACCACGGTATCGTCGAGCTTGGAGGCCAACGCATTGAAGTGGCGAGTTGACATGGCACAGGTGGGCGTATCCACGCTGGGAATAATATTGAGCACCTTACGTTTGCCAGCATAGGTGGCTAACGTGACGTCTTGCAGGTCGGTGTTGGTCAGCGTCATGTCTGGCGCTGGCTGGCCTTTCTCAGGCAGCGTACCAGCAACATCCAGCGGTTCACCTGCACGGGTAATTTGTTGCATTGTCGTTTCCTTATGTCGTTAATAATGAAAGCGTTCTAACCATCTGATAAGCCATGATAGGCTATCTTCTCGCCTTTGCGGACTCACCGCAAAGCGCTTAGTTCAATAACTGCGTTTCAATGCACTGAGGGAGTGATATGGCTTGTGTCTTGATCGTTAAAACCGGCGACGCCTATCCAGAAATTGCCGAACAGCACGGTGACTTTGAAGCGCTATTTGAACAGCAGCTTAGCACCGCACTGCCCGACCATTTAGCGTTAACGGTATGGGACGCTCGCCAAAGCGCCACCCCGCCAGCGCTCGATACTTTGGCGGGCATTGTGATCACCGGCTCGCACAGTATGGTCAGCGATGCAGAGCCCTGGAGCGAAGCACTGAAACCCTGGCTGCAAAGCGCCCTGGCCAACGATACGCCCATGCTGGGTGTTTGCTATGGCCACCAGCTGATGGCGGCGGCCTTCGGCGGCGTCAGTGATTATCACCCCGCAGGCCGGGAGTCAGGTACTCACCCAGTACGACTCACCCAGGCAGGGCAACAAGACCCGCTGTTCAGCCAGCTTCCAGAACGCTTTAACGCCCATCTTTCCCATGCGCAGTCGGTCATGCAGGCGCCCCACGGCTGCACGGTGCTTGCCCACAATAGCCACGACGCCCACCAAGCGCTGCGCTATGGCCCACGCCAGTGGAGCGTACAGTTTCATCCAGAGTTCACCGTCCCCGTCATGCGCGCCTATATCGAGCGCCAACGTGCGGCCTTGCGCGACCAGGGCGAGAACCCGGCAACCCTCTCGGCTGAAGTGACCGAAGCTCCCGAAGCGGCTAGCCTTCTGCAGCGCTTTTTAAGCTTTGTCTAGCATCATTTTTTTAGCATGCCCGCGCCGCTGATCACTTTTTACGCTGGTCCCGCCGCGATGCTAACCGATCGGCGAGTCGCGTAGGTTCAGGCAGCTTGGTACGCCCTAAGCAGCGCATCACCCATTCAAGCGAGGATTCCAGTGTGATGCGGTGCCCCGGCGATACATACACCGGCTTCACCTTGGCACGGGAGCGCAAGACGGCACCAATTCGCTCTTTACCTGCATAAAGGGGAACCCAGTCGCCTCGCTGCTCACCCACCTCGGTATATTTGCCATACAGACGGGATTTGGCGATGCCAATGGTGGGTAAATCAAGCCAAAGCCCCAAATGCGCCGCTACGCCTAATCGGCGCGGGTGGGCGATCCCCTGACCATCGACCATGACTAACTCGGGCATCACACTGAGTTTTTCGAACGCCTTCAGTACGGCGGGAATTTCACGGAACGAGAGCAACCCGGGTATGTAGGGCATGCGCGTCGGCTCGCGGTGTACCACTTGTTCCACCACGTCTAAGTTTGGCGCGGCCTCTGGGTCCCACTTGAGAATTACCACGGCTGCCCGGGTGGTTTCGCCGCTATCTTCAAAGCCGATATCCACGCCGGCAATATGCTTGACCGATGAGACACGGTCAGTGGCTTCCAATTGCTGCGCCAATTGCGTTTGTAACGCCCTCGCTTCTCTGGGGGCTAGATTCCATTCGTGTAGCGGTGTTGGCATGTCATCCTCCTTGATTATCCACCAAGCACTTTTTTTATCTTTCGCTAATACTTCAGCTCACTAATGCATACGCTTACCAAAACATAAGCTTACTAAAACACAAGGTAGCAAAAAAAACGCCCCCGCACCTGGAGAGGTGCGGGGGCGTTGAGAGTGGCTCAACTGCCGCGGGGCGGCGGTCGATTACTCTTTAAGCGCGTTCACGACGACGAACCGGCGCATCGCCTTCGTCACGACGACGGCGCGGTGCGCGCTCAGCCGGTGCGCTATCTTCGCTGATTTCCAGCGGACGACCGGCCACACGGGCACGTGCCATCTTGGTCAGAATCGTTGCAGGCAAGCCGCTCGGCAGTTCGACCACAGAGAAAGCGTTGCGGATATCGATACGGCCGATACGCGCGCCTTCAATGCCGCCTTCATTGGCAAGAGCACCCACTAGCTGGCCAGGCTTGACGCCATCTTTATGACCGACAGAGACGCGGTAACGTGTCATGCCTTCGGTCGGGCCGCTAGTGCGTTCACGACGGGCACCCGGCTTAGCGCCAGGAGCGCCATCACGTGAAGGCTTCTCTTTACGCGGCGCCTGTAGGCGACCAATCGGCGCTTCGTCAGCACGTGCCATCGCGGCAAACGCACAGGTCAGCTCGATTGGATCATGACCTTCCTCGACCAAACGCTCAATCAGCGCACGCTGCTCTTCTGCACCTTTGGTCAAAGAGGCAATCACGCGCTGATAGAAGACGTCATCGCGGTGGGCACGAATAGCGGCTTCATCGGGCAGTGGCATTTCGGTCATTTTCTGACCGGTTGCCTGCTCCATCCAGCCCACTTTGCGGCCTTCACGGAAGCCAGCAAAGGTAATCGCGATGCCGCTACGACCCGCACGACCGGTACGACCGATACGGTGCGTGTAAGCTTCTGCATCTTGGGGCAGGTCGTAGTTAATAACGTGCGTAATACGCGACACGTCAAGACCACGCGCTGCCACGTCGGTGGCGATCAGCACATCGACTTTGCCACGCTTCAAGCGCGTAATGGTACGCTCACGCAGGCTCTGATCCAGATCACCCGACAGGCCAGCAGCGTTAACACCACGAGCGGTCAACTGCTCAACCAGGGTGGTACAAGCGGCACGAGTACGTACAAAGACGATGGCCCCATCGACCGGCTCGACTTCGAGAATACGAGACAGGGCTTCAAGCTTAGCGCCGCCGTCAACGCGCACAATGCGCTGCTCGATGTTTTCGCCGGTAGTAGTACCCGACTCAATCGCTACCTTTACCGGGTTAACCAAGTAACGGTTAACGATGCGTTCAATTTCAGTCGGCAGTGTGGCCGAGAAGAACACACGCTGAGCATCTTTCGGGGTATCGGCAACCACGCGTTTTACGTCGTCGATAAAGCCCATGCGCAGCATTTCATCAGCTTCGTCCAACACTAGGGCGGACAAGCCATCAAGTTTCAGGCTACCGCGGTCCAGGTGGTCGATAATGCGGCCTGGCGTACCCACTACTACCTGAGCGCCACGCTTAAGGGCACCCAATTGTTCGCGGTACTCTTGACCACCGCACAGGGTAGCCACTTCAAGACCCTTGAGGTTTTGGCCGTACTTACTAAACGAGGCAGCTACTTGCTGCGCCAGCTCGCGAGTCGGCGCCATTACTAGCACTTGCGGTTCGCGGCGAGTCAGTTCTAAACGTGACAGTAACGGTAATGCAAACGCTGCGGTTTTGCCGGTACCCGTCTGGGCCTGGCCCAGCATATCGCGGCCTTCAAGCAGCGCAGGGATAGTTTGCGCTTGAATCGGCGAAGGGGTTACGTAGCCCTGTGATTCAACAGCAGACAGAACAGCAGGCAAAAGAGCAAGATCGCCGAAGCTCGGCGAAGCGACAGAAGTCGAGGTCATTAATCACACCTTGGTAGGCCGGTAAGTACCGGCAAAAAACATCATGAGCGTCCCTGACTCTGTTATCGCAAAAACGCCAATCAAATGGTCGTTATCGAAAACAGGCACCGCCGAAGCGGTCATAGCCATCAATGGAGTCGGAGACGCCGGTCGCACCTAGCATCCGGTTGGCAAACACCGCATTTGCGGGCCAGCCGTTGTGGCGACCTTCTGCGCCGATTTCACCCGTGTGGTGAAATACTGGAGGCGCGCCATCTTCACAGCAATGAACATCCAGCAATTGGCAAGATGTTCCCGCAAGCGATACTGCTAATGACTATTAACCGTTGCGCGTTGATTAATCACTGCGCGTTAATAATCATGCAAATGTACGCTTACCGTCGTGATGGAGGGGTCAGCACATGCGAGGAGCGCGCATCCTAACATTGCATTTCATATCTGACCAGCCCTTTTTAACTTACACCACACTGAATCAACCACTTGCACTTGTGCAAATTTCGTCTAACCTAATAAGTGCCTAAGCAAGTTCACTACTCTCAAGGAGCGAAACGATGAACTGGGATCAAATCGAAGGCAAATGGACAGAGATGAAAGGGAAAGCACGCTCTAGTTGGGGCGACCTTACCGACGACGAGCTGGATCAGATCGGCGGTAAAAAAGACGAATTGGTCGGTAAGCTTCAGCAGAAATATGGTCTTGAGCGCGAAGAAGCTGAGCGCAGAGCCGATGAGTGGGCTGATCAGCAATAACGCCTTCATAGGCAATTCTTTACGTACTTGTCACATTTACTATCTTCGTTATTGGTAGGCAGCCATCATTTACTCATCTATGGATGACTCGGCCCTACTCGTTATCGTAGCCACATGGAGAGATGCTATGCGTAAGACAATCCTGACAACAGCCATCGGTACAGCCCTACTGGGAACCCTCGCTATGAGTGCTCACGCGCAAAACGAGCCTCAAGGTATGTATTCTGCCGATGACATTCTCGATGCAGAAGTCTACTTTGCCGGCGGTTCCGGTGAAGAAATAGGTGACGTTGACGACATCTTGTTCGATGAAGAGATGCGCATCAGTGCCCTTGTGATCGAAAGCGGCTCAGTGCTTGGATTAGGCGGTCGTGAAATCGTGGTAGATACCGATTACTTCACGCTGGAAACCGATACAGAAGAAGACGGTGATACAGAGCATCGCATCATGGTCGAAGCTAGCCAGGAAGAAGTAGAAGCCTTCCCTGCCTATGACAACGACTGGTGGGAGCAGACTAAAGCCAACGCACGTGACGCGTGGGAAACCACTCAAGAAGGCGCTAAAAGTGCATGGCAAAACACTCGCGAAGCGGTTAACGCCGACGAGTAAGCGCCCACGTCTTTATGCCAACTTGGTGTATATGCCCGTTTGGCATATAAGAAACTAGAAGGGCCGCCCATTGGGCGGCCCTTCTTGCGTTAACCATTCGCTTAATGGCGGCGAATGCCTTGGCCGGGTAAGCGTTCTCGGTCGTGAGGGCGTTCAAAATCGAGCAGCGGACCAGCAGGCACGATACGAGTGGGGTTGATCGTGTCGTGGCTATAGTAGTAGTGGCGTTTGATATGATCCATGTTGACGGTTTCAGCCACGCCAGGCCATTGGTAAATTTCACGCACGTAATTCGAAAGCTGGGGATAATCTTCAATACGCTTGAAATTGCATTTGAAATGGCCGTAATACACCGCATCAAAACGTATCAATGTGGTAAAGAGACGAATATCTGCCTCGGTCAACCACTCGCCCGCTAAGTAGCGCTGCCCTGCCAAGCGCTCCTCCATCCGATCCAGCGCATCAAACAGCGCCTTGACGTGTTTTTCATAAACCGACTGCTCGGTCGCAAAGCCCGTTTTATAAACACCGTTATTAATGTGATCGTAGACATCGGCGTTGACCTCGTCGATCACACTGCGCAGGTCGTCGGGGTAAAAGTCCAGATCATTGCCAGTGAGCTCATCAAACGCATGGTTGAACATACGCAGCAGGTCGGCAGACTCATTATTAACAATGGCACTACGCTGCTTATCCCAGAGCAAGGGCACGGTCACACGGCCGGTATAGTGCGGGTCGGTTTTGGTGTAAAGCTGATGATGGAAGTCGACCCCATTGATCGGGTCGCCGCTAGCGCCTTCATCTTGACGGTAGGTCCAGCCTTGGTCGAGCATCAAGGGGCTGACGTGAGAGGTGCCCATCAACGGCTCCAGCCCTTTCAGTTTACGCATGATCAAGGTTCGGTGTGCCCAGGGGCACGCCAACGACACGTATAAGTGGTAGCGGTCTTCTTCTGCAGGGTAGCTGTCGCCCTCCGCCGCTTGCTGAGCACCTACCCAATCGCGCAGCTGCGCAGACTCACGGACAAACTCGCCGCCGTGTTTTTTAGTGTCGTACCACTGGTCTTTCCATTCGCCGTTGACGAGTAATCCCATGGGGCGTCTCCTGAAAAATTTCCATGAATGGCTTGGCTTGATGCCGCTATCTTTTTTTCAGCATACGCCCGCCTGAAGGATGTTCAAGCGGATGTTTTACGGCCTTTCATTCGAGAGAGTCGAATCATGCTGCGCGCACTCGCTCATCACCGCCTGTTTTAACGCGGCGGCCATTGCATGCGCCGCTGGGCCTGCACGATCCCGATCACGAAATATCAGTTGAATGGGCACTTCACGAATACCGCCCGCTGGCAGCGGCAGTACCTTTAACTGGCCATTTTTTAGCTCTTCACCAATACGGGTTTCAGGCATCCATGCAAACCCTAACCCACGACGCAGCATATCCAGCGATGTGTTCAGGTGGGTAACGGTCCAGCGCTGCTCCGCTTTCAACCAACCTGAATTAGTGGCCTGGCGCAGTGCGGAATCACGCACCACCAACTGGCGATGTTGCGCCAAGTCTCGTAAATCCAGTGAGCGGCCCAACTGATGCAAGGCGTGCTGAGGATGAGCGACGGCAATAAAACGCACCGTTACCAGCGGCTCACCCAAAAAACCTTGTGCCTCAATGCCCGAAACCACCAAGTCGGCGCGACCATCGTAGAGCATTTCAATGCCGCCATTGAGTACACTTTCGTGGAGCTGGACACGCACTTGGGGATACGTTTCAGAAAAGCGCTCAAGCGCTTTGGCTTGGGCGGCGGCAGGAAAAATCTGGTCAATGGCCACCACCACTTCCGCTTCCAGACCAGCGGCCAGTCGTGTGGCTACATCTTCAAGCGAGGCCGCGCTTTCTATTAACTGGCGAGCGCGGCGAAGCAGCAACTCTCCAGCTTCCGTTAAGCGTACTTGGCGGCCGACCGGCTCCAGTACCTGAACCCCTAGCTGCTCTTCCAGTTTATGCACGGCATGATTGAGCGTCGATGGGCTTTTGTGCACGGCTTCAGCCGCACGCGCAAACCCACCATGGTCAACCACGGCGGCTAACATTTGCCATTGTGAAAGTGTTACCCGGGACATTTCGATTTCCTCAACGCAATACAGCGAAACGATGGGCTTATTATTCGAAAAAACATGCCTAGAATGCCAGGAAACGAACGACAGTTCCGCCTATGCCTATAAAAAGCCTGCTAGGATTAGAAAATACGTTATCCAAAAGCGCACCGCTGCTGAGCAAACAGGTAAATTTTAGACATTTATTATATTTTTACTTTATAAAAAACAGTTTTCGTCTATGATGAATATGTCTTATTTAGTTAGCCTGCTTTGTCTGTTACATTTCTTAGCAAACGGTGTTTATAAATAGTAATATCTGCTTATTGTGACTATTATTTTATTTAATTAAATTTTATGTATAGACATACAGTCTAGGCACCCCTTCCCTCATGGGGTATGGTTTCCGGGTTTATGCGCTTAATTGTTGCTTTTAATCACGAACTCGGCGGTCTATTTACCCATGTTGCGAATCCTCCATTCGCTGCCCCGCACGCACAAATTATTACTGTTACCCGTGGCCACAATGGTCACTGTGCTGGGCACACAGAAGTTACTGACGACATATCACGATATAAACCAAACACACACACCGCTTGAAAGCGTGCTGGTACCGCTTCCTAGCGATTCTGCCCCGGGTGTTCCTTCGCTGCGTCAAGAGCGCACCCCGGTGGCTGATGCGATCGACCGCGCCTCACGTGCCCTCGACGCCACCCGCGAAAATATCCCCCTTAGCGAGCTAACGGCTACCGAGATCGTCGATCTCGATATGAACGTCATTTCAAGTGCAAAAGCCGATATGTCAGGGCAGAGTGCCCTGGACGGCGAAGTGATGGTATTGAATGCGGCAGCCGTGAATACACCTGCCTTAAACGACGCCATGTTAAGTAGCGCTAAGCTAGATGACGGCGCGCTGCATATGGCGATCGTGCTTGGCACCCTTTCTAGCGGCATGCTGGATGTTGACGATGCTTCCTCCGTTGAAATTGCCGATGCCACTTCCTACGAAGATTATGGCGTTGAGCTATTCGACGACATCTCATTTTTGGATCTTGAGTTGGCGGCTGAAGAGCCATTTGTGCCTGAATGGGAAACCCACATCGTTGAAGCTGGCGAAACGTTCGCGGTGCTAGCACAAAATGAACTAGGCCTGGGGTACAGCGAAGTACTGGCCCTACTTGAAGATTTACCCGACCAACGCATGTTAACCAACTGGCGTGCAGGGCATAGCTTTGATTATCAGTTGGATGAAGACGGGCGTTTGTTGTCACTGCGGATGATGAAAAATACCCGCGATGGCATTTTGTTGGAAAAAGAGGCAGAGCAATTCGCCGTCACTACGATTGAGCGTCAGGGCGAACCGGTTCAGCGCCTTTACGCAGGTAGCGTCAGCGGTAGTTTCGCACGTTCAGCCCAGGCAACCGGCCTCAACAGCGGCTCGGTCACGGAACTGACGAAGCTACTTGAGAAAAAGCTCGATTTTCGGCGTGATAGCCGCCGCGGTGATCGCTTCCAAGTGCTCGTCGAGTCAGACATGATCGACGGCGAAACGCTGGATTCACGGGTATTGGCGGTTCACTACGATGGCGAGCGCATGGATCTTACCGTGGTACGTAATGCTACCGACGATAATTTTTATACGCCTGAGGGCGGCAGCCTGGATCCTGCCTTTGCACGCCACCCCTTTGATGGCAGCTACCGCTTAAGCTCGAACTTCAACCCACGCCGTAAGCACCCGGTGACGGGGCGCATCAGCCCGCATAATGGCACTGACTTTGCCATGCCGATTGGCACGCCTGTTACAGCGCCTGCCAACGGCGTCGTTGAGCGAGTCAGCAATCACCATGCCGCTGGGCGTTATATCGTCGTGCGTCACGATAATGGCTACCGCACTCGCTACCTCCACCTCTCCCGCCCACTGGTCAGCCAGGGCGAGCGCGTGACCATGGGTGAGCGTATTGCGCTGTCTGGCAACACCGGGCGCAGTACAGGCCCTCACCTCCACTACGAAGTCATCGTCAATAACTCACCGGTCAACGCGATGACCGTGGCGCTGCCTGAAAACACCAGCTTGAGCGGCGATACGTTGATTGCCTTCAAGAGCCAGGCCGCACCGATCCTGGCTACCTTGGAAAGCGGCGAGACAGGCCAGGTTAGCGTTGCGACCTACCAACAGGACAGCGACGACTAAGGTAATCGATGACTAGAGTAAGCGATGACTGGCTTACACTGTAAAACACCGCCCTCTTTGGGCGGTGTTTTACGTTGGTGGCACAGTTCTCTCGTTGGTAGCTAGCCATTACCCGTCTGGTTAATGGCCATGGCTAAGCAGAACGCTGTAATGCGGCGAGTAGCGTTGCATCACGGCGGTAGATGTCCGGCCTAAACTCTACCTCTCCCTGGGCGTTTGGCCACGCAGTTAGATAGTGCAGGGCGATGGGGATACGCTGCGTCAAATTTACGTTGCGGTCGCTCCCGCCGCTTAGCAAGTTATTGAACTGATAGCGGCTGCCGGTATCTTGAAGCAATAGCTGCGCCAGCTCCGCTACGCCCTCTACCCGAACGCAGCCTGAGCTGAGCGCCCGCTGGCTACGCTGAAATAGCCCTCGCGCGGGGGTATCGTGCAAATAAATCATGTCATTGTTGGGAAACCGCACCACTACCTGACCAAGTGGGTTACCAGCGCCGGCCACCTGGCGCAACATCACGCTGCCAGGACGCTGCCAATCGATCTCTTCTGCCACCAACGCCTCCCCGCTAGCGCTAATGACGCGAATATTTTGACGCGCCAAGTAATCGATATCATCTCTGACGCGAGGCAATACGTCCTCGCGCATGATCGTGGGCGGAATGGTCCAGGTGGGATTGATCGTTAAGTGACTAATGGTCGAATGGATGATGGGCGTTTCACGGCGCGGCGAACCCACCACCACGCGGGCATCCCAATGCTGGCCATTGGGGCGCACATAGTGCATTCGGTAGCCGGCAATATCGACCCACACCCGTGGCTCGGCAGACTGCATAGAGCGAATCCACCGAGCGCGCTCTAAATTGACGCGAAGCTGATCGATTCGAGACGCCACGGAGGTATTCAGCGCTTGACGGGTTTGCTCCCCTACCACGCCGTCCTCCTGGAGTAAGTGACGACGCTGGAAGCGCTTGACGGCAGACTCAAGCGGCGCATCAAACGTCCGCCGATTAGACGCCGTTTGAACACCAATATGTGGGTACGCGCTGCTGTCGGCGGCCAACAAATCCGCCTCTCCCCACAGTGCCAAGCGCTGACGCAGGACGACAACATCATCGGCCTCGTCGCCTGGGCGAAGTGATGCCTCCCGCGCGTCCAAATAAGGCACGCTACCCAGGTTGGCTAACTGATAATGCAGCTTCAAGGCATCGCGTAACTGCTGATATTCCGAGGAGGTGGGCCTAGCCAATGCCAGCGCGTTATCGATGTTGCGATCTTCAACGGCATGTACAACCCGCAACAACGAATAGCTGGCTTCAGACCGCGGTGCATCCCAGCGGGGTTCGACGTCACGCGGGTTTACCTTGCCACGTTGCAAATGATCCAGCGCCAGCAGTAGCGAGCGAGTGGCTTTAATGTCAAAGGCAACCTGGGCGGCTTCACCGGCGGCTTGGCTACGCTGAAAGTCACTCAGTAGTGTATCCGCATGATAATCCGCGGGCACCAAGCCATCGGCTTCCAGGCCTTTGAGCGCCGCCACCAATGCTTCAACCGCGTCGCCTGACTGCCAAGCAGGCTGGCCATCATGCAACTGATAAAACTCTGCAACGGGAAGCGGCTGCGCGTCTATTGCGCTTACCTGCTGCGTTAACGCTTGTTGTAAGGGTGTTGCGTTCGCATAGACAGGGCTACTACCTAAAGGGCCGTGGGTAAGCGATAGACACAGTGCGGTGCCTATCGCCCATCGTCTTAGTGGCTGCATCTCGTTCATCGCCCTCTCCTTGCGTTACTATTGTCTTCCAACTAATGTCTTCCAGCTATGGTCTTCCACCCCCCGGCCTCGTTTTTTCATCTGGGCGGGCGACTCTTTATTTTGATTTATTATTAATGCGGGATCGTTTTATATGCCCCTTCGATTGAATCTTGCCACGTTACTCTTTTCTATGTCTTCACTATTATTTACATTACCCGTTCATGCCGCCAGTTTCTTTGCTCAAGTGGCTTCGACACCACCTCCTAGTGTGCTGCCCTTACACCATCAATTGCAGCAGCTCGCCCCACAGGCAACGCCGGCAGCTTTGCGTTTAGCCGCCCAAGCCCTTAACTGTGCTGACCCCAACGCCGAACGCCTCGCGGTGATCGATTACTCACTGCCCTCTACTGAGCCGCGCCTGTGGGTGTTTGATTTACATCAGCATAAGCTGCTTTTCGAAGAGCTGGTTTCCCACGGCCAGGGCTCTGGCGATGCTCAGGCAGAGACGTTTTCCAACACCCCCAACAGCCACCAATCCAGCATTGGCCTGTTTCGTACCATGAACAGCTATTACGGACGTAACGGGTACTCGCTGCGCCTAGAGGGCCTGGAGCCTAACGTAAACGACTTAGCGTTTGAGCGTGCCATTGTCATTCATGGCGCCGATTACGTGAGTGATGCGTTCATTACCCAAACGGGCAGGCTGGGGCGCAGCCATGGCTGCCCGGCGGTGAGGGAAGAAGTGACTTATCCGCTGATCGATAGCCTTAAAGAGGATCAATATGTGTTCGCGTACTACCCGGATGCCGAGTGGTTGGCGACCTCAGCATTTCTAGGCTGTACGGGCACCGCAGCCCAACTTGCTCGGCGCTAATGTTATCTACGGGTATCCAAATTCCTAGCGACCCAGCCGCTTGGTTATCTACACTTGTTATAGCGGTTATCTACCCCTGTCATCGTAGAGAGCGCTAACAATCTCATCCTCACAGCCCGTGGATGGCTGATTTTGATCATTCAACACCGCTAAAACAGGCGTACAGGGGAACCCTCTGCAATACTTTGTGACAAATTAACACAAAATATTGCAACTGCCGTAGGTGTCTCTGCCATGTTCACCTTTATGCACCCCTTTCAGAAAATTCGTCGCCTGGAACAGGAAGTCGCCGACTTGCGTGCACAGCTTGAAGCGGCGACGCCTTCTCCCAGCTGCCGCCTGCTCAATCTAATGAAACCCTCGCAATCGATCGGCATGCTGCAAGCAAGAGGGGCGGATATGCTGACGTCTCTCAATGAAGGCCTGGAAGCGTATGCCGACCAACTGGCCGGTGAGCGCGCCACCCTGACAGAGACGTTTAATCTCATCGCCGCTGCCGAGCAGGCGATTGATATCCTGACACAACGCTGCCATGACCCCGAGCATGCCGAAGCGCTCCCCGCCTCGCCGTTAGTGTTAGCGAAAACCCTGCACGCACTAAGTCAGCTGCAAGTCACACTCGCGCGCAATGCGGGCCACGCGCAATCTTTAGCCGTTAGCACGGCGCTTGAAACGGCCCATAGCCAAGGGCTGCTTGGCAGTGATGACGCTGCCAAGCAGCAGTCACCTGGCTTAGCCGCTATTGCCGATGACGTTCATCGGTTAGCGCTAGATATGCAGCAAATCAGTCATCAGCTCAGTCTGCTAATGGAGCAAGTCAACAGCCAGGTAAGAACCCATTCGCAAGCAGTGGTCAAAAAACGCCAAGCCGACGAGCAGACTGCCCAAAACGCGCTGACAGCAAAGCATGCATTGCACCGGTTAACGGACCAAACGCAACATATGCACAAGGTCATCCATCACAGTGCTACTGCTGCGTTTTTACACTCCGCCAAGCTTGACCATGCGGTGTGGAAATGCAGGCTCTATAAGCAGCTTTTATCTGCCAACACTGACACCCCTCTCGACGATCACCACGAATGCCGTCTAGGGCGCTGGCACCAGCAGGGCGAGGGTTACCAGCGCTATGCGCGCACTGAGGCTTTCCGCGCCTTAACCGCGCCACACCGCCGTATGCATGAAAGCGGCGCTGAAGCGTTGAAGTTTGCCCGCCTGGGGGATCGCAACGGTCAATTGGCTGCCTTAGGCGTTATGGAAGAAGCCAGCCAGCAGCTAGCGCACCAGCTTGATAACTTAATGGAGCACGCCATGTTCGAGGCGCCCTACGCCACCAGCCACCGTTCACCGCTCGCCGGTGCGCCTTGAAGTGGGAATGGCAATGTTAGGCGAAGTCATTACCCTTCGTCCGTTGTAGCGACAACCCTGCCAAGCGCCTCGCCAGTAGTCGCTCGTTAGCGCGCCATTTGCGCAATGAACTGCTAAATCGCGCTTCGTTTTCTAAAGCTGCCTATGCCATGCTGGGTACATGGAAGTTTCTTCCTCACCAGTCGCAACGGGATAAAGCCGATGGCACAGGTCAAAAAACTCGATCTCGCGTTACAAGGCGGTGGCGCTCACGGCGCCTACACATGGGGTGTCATTGACCGCCTCTTGGAGGATGATCGCATTGAAATAGAGGGCATCAGCGGCACCAGCGCCGGCGCCATGAATGGCGTTGTCATGGCCGATGCGTTAACACGGGGTGATAAAGAAACCGCACGCCAAGCCTTGCATGACTTTTGGCGTGCAGTCAGCCGCGCGGGGATGGCCAGCCCCATTCGCCGCTCACCGATGGACATTTTGACCGGCAACTGGAGCCTGGATCACTCTCCCGGTTTCATTGCCATGGATCTATTAAGCCGCGTGGTTTCGCCCTACCAACTCAATCCGCTCAACATCAATCCGCTGCGTGATATCGTGGCCGACCATATCGATTTCGAGCGGGTTCGCAAATGCGAGCAGCTCAAGCTATTCGTAGCGGCGACCAATGTCCGCACCGGAAAGCAGCGTGTGTTCCGTCGTGAAGAGATGAGCGTTGATGCCGTCATGGCATCTGCCTGCCTACCCTTTATGTTCCAAGCGGTCGAAATCGAGGGTGAAGCGTACTGGGATGGTGGCTACATGGGCAATCCTGCCCTCTTTCCTCTGATGGAAGAGTGCAGCGCACGCGATATCCTGCTGATTCAAATTAACCCGATTAGCCGTCAAGAAGTGCCCACTTCGGCGTCCGCCATCATGAATCGCCTTAACGAAATAACGTTTAATTCGGCCCTGATTAAAGAAATCCGCATGATCGCACTGCTTAAACACGCGCTGGATGAGCAAGGCATCGAAAACTGCTATCAGCAAGCGCTGTTTCACCGCATTAGCGGTGAGGTAGCGTTGGAGGGGCTGTCAGTTTCTAGCAAATCCAATTCCGAATGGCCTTTTTTATGCCATCTGTTCGAACAGGGGCAGGCCGCTGCGGAGCGCTGGCTGAGTGATCATTTTGACGCCATTGGCGAACACTCAACGCTTGATATCGACGCCGTCTATTTACACGAGTAACGACCTATTCGTTTAGCACCAAGATGCGGCAACAAACGCGTGAAATGCCCAATGATGCAGCATGTGCGCCGCGTTTTTTTGGCTAGCCAATGGCCAATATAAAATTAAGCGCCTGATTTTTTTGATATTAAAAACCAACTGGCAAAGTATCTGCATAATGCCTACCTGTGGTGGTAGGCGTGGACCAGGCCCAACTGGGTACGAGTGCGTCGAACCTGACCTTCAATGATGAAGGCATGTTCTCGTCAATTGTTTGCGCGACGCGCTAAATGCGTTGCGTTGCGATCAACTCGTTTTATGCCCCGTGAGGCCATCCCATGGACATACGCAACAAAGCCAACCGCATTCGGCTCTTCAACTTTTCGACTCCCCAGATGCGCGCTTTCCATTTCTCCTGGTTCGCGTTTCATATCTGTTTCTTCGGCTGGTTCGGTATTGCCCCCCTGATGGCGATAGTCCGCGAAGATCTCTCGCTGACACAAACACAAATCGGCAACACCATTATTGCTTCGGTGGCGATCACCGTCATTGTCCGCCTGGCGATTGGTGTGTTGTGCGACCGCATTGGGCCGCGTAAAACGTACACCGGCCTACTGCTTTTTGGGGCTGTCCCGGTCATGGGTATTGGCTTGGCCGATAGCTTTGAAACGTTTCTATTAGCGCGCTTAGCCATTGGTGCGATTGGCGCCTCCTTTGTGATCACCCAATACCATACGTCCATGATGTTCGCCCCTAATGTGGTGGGCACGGCCAACGCGACCAGCGCGGGCTGGGGGAATTTAGGCGGCGGCACTACCCAAATCCTCATGCCGCTGATTTTTTCGGGCATGCTGATGCTGGGTGTCAACGAAGCCTTTGGGTGGCGCTTAGCGATGATGGTGCCTGGTGTCGTGATGTTCTTTACCGGTATCGGTTACTGGCTGTTTACCCAAGATGCACCCAACGGCAATTTCAGCGAGCTGCGTGCCCGCGGCGAGCTGCCCGAAGCCAATGGTGAAAATGGTGCAAAGCATAGCTTTCTCGCCGCCGCCAAAGATATCCGGGTGTGGGCACTGTTTGTGGTGTACGGCCTCTGCTTTGGGGTTGAGCTCACGATCAATAATATTGCCGCCATCTACTTTTTCGATAAGTTTGACCTTACCCTGGCCACCGCCGGTCTGATTGCTGGTCTATTTGGTCTGATGAATATTTTTGCGCGTACGTTAGGCGGCGTTTTCTCGGATCTTTTCGCTAGACAAGGCGGCCTGAAGGGACGCGTACGCTGGCTGTTCATTGCATTGATTTGCGAAGGGATTGCGCTGGTGGCGTTCTCGCAAATGCACGTACTCAGCCTCGCGATTGGCATCATGCTGGTCTTTAGCCTGTTCGTACAGATGGCGGAAGGCGCCACCTACGGCGTTGTGCCTTTTATCAATAAAAAAGCGCTCGGGGCCGTTGCTGGCATTGTCGGTGCTGGCGGTAACGTTGGCGCAGTCGGCGCTGCCTTCTTATTTCGTAGCGAAAGCTTAAGCTATCAGCAGGGGCTGTTTTACCTAGGTCTCACCGTGCTTGTGTTGGCCTCTTGCGTGTTGCTGGTACGTTTTAGCGATGCGACGGAAGCCGAAGAGGCGAAAGCTTATCGTGACGCCGTGGGTGATGACGTAGGCGCAGGTGCGCTGTCGCTTCGTTAAACTCGCGCTTGTAAACTCATCAATAGCACTCCCATACGCCTTTATCCGTCAGCAAGCGTGATGGGAGTGTTAGCAGGTAGGCGGCGAGCCATTAAGGAAATGATTATGTCTTCAGCGCAGCAACTGCTGTTAACCGCCATCCGTTGTGATATCGACAACCTGACCCACCTGGCCACGACGGCCGACATCGTTGGTGACATTAGTCATTTTATTCACATGCTCCAACGCGAACGGGGTGCGTCCACCATCTATTTAGCCTCGCAAGGCCAGCGCTTCAGTACCCGCCGCGACACCTATCGGCAGCATAGCCAACAGGCGGAAACACTCATGCGCCAACGCCTGGAAGCGCTTAGCCACGAGGCCCGCCCCCAAGCGGCCGCGCGGCTACTGCGCCGAATTGCTGCCGTTTGGTCTGCCCTGGATCAGTTGGGCGCGCTTCGTGAGGCCATCGATACCTTTGCTATTTCCCCCGATGCGGCCACTCAAGCCTTCAACCAATTGACCAGCGGCCTGCTGGCCATTGTTTTCGAGGCGGCTGACACCTCTATCGACCCCGACATCACCCGCACGCTGGTCGCCATTTTTCACTTGATGCAAGGAAAAGAGCTGGCTGGGCAGGAGCGGGCTTGTGGTGCATACGGTTTTACCCATGGCCATTTCGACGAGGCTCACCGTGACTTACTCAATCAGTTGGTGGCCGACCAGCAGCGCTGTTTCGATACCTTTGTAGAGTTTGCTACGCCAGAGGCGCAGCAAGCGTGGCAAAACGAGCTTTCGCCACGCACTCTAGACGGCATTTGTCACCTCCGCGACATTGCCTGCCAACGACACTCGGCACCGCCCGCTGCATCAGGCAAAGCACCCGACCGGCTGGGTGAAACCTGGTATGAGCTCACCACCCTGCGTGTCGACGCCATCAAAACAGTGGAGAGCGCCCTGATTACTCAGTTGAGTGTGCTTTGCCAGCGTAAAATCACCCAGGCCGAAGATGCCTTGGAAAAAGCCAAAGCGGGCCCTTGCCGCGCGACCCCCGCCCCCTGCGAACATCTGCTCTCGCTCTCGAGCGCCCAGCCACTCGGCGACCTGACGGCCAACGCACTCACCTCGCCATTAGGGCGCTCGCTGATCGAACTCACCCAGGCGCAGGCTAGCCGCTTACAGGGCCTAAGCGATGAGCTTGAAAATACGCGCAAAGCGCTGCGAGAGCGCAAACTCATCGAACGCGCCAAAGGGCTGATCATGGCGCACCAGGAAATGAGCGAAGAAGAGGCCTACCGCTTTCTGCGTAAAACCTCGATGGATCAAAGCAAAAGCATGGCCGACATGGCCCAGGCTATCTTGGACCTCTCAGCCATGCTGAAACGCAAAGACTGAAGCTCAAAGACTGAGACGCAAATAAGAGGGGCGCCCACGCTAGCGTTTCATCAGCAAAACCAACGCGCATAGGCAAGAGGATGTTTGCAGGATGCCATCACCTTAGCCATGCTAAAGGCTTACCTAATGAAACGAGCAAGGAGTGCCCCATGCATGACAGCGTGCTTTTGATCACTGGCGCATCCAGCGGTATTGGCGCAGCCACCGCCCGCGCAGCGGCACGGGAAGGCTATAAACTGGTATTGGCCGCCCGTTCGAAGGAGAAACTCACTGCACTGGCCCATGAGCTGGGGCCGGAAAACGTGCTGACCTGCGAGGTGGATGTCACCAATCTGGAGCAGCAGCAGGCGATGGTGGAACATGCGCTAGAAAACTTTGGTCGTTTGGACGCAGTTTTTGCCAACGCTGGGCGCGGCGGCTCACCCGGAGGATTTAGTGACGCCGATCACGAAGCATGGCGCGAGATGATCCTTACCAACGTTTATGGTGTCGGCCTCACGATTCAAGCTTGCCTGCCCGCCCTAAAGCGTCGTAAAGGGCACGTGCTATTGACCGGTTCGGCCGCGGGCCGCACGACCATCCCAGGCTCCATGTACAGCGCTACAAAATGGGCCGTCACGGGGATTGGCTACAACCTGCGTGAAGAGCTGCGCGGCACCGGCATGCGCGTCACCCTAATCGAGCCGGGCATGGTCGACACGCCTTTCTTCAATGAGCCACCCGACTATGCATTAGAGGATCGCGATATCGCTAATGCTGTAGTGTACGCGCTTTCCCAACCGCCCCATGTGGACGTTAACGAAATCCTGATTCGCCCCACGCCGCCCGTTGAGAAAGAGTGAACGACACCCTCATCGATTTCACATCGCCAAAACCAACACGGGACCTGCCTCACGGAACCAGGCCTTGTAATTCATGGTCACTGACCGCATAACGTGATATTACCAAGCGCGCTAAGTAATTTTTTTCACTTCATGCGCGCCCACGAATCAATTTGCAGGTGACCCATGAGCCAATTCGCTAATACCGCCCTTTCAGTGCTGGATTTAGCACCGATTCGTCAGGGCGGGAGCGCCGCTGAAACTTTTCGTGACAGTGTTGCGCTGGCACAGCTAACCGAGCGACTCGGCTACACCCGTTACTGGCTGGCTGAGCATCACAATATTGCCGGCATCGCCAGCGCGGCGACCGCTGTGCTGATTGGTCATGTTGCCGGACAAACCTCTACCATTCGCGTGGGCAGTGGCGGCATTATGTTGCCAAACCACCCGCCGCTAGTGATCGCCGAGCAGTTCGGCACCCTGGAAACGCTCTACCCGGGACGCATTGATTTGGGCTTAGGGCGTGCGCCCGGCTCGGATGGTGCCACGATGCAGGCCATGCGGCGGAACGCCCATGCGGGTGTGGATGATTTCCCGCAGTTGCTGAACGAGCTGCGTAGCTACTTAGCCGAAGCGGAGCCCCAGCAACGGGTGAAAGCCGTGCCTGGCCAAGGCACCCATGTGCCTATTTGGCTGCTGGGCTCTAGCGGTTATAGCGCACAGTTGGCAGCTAAACTGGGCTTGCCCTTTGCGTTTGCTGCCCAGTTTGCGCCCGGTTATTTATTTGAAGCACTGCGTTTGTATCGTGACAATTTCCGCCCTTCCGAGCACTTGGAAAAGCCCCACGCGATGGTCGGCCTCCCCGTCATGGCCGCCGAAAGCGATGCGATGGCGCACTACTTGGCCACTACCGCACAGCAGAAATTCCTTAACCTAATTCGCGGCAAACCTACCCAGTCTCAGCCGCCGGTCGAACAACTGGATTGGTCACCCATGGAACAGGCACAAGTCAGCCAGTTTTTAGGTGCAGCGATCATTGGCGGCCCTGACACTGTGAAAGCAGAGCTTGAAGAGTTCCAAGCCCGCACTGGCGCTGATGAGCTAATGATTAACAGTGATTTTTACAATCATGCAGACCGTCTGCGCAGCTACGAGATCGTGGCCGACGTCGTTCGTTAAACGCAAAGCGAGCCGTATCAGCCATGGTAGGCTCAACATCGAAGATAATGGAAAAAACGAATGACGAACATTGCCTTCTCGCCAATGACCGAAAAGGATTTCAGCGTTTTTTGGCCCACCTTCCAAGCCATCGTGGCCGCGCAGGAAACCTACGCCATCGCCCCTGATATCAGCTATGACGCGGCCTACCAACTGTGGTGTAAACCCCCCTTGGTCAGTTGGGTCGTCAAGGATGAAGGCGGCCAATTACTGGGGGCTTACTATCTCAAAGCCAATGCGGCTGGCCCCGGTGATCACATTTGCAACTGCGGTTACATGGTAACGCCAATGGCTCGCGGCAAGGGCGTTGCACGTGCCATGTGCGAGCATTCACAGAGACAAGCCAAGGCGTTAGGTTTCCAGGCGATGCAGTACAACGCGGTAATCGCAACGAACGAGATCGCGGTGGCCTTATGGCAAAAGCTAGGGTTTCGCATCGTAGGCACGGTACCCAATGCCTACCGACACGCACGCTTTGGTTTAGTCGACGCTCATGTCATGTATAAGGCGTTGTAACGAAGTGAACAGTCCAACTTCATGAAATGGATTCATTGACTCGTTTTGTAACGTTTTGCTGCATTAAAAATCTTTTTTCTAACTCTGCCCTGCAGCAAACGTCGCGCATCTAGAAAGCTTTTCCGGTAAAGTCATTCTCATAACATAAATTATATTGCTTAGTTGATAGGTATCCTTTGCTTGCCTTCACACTCGAGCATGACTCAGCCCACGGTAAGCCTTTTGTAATGTTTTCTAACTCCTCTTTATTCACACATTTTTCCCTGCGCTCACGCTTTATCGTCTTGATTGCGACACTGGTATTTGCCACGACGCTACTGCTGGGCTGGGTGGCTTCTCATGAGTCGGCAGAACAAATGGAGGCCAATATTGGCAATGCGGCTTCTGAAGCTGCTTACCAAATGATTGATAAGCTGGATCGCAGCATGGATGCCCGGATCAAAGAAGTGAAACTGTTGCTGGGTATCCAAGCATTCACCAACGACACGGACACGGGCTTACTACGCGAACAGCTGGAGCGTTTGCAAGACAACCATAATGTGGTGTCGTGGATAGGTTTCACTGACCCAGAAGGTACTGTCCAAGCGGCTACGGAGGGAATTTTAGAAGGGGTATCCATCGCCCAACGCCCCGTCTTTATCGAAGGGCGTGAGGCGCTCTGGGTAGGCGATGTGCACGAAGCGGTCATGCTGGCACAGCTACTGCCCAACCCCAGCGGTGAAGAGCTTCAGTTTGTCGATATCGCTACGCCGGTCTATGACCGCAACCAAACCCTGCAGGGCGTCCTGGCGGTACATTTGAGCTGGCAGTGGGCTGAGTATGTTCAGCAATCTATGCTCGCACCGACCCCGCACCGGCAAGATACTGAAATGCTTCTGCTATCCGCTAGCGGCACGGTATTATTAGGCCCTGAGGCATTGATGGGTCAGTCGCTTACGAGCCTTGCGCATATACCTGCCCCAACGAGCACATCGCCCCAGTGGGCCATTGAAACCTGGCCTGACGGTGAACGTTACATGACAGGTTATGCTCGCAGCAGCGGCTTTGAAGACTTTCCCGGCCTAGGCTGGATAGCGGTTAGCCGACGCCCTGTCATGACCGCCCTGGCGCCGGTTGAACAGTTACAGGCAGCCATTATGGGAATAGGCATACTACTGGCGTTGCTGTTTGCCATCATTGGCTGGGTGATAGCATCGCGCATGGTTGCGCCGCTGACGCGCTTAGCCAGCGCCGCCGATAAAATGCAGGATGGCGAACACGCCGATAGCATTCCTCTCGAAAGCGGCTCCCCCGAATTAAAACGACTCTCGACCTCGATGCGTAATATGGTCACCCGTTTATTGGATCAACGAAGCACCATTAACCGCCTAGAAGATCTAGCCAACACGGACCCGTTAACGGGCCTGCCGAACCGGGCTTTTTTGAATCAATATTTGCAGCTTGCGATACCCGAGGCGGAGAGAAATCAACAAAGTATGGTCGTCGTCTTCATTGACCTGGATGGTTTTAAACAGGTTAACGATGATCTAGGACACCATGCGGGCGACTTACTGCTCATTGAGATCACTCAACGACTAAAGAATGCCCTGCGCAGTGGCGATGTAGTGGCCAGGATGGGTGGCGATGAATTCGTCATGGTACTTAAAACGAAAGAGGAGCATCTGGAGATGCTCACTCATGAAATTAGCCGACGCTTGCTCGGCTCTATCGATCACCCCGTCTTATTACCTGATAATGAGCAGGCCCGCGTTGGTTGTAGCTTAGGCGCCGCCTGGTGGCCCCACCATGGGCTCAATATCAATACAGTGCTGCAACTGGCCGATGAGGCGCTCTATGCAGCGAAAGCGAGAGGAAAACATCAACTCGTTATCCATCCAGCCTAGGCACTGGCTTCAAAGCAGCGTTGCAGCTGCTGCTCGGCAGCCTCACTGCCCATGGCGGTTAACTTGGCAATATTTTGCTCTGGGATAGCAGCCGTGTCGCCATAGAACTCGATGGCTTTTTCCACACTTGCTTCACGCAGCAGGTGAACCATCGCGTAGGGAGAACGGTTGGTATAATTGGAAGCCTCATCAGGCTCAGCGCCTTCGAAGCAATAATCTGGGTGAAAAGTGGCGAGCTGATAAATGCCTTCATAGCCTTGATCGGCCAAGATATTTTCAGCAAGCTCGACAAAATCCAGGTAGTGATCAAAGCTTTTAAACAGCGTGGGAAACACCAGCAACGTGGTTTCTGTGTCAGGGTGATCATCTAACCACTGCACTTCCACCATCAGCTCTTCGAGCGCCACTTCGATTTTTTTTGAGCGCACCACTTCGACACGGATGGTTTCACGCTCCAACTCCCGCTGTGCAAAGGGGCAAATATTCTCCGCCACGATAAAAGTGCGCACCCAGGTTAGGGTTTGTGCCACTATCTGGTTATCTGTGTGCATAACACCCTGCCTTCTAGATCAGTAAGTCGGTAATGACGATCCTAATACGTGCGCAGCAGTTTACACACTGGCTATATGCTATGTCGTGGCTAACTAACGGCTAGACCGCAATGCGGCTCGCTAAGCGTGCTCTTGATAACGCTTTAGCGCCACTTCATAAGATTTATGGATATGGTCATCCATCAACTCTCGCGCGGCTTTAGCATCACGCTGTAGCGCCAACTCCACCAGCTGATGATGCTGTTCGTCCAGCTCTTGTCGAATGGTCGGCATTTTCGGCCCCAGGCGGCGGTAACGATCAAACTGATCATGCAGCTGTTCAATAAAACGCAGTAACCATACAGAACCACAGGGGGCGACTAACGTACGATGAAACTGGGTATGCAAATGCTCCCACTCTTCACCCTTATCCAAGGTAATGTCGGCACGCTTCAAGCGGTGTGCGGCCGCCAACAAATCGGCCTCCCAGAGCGAATCCCCGTTGGCAATTGCCCGCTCTAATGCCATTCCCTCCATTTCTAGCCGCATGTGGGCAATATCGTCCAGCTCTTCACGCGACAGCTTCGGCACACGAAAACCACGCTGATTTTCCTGGATCAATAATCCATACGCCGCCAATTTGTTAAGCGCTTCGCGTAACGGGCTCAAACCAACCTGATACCGTTCTTTAAGCGCATTGATGGCCAGTTTTTCGCCAGCAACAAAGCGACCTCCCACCAAATCTTTACGCAAATGGTCGAACACGCGGCTAGAAGCAGTCCCGACGGGCCCCACTGGCATTGCTGATTTAGGTAAAGAATTATTCATGACAATGTCCTTTTTTCATCACAGTTCCCGCTGCCCCATCCCGATTTCACGGTTGACGTCGGATCGGGCACTACCTATATTCTATTTTAGACAAGATAATCGATTTTTTGACCTACAAACGATAAATAAGGTTCTGGCATGCATTTAATCACTTCCTCATTCGCTTTGCGGGATACGCGCCCATGAAAAGACGGGGTGCCGCTTGGCAATTGTTCTGGGCTTTTTTTCGCGTCGGTATCTTTGGTTTTGGCGGTGGTCCCGCCATGATTCCCTTAGTGCGCGCAGAAGTGGTTACCCGCCATCACTGGCTAACGGATGAAGAATTTGCCGACGTATTAGCCATTGGCAATACGCTGCCCGGGCCGATTGCCACCAAAATGCCAGGCTATATCGGCTACCGCGTGGCCGGAGTGACCGGTTGTATCGCCGCCGTCGTTGCCATCATCCTGCCCATGATTGTAGCGATGATCATTATGTTAGGCATTTTTAGCCGTTACCGCGATGTCGCCTGGATTCGTGGCATGGGGCAAGCGGTCGTCCCGGTGGTGATGGTGATGATGGCACAACTCACCTGGGACTTTTTCGATAAATCCAAGGCTGCACTTGGCTGGTGGGTCAGTATTGCCATGGCCGTTGTCGCCGCTGGCCTCATTTACTGGCTTGGCATCCACCCAGGCTGGGTAATTGGCGCAATTCTCGTTGCCGCCCTGCTACGCCCTTCCGGCACGAAACCGACGGGCGCTAAGAAAGCGGAGGGTAACGCGTGATTTATTGGGAGCTGTTCCTGGCGTTTTTCATTCCGAACATTATTGGTTATGGCGGGGGACCCGCCATCATTCCGCTGATTGAAGCCGAAGTCGTCGGGCGATATGACTGGATGACCGCTCAGACGTTTGCAGAAACGCTTGCGTTAGGCAACGCCCTGCCAAGCCCCATCGCGACCAAAATGGCGGGCTACGTGGGTTATGAAGTCGCTGGCATTGGCGGTGCCATTATCGCAGTGGTTGCCACGGTCGTGCCGACGTTGTTGTTGATGCTTGGCGCGCTGGGGCTGCTATACCGCCACCGCGATTCCCCCCGGGTTAAACGCATGAGCCAATGGGTTCGCCCGGTCATTGCCATGATGATGGCGTGGTTAACCCTAGGCTTTCTGCTTGAAAGCCTTAATTCAAGCGGCGCTATTCATACGCTGATTATTGGCGCAGTCGCGGCGATCGCCCTGATTCGCTTCAATACCCACCCTGCGTTTGTGGTCATGGGCGCTCTGGTTTATGGAGGGCTCTTTCTCGGCTGACATTCACTGCCGCACAGTCTTATAAATCCGGATTGTGCTGTGACAACAAGAACCCGATAACGGGACCACGCGCTCACCACGTCGCTGCTTTACGGGCGGCATCCCATAACACCAAACTCAATCTATAAAGGTGTAAAAGAATGACGCGTTCAACATTGACTCTAAGCACTACGCTAAAAACTGCCATCGCCGCCCTCGGACTTGCCTCTGGTTTGGCAATGACGTCGACCGCGCAAGCTGACTATCCCGAACAGGATATCCGCTTGATTATTCCTTACGGCCCGGGCGGCGCAACGGACATCCTGTTCCGGCTGATTTCCCAAGAGGCTGAAAAAACGCTGGGCGAATCCATTGTTCCCGTCAACATGGCGGGTGCGGGTGCCACCTTGGGTTCGCGCAATGTGAAGGATGCCGACCCGGACGGCTATACGCTTCTAGGCAGCCACGACACCATTGCACTGTCAAAGCTAGCAGGCACCGTCGACTACTCCTTTGATGCCTTCGAGCCTATCGCGCTACTTACCCAAACCATCAACATTCCCACCGCCCATACCAATCATCCTGTGCAAAGCGCCGATGAAATTGCTGACTACGTGAGTGAAAACCCAGGCCAAGTGCGTTTCAGCATGATCCCAAGTTCCACGGATCACTTCTTCTGGGCACAATTCTTCCAGGAAGCGGGCATTGATATGGCCGATGTGCGCCTAGTCGGCTATCCCGATACCGGCGAGCAGGTATCAGCCTTGATGGCGGAAGAAGTCGATTTTGCTATGTTCAACCTGCCTTCTGGCGGTGCCTTCTTTGAAGACGGCACCTTCCGCGCTCTAGGCATCGCTCATCCAGAACGTCTCGATAGCATGCCGGATGTCCCTACCCTGCGCGAGCAAGGTATAGAGATGGATCACTCCACCAGCCGCGGCATTTTCGCCCCCAAAGGCACGCCCCAAGACGTCGTCGATACTATCGCTAATGCTTACGAACAGGCCCTGGAAAACGAAGAAGTACAGAGCCGTATCGAAAACGAGTTTGGCTCGGTCGTGAGATTTCTAGCGGGCGAGGATTATCAGGCGTTCCTGGATGAAAACGAAGCGGCGCTCAGTGCGGCTGCCGAAAACATCGATTTCCAGAACTGAGGACGCATCCCCTAGCCCTCGTATGCACGCGGGCTAGGGTTGCCGGAGACATCGCTAATGCTAACGCTAACGAAAGACCGCGCTTTGGCGCTAGCGCTGCTTTTGATTGTGGCTGTCATGTGGGTGGAATCAGGCAGTATTGCCCCGCCTACTAGTTGGCAGCCTTACGGGTCAGCGCTATTTCCCCGCATTTTATTGGTGGTGATTGGCATTTTTTCATTGCTGATTTTGGTGCGTTCACTGCTGGTAAAAGTGCCGAAGCGACCAGGCGCAAAACAGCTCATTGGTGAGTGGTTTCAAAGCCGACGCACCATACTTGCGCTGTTTTTACTCTTTGGGCTTTATGCAGCGCTACTGCCTGTGGTGGGCTATATCGCCGCGACCATTGGCTTTCTTGTTACCTCGCTCGCGCTGCTGATGGGTGTTGATTCGCGACGCAAATGGCTGATTAACCTAACGCTGAGCTGCTCGTTGGCGATCATCATCTTTGTTGTTTTCCGCTATGGCCTGAATGTATGGCTGCCTTAACCTGGAGTAAATAATGACGAACTTTTTCCTCCAAGCGCTCGCTGAGGTCGGCACGCCATCGGTATTGGGCTTGATCGTTATTGGCGTGTTGTTTGGGATTATTGGCGGCAGTATCCCTGGCTTTACCGTCACCATGGCCATTCTGGTGGTCTTCCCTTTCACTTTCGCTATGGACCCGGTGAGTGGCGTTTCACTGATGGTCGGTGTTTTCGTGGGGGGGTATTCGGGGGGCATCGTGTCTGGCGTGATGCTCGGCATACCCGGCACGCCCTCTTCGATCACTACCGTTTATGACGGCTACCCAATGGCGCAGAAAGGTGAGCCTGGCCGCGCCTTGGGCATTGGCGTTGCCTCATCGTTTCTGGGCACTATTATCAGTGTCGCGGTATTGGTCTTTTTCGGTCCGTTGATCGCCAATTTCAGCATGAACTTCCGCCCTTGGGAGATCACCGCGCTGATCGTTTTCGCCTTAACACTGGTGGCAGGTCTTTCCAGTGGTGCGCTGCTTAAAGGCCTGATGGCAGCGGCACTCGGGCTTTTAATTACGACCGTGGGTTATGACCGTAACAGCAATTTACGCTTTGATTTTGGCTTACCTGCCATGGGGTCCGGGTTTGAAATTCTTCCGGTGATGATCGGGATATTCGCCTTCTCTCAACTGCTAGGCAATATCGAAAAGCTCAAAGATGAGAAAAGCGAAACCCAAAAAATCGATACCAACGTGACGATTCCCTACGGCCAAATCATCAAAGACATGGCAGGGCAAAAGCTTAATACGCTGCGTTCTTCATTAATTGGCAGCTTAGTCGGCGCGCTCCCCGGAACGGGTGGCACCGTGGCAAATTTCTTGAGTTACGATCAAGCGAAGAAATTCTCTCGGCGCCCGGAAGAGTTTGGTACTGGCATACCGAGCGGTATCGTGGCGTCTGAAGCCTCTAATAGCGCGGTGGCGGGTGGCGCATTCGTGCCCACGCTAGCGCTGGGGATACCGGGCGATTTGCCCATGGCGATCATGATGGGCGTGCTGATTCTGCACGGTATAACGCCGGGACCGATGATGTTTGAGCAGAACCCGGTGCTGGTGGGTGCCATTTACGCCAGCCTACTGATCGGTGCCGTGGTCATGGTGCTTTGCAACCTGCTGCTAGTGCGCTGGTTCGCCAAGATATCGCTGATCCCGCAACAAATCCTCGTGCCCGTTGTGCTAATGCTTTGTGCTATTGGCGCCTATGCCTTGAACAACAACCTGTTTGATATTTGGGTGCTGTTTATCTTCGGAATCATTGGCTACCTGCTTTGGAAAGCGGAAGTACCACTAACACCGCTAATACTGGGCGTGGTGCTCGGCGACAATCTTGAACGCCAGCTATTCCGCGCCCTTGAGCTTAATGAAAGCTGGATGACCTTTTTAACCCGACCACTCTCTGCGCTTTTCTTAGCGTTAGCCGTCGCATCCATTCTGTTTTCGCTCTATCAGGATCGTAAGATCCAGCGCTTAAAGAATGCCGCTCTGCGCGAAAACATTTGATATTCAAATAATTTAGATCAACAGCACTCCTTAAAAGGAAACTGGTATGCAACAAGATGCACTTTTCTACCCCAGCGCCTCGCGCCGCATGGTAACCTTCGGCAAACGTGGCATGGTCGCTACTTCTCAGCCATTAGCGGCACAGGTGGGTATTAGCATACTGCAGCAAGGGGGCAATGCGATTGACGCCGCGATTGCCGCTGCGGCTGCGTTAACCGTGGTCGAACCTACCTCTAATGGAATTGGCAGCGACGCTTTTGCGATTGTCTGGGTCGACGGCAAACTGCATGGTCTTAATGCCAGTGGCCCTGCCCCGCAAGAGGCTACCATTGAAGCGCTGAAAGCCCTCGGCCACGACACCGTGCCAAACCACGGCATGCTGCCTGTTACGGTACCCGGCGCTCCTGCTGCGTGGGCGGCACTGTCTGAGCGCTTTGGCAAGCTGCCGTTTGCAGAGTTGCTAGCCCCTGCCATTGCGCTGGCAGAAGAAGGCTTCCCCGTCTCTCCCGTTATTCATCAAATGTGGAAGGACGCCTTCACCAACTATTCAGCCTATAGCGAGGCTTCTTTCAAACCTTGGTTTGATACGTTTGCCCCTGAAGGTCGAGCACCGGAGGCTGGTGAACTGTGGCGCTCAGAAGGCCATGCAAAAAGCCTTAAAGCAATTGCCGACACCCATTCCAAAGCCTTTTACGAGGGCGAATTGGCCGAGGCTATCGATGCTTTTTCCCGCGAAAACGGCGGCCTATTGCGTAAAGAAGACTTAGCGGCTTACCAGCCGGAGTGGGTCGACCCGATTAGCGTGCGCTATAAAGGCCATGATATTTGGGAAATCCCTCCTAACGGCAGCGGTATGATCGTGTTGCAAGCGCTGGGTATGCTGGAGCACTTAGGCGAAGAAGGACGCGATCCCGTGGAAACGCTGCACCGTCGTATTGAAGCCACCAAACTAGCCTATGTCGATGGCTTTGCGCACGTGACCGATCTCGACGCTATGCGCCCCACCATTGAGCAGATGCTGGACGATGATTATTTGAAATCACGTGCCGCACTGATCGGCGAACAAGCCGTTGACCCGGTACACGGTAATCCCATCAAGGGTGGCACCGTCTACCTAGCCACGGCTGATAGCGATGGCAACATGGTGTCGCTGATCCAAAGCAACTTCAAAGGCTTTGGTTCCGGCATGGTCGTACCCGGCACAGGCATTAGCCTGCAGAACCGCGGCTGGTCCTTCTCCCTCGACCCGCAGCACCCCAATGCGCTGGCACCGGGAAAACGCACTTACCACACCATCATCCCCGGCTTTATCACCAAAGATAACCAAGCCGTTGGGCCGTTTGGCGTGATGGGTGGTTATATGCAGCCCCAAGGTCATGTGCAGGTGGTAACGGCGATGCTAGAGGATCAGCTTAACCCGCAAGCGGCGCTCGATATGCCGCGCTGGAAGTGGACCAAAGGCAAAACCATCGAAGTTGAAGCCGATTTTCCCAATCACCTAGCGCTGGCCCTCGCCCGCCGTGGACATGAGATCGTCAAGGTCGCTGACTCCATCAGTTTTGGCCGTGGTCAGATCATTCTGCGCGACCCTAAATCCGGTGTACTGCAAGGCGGCACCGAGCCACGCACCGACGGGGCAGTGCTTCCCTGGTAAATCGCTGCCCTGATAAGCATCCAAACCGGTAATTGTCTCTCCGCCGCGTTGCCGTTGAAGGCAACCGGCGGTTGAGCTGGCTATCCACGGTCAACCATCGCATCATGGCACTCCTTTTTGTGAGATGTCTGCCAAGTTATCTATGTCCCCACCCACTTCTGAAACCTCCTCTTCGCCATTGAGCGGCTTTTTTGGTGTCTTCCGCTACAGCCGCCGCGCGCTTGGCTTGGTCTGGGAAACCTCCCGCTGGATGATGCTTGGGTTAGCGCTCTGCACCCTGGTGGCCGGTGTGCTGCCCGCGGTGGCGGCCTGGGTCGGGCAGTTAATTGTCGATGGCGTGGTAAATGCGATGGAGGCGCATCAGGCGGCTTCCGAACCCAGCTTATTGGCATCAATCACGCCCGTGCTGAAGCTGGTGGGCATCGAGGCGCTGATCATTGGCGCCATTGCCCTCGCCCAACGTGGGTTGTCTGCCCAGCAGTCGCTCTTGCGAGCACTTCTCGGGCAGAAGGTGAACGTCATGATCCTGGAAAAAGCCGGCTCGCTGTCGCTCAGCCAATTTGAGGATTCGGAGCTTTACGACCAGCTTACCCGGGCACGGCGCGAAGCCTCTACGCGGCCACTGGCGCTGGTCAACAAAACCTTTGGCTTGCTGCAAAACGCTATCTCGCTAGGCAGCTTCGGCGTGCTACTGGTGCAATTTTCCCCCTGGGCGTTACTGATTTTAGTGGTAGGCGCCCTGCCGGTATTTATCTCGGAGGCTAAATTCTCAGGCGATGCCTTTCGCCTGTTTCGCTGGCGCTCGCCGCAAACCCGTATGCAGATTTATCTGGAGACAGTGCTCGCCAGAGAAGACAGCATTAAAGAGGTCAAACTGTTTGGCCTGGAAGGGCTCTTTTTAAAGCGCTACCGCGATATTTTTACCCAGCTGTTTGCCGAAGATCGTCGCCTCACGCTGCGTCGTGAAAGCTGGGGCTTTCTGTTGGGATTGCTGGGCACCTTAACGTTTTACGCGGCTTACGGTTGGGTCGTGGTTGAAACGATCGCTGGGGCACTTACCTTGGGCCAAATGACCATGTATTTAATGGTTTTCAAACAGGGCCAAGCGGCGCTTTCTGCCAGCCTTACCGCGATTAGCGGGATGTACGAAGACAACCTGTACCTCTCCAATCTTTATGAGTATCTCGAACAGCCCGTCGAAGCCGAGACAGGCACCCTCTCTCAGGGCGCCCTGCCTGGGGACGGGCTGCGCTTTGAGAACGTCAGTTTCGCTTATCCTGGCGGCGATTCTGTTCTCCAAGATCCGGTTCTTCACAATATTTCCCTGCATCTCTCGCCTGGCCAGAGCCTAGCGTTAGTCGGTGAGAATGGTTCAGGCAAGACCACCCTGATCAAACTATTAACACGGCTCTACCGCCCTACTCAGGGGCGGATTCTTTTAGACGGCAGTGACTTACGGGACTGGAGCACACAAGCATTGCGTGATCGCACGGGTGTGATTTTTCAGGATTTCGTGCGTTACCAACTGCAGGTGGGTGAGAACTTGGGGGTAGGCGATACCCAGGCTTTCGACGACGAACAACGCTGGCAGCAGGCCGCACGTCACGGTATGGCGGATGACTTTATTACTCGCATGGCAAACGGCTACCAAACCCAATTGGGTCGTTGGTTTAAAAATGGCCAGGAACTCTCCGGCGGGCAGTGGCAAAAAATCGCCCTTTCCCGTGCTTACATGCGCGAAAACGCCGATATCATTGTGCTCGATGAACCCACCGCCGCCATGGATGCCGCCGCAGAAGCCGAAGTTTTCGCCCGTTTTCGCGAACATAGCCGCGACAAGATGGCTATTTTGATCTCCCACCGTTTTTCGACCGTCCGCAGTGCCGATCTCATTTTGGTGATCGACCAAGGGCATATCATCGAGCGCGGTACCCATGAGGCGCTGCTGGAAGCGAATGGTCGCTATGCGAAGCTGTTTAAGCTTCAAGCGGCGGGTTATCAATAAATCTTTTAAGAGTGAATAACTCTTATTAGCGTTATCAATAAATCGTTATAAGGCTAATAAAAAAATCAGAACGTAAACAAAAGTGACAAGTTTCGCTAAACTATCGACCTTGTTAATACTTTAACGGTAATGTGCGCTCATAATTCCTCACTACCGGAGTCGTACAAATGAACCGCCTTCACCAGATTAAAGTTAAATATGCGTTAGCCTTCATTAGTGTGGCATTGGCACTACTAGTGATTGTCGTTGCCGATGCCCTGCTTGTTAATACGGTAAAAAATCGCCTTGATACGTTTATCACCAATTATATTCCGGCGACTTCCGCCACCCTCAATGGCGACCGCGATCTTTACCAGGCTAGGGTAGCCGAAATTGAATATTTACTTTCCGACCCGAATAGTCAAAGAGCATCTGAATTAGTAGTAGCGTTTGAGGAAAATGCTCAGCAGGCTTACGACCGTATAAAACTTTATGCCGAGTTAATGCAAAACTATCCAGAGCTTACGGTTCAATTGGCTAATTTAGAAGCACTGTATAGCGATTGGAAAGAAGAAGTTGAGCAAGTTTTCAGTATGCACAGAAGCGGTGAAACGGCGGAAGCTTTAGCTATTCTTTCAGGCTCGTCACTAGACCACTTCAATTCGCTTCGTGAACTCTATGATGTGTCCGGCGTTAATATCGAAACGGCCACCTACCAAGCCGAAGCAGCGGTTGCAGATAGGATTCAACTGCAACAAACCACGACTATCATTATTTCTCTTATTGTTTGTGTGATTGCAATCCTCATTGCTTTGTTAGGTCCGTTAATGATGTCTCGCGCCATTCGTCAGATTACTGGCCGCATTAAAGAGATCACCGAAGGTGATGGTGACCTAACCGCCCGTATCAACAGCCAGCGGCGCGACGAAATTGGCGAATTAGCGCAACAGTTTAACGCCTTCATTAAGCGCATTGATGACACGCTGCAATCCGTTAGCAGCAGTACGGTCAGCCTTCAGCACGCCTCCACTGAAATTGCCAAAGGTAGCCAAGAGCTCGCCGCGCGCACGGAGCAAGCAGCCGCCAATCTGCAGCAAACATCGGCGTCCATGGAAGAGATAGCGGCGGTGGTCACTAATGCTTCTGACTCAGCACAACAGGCCGATCAGCTTGCTCTTTCGACTAAAGAGCTCGCCCAGCAGGGTTTGCGATCCATGCACACCGTTGAGCAGACGATGGATACCATTAACGATTCCTCTTCTGAGATCAGTAACATCGTCAGCCTGATCGATAGTATCGCTTTTCAAACCAATATTCTGGCCCTCAACGCCTCAGTAGAAGCCGCTCGCGCGGGTGAACATGGCCGAGGGTTTGCCGTGGTAGCGCAAGAGGTGCGTATATTAGCCAGCCGTTCGAGTGATGCGGCCAAAAATATTGCCGACCTGATCAATACTTCGTTAAGTCGAACCAAATCGGGCGTTGAGCAAGTCAAGCACACCAGCGTCACCATGCAGGAGATGGTCAAGAGCATCGAGCGCGTGGCGGATGTCATCGCGGAAATTAGTGCCGGTGCTAAAGAACAAAGCGTGGGGATAGGGCAAGTCAATGACGCTGTGAACGAGCTGGATAGCATGACGCAGCACAATGCCTCCATGGTCGAAGAATCCAGTGCTGCCGCCGCAGAATTGAGAGAACAAGCCGATCGACTAGGCAAACTGGTGGGCGCCTTCAAGCTTAGTAATGCAGACGAACAGGCTTCTCCCAGCAGTGCGGCGTTGGCCCCTCCGGAAATAAAGCCACACTCTACGCCGTCAGCATCGCGTAAGTTAGTGAGTACGTCGCAACCAGAGTGGGAATCCTTCTAAGCTTGAGGTTTCCCCGGGCCAGGGTGGCCCGGGGAATTTCGCGTTTCACTTATCCCTCTCTACCTATCCCGTCAACTTAAAACGCTGCCCATTGCATTAGCAATCACAGGAACACAGATGCTATCAAATGCTTTAGTTATTGATGATGACCTAGACGTACAATTACTAGGTAAAATGCTGCTAACGCAGCAGGGTTATGACGTGGTCACCGCCGGTAGCTTGGGGGAGCTCGCACGCAAGCCTGCGCTACTCAATGCAGAGTTAATCTTGCTTGACCTTGGGCTCGGCGAATTTACCGGCCTCGATATATTAGACTATCTCTACGATTTACGTTTAAAAGCGTCAATTTTGATCATTAGTAGCTGCACTCAGGAAACGGCAGATATAGCGCTTTCAAAAGGTAAAACAATGGGCTTTCACATGCTCGGTTTCCTGCCTAAGTCTAAGCTGCTAACCGATTTAATAGCGATTCTTGAACCCTTAAAAAATGTGCCTAAACCACCTACCAAGGACGATTTGGCGCGAGCTATTGCTGAAAATCAGCTTTTTCTCGCCTATCAACCTCAAATCGACCTGCAAAAAGGCCATGTCACCGGGGTAGAAGCGTTAGTGCGCTGGCAGGACCCTGAGCGTGGCGTGCTCTATCCCGATAGCTTTATTCCTCTTGCGGAGCAAAACGGGCTAATGCTCCCCCTCACCCGGTGCGTCATTAAGCATGCGTTTAAGCAACAAGCGCTTTGGCAGTCGCTCGGCTGGAACCTGAACGTCGCTATCAATATACCGGCTGCTTTTATTCAAGCGGAAGGAGTAATGGAAGAGTTCGATCAACTCACTCTCCAAAGTGGTGCAACACTGGCCAACATTACCTTAGAGCTGACTGAATCGGTAGGCATTGAGTGTTTAGGTTATACTAGCTCCGTGCTTAAAACGATGAGACAACGCGGATGCCAACTTGCGCTAGACGATTTCGGTACGGGCTACTCCTCTTTGACGCAGCTCTATCGATTACCCTTTAGCGAACTAAAGATTGACCGTAGTTTTGTCTCACTGATTGACGAAGATAAAGACGCACTGGCTATTACCTTATCGATTATCGACATGAGCAAGCGCCTTGGCCTCAAGGTCTTCGCAGAAGGCATCGAAACGGCTTCACAATACGACACGCTTGTTGAAGCGGGTTGCCATATGGGGCAAGGGTATTTTATTTCTCGCCCGTTAACGGCTGGCGCACTTAATGCTTGGCTTTGTGAACGTTCACAAACGAATAACGTCGTTTAGGAAGAGAGCATGTTAGCCCGCTGCAATGCGTGTTGTGTCGTTGTTTGCAGCGCCGCCAGGCGTTCCAAATAATCAGCAAGCTCCTCAAGGGGAGAGGTTAACGCTGCTTGCTCCAATTGGCTGGCTTGTTCTGCAATAGCAATACAGCCTAAGGAGGAAGCGGCGCCTTTTAAAGAGTGTGCCTCTTGGCATAAGGCTTCTCGATCGTTTAGCTGCCAATAAGCATCGAATCGAGCATTACGTTCACTCAATCGGTTTAAAAAGATCGATAGCAAACTGCTTAGTGCGGCAGGATCAAAAGCACCTTTTAACTCCGTGCAAATGCGCTCATCCAGAATGTGATCTTGGCAACTGATGGCTGCTAACGAGTCGAATTTTTGATGCGCCCCTTCATCTGAGTCAGCGCTGATCACTTCTGCAGCCCTGGAGGCCGAGAGGTAGCGGCCGATTGTTTGCTGCAACTCATCGCGGGTAAAAGGTTTATGGATCATGTCGTCCATCCCACTATCGATACAGCGTTCACGATGCTCGGACATAACGTTAGCGGTCATTGCTACGATTGGCAGCCATGGTAGTTGATGGCTATGTTCGAAAGCCCGCCAACGTCGGGTTGTTTCTGTACCATCAAGCACGGGCATCTGCATATCCATTAATACTAAATCGAAGTTGCTATGCCCACATTCAAGCTGCATGAGCGCTTCTCGGCCATTTTCAGCCACCGTAACGTGCTGGCCTAGACGCTCGAGCATCACTTGAGCAACCGTTTGATTGAGCGGGTTATCTTCCACCACTAAAATATGGTGATTTCCAGCAACCCCTGAGTGATGCTTGCCGGAAAGATAGGGCGTGATGGGTAGCGTCTTGGGCATGGAAACCGTAAACCAAAATTGGCTGCCGACTCCCGGTTGACTATTAACGCCAATCTCCCCTTGCATGGCCTCTACTAAGCGCTTGCATATTGCAAGCCCTAGCCCCGTCCCTTCATGCCGACGTGCAATAGAGGTATCTACCTGAGAAAACGCTGAAAACAGGTGTTTTTGATCCGCTTCATTGATACCGCAGCCGGTGTCCGTGACGTTAACCCGGATGTAATCACTGTCTTCAGGACTGACATGCAGGGTGACAAACCCCACTGTCGTAAACTTCAGCGCATTGTTAATTAAGTTCATCATTATCTGACGTAACCGTGCGATGTCACCCAGTACGGAGTGCGGCAGGCCAGGATCTATGGAATAACTAAAAATCACCTTCGCTTTCGGCTCTGCCAGCAGATAGCTTTCACATAACTCGTGGATACATTGATGAAGCTCTATCGGCTGGCAGTCTAAATCAAGGCGCCCAGACTCAATTTTGGTGTAGTCGAGAATATCGTTAATTACCGCGCGCAGGCTTTCCGCACTGCGCTTCAAGGCCGCTAAATAGGTGACGGCGGTGGGGGTTTTAACCTCCTCGCTGAGCAAATCGGCCATACCGACCACGCCGTTTAACGGCGTACGGATTTCGTGGCTCATGACCGCCATAAATTCTGACTTCGCTAAGCTTGCTTTCTCGGCTTTTTTGGCAGCTTCATTCAGCTCTAACCCTTTCGCTTCTAATGCCTGCGCCTTACGTCTACTCGTTCGTCCTTCTAGAATCAGTGCGCGCACTAACATACCGCCAGAAAACATCAGCAACGTAATCAGCAGTAGCACCAAGCCGTATAAATGCGTTAAAACACGCCGCTCCTCGTTACGCATTCGAGAAACATGAGTAGAGTTATAGTCAAATCTGGTGGATGGCGGTCAGGCGGCAGTCCTGTCTGACTGATCGGTTACTTGCTCTCCATCCTGGAACCGGACGTTGTTCACGACC
>JGI24025J20009_10000070_pt1 | contig 76414 bp, 66 predicted proteins | sample Cruoilmetagenom3_FD_20009 | JGI IMG/M metagenome (IMG submission 20009)
TGGGTTTCTTTGAATTTAAGCGACAGCTTATCTACAAAGCCAATGAGCAAGGCAAGACGGTAAAGTCAGTTGGGCGCTTCTATCCCAGCTCCAAGACCTGTACAAACTGCAATCATATCCTTGGTAAAGATGAGCTGACGTTGAAGATGCGCGACTGGATCTGTCCTAGCTGTCAGACAAAACATGACCGCGACCTCAACGCCAGCATCAATATTTTAAATAACGCGACTGTCATCTTAACAGCCGCATAACCGCGTTTTATTGGACGGTGAGTTCCATCGCCAATTAAAAAAGTCTGTGGAGTCGTGGTCAGTCTAAGTCTCAAACGAGAAGTAGCGCGTGACAATGAAGCAGAAAGAAAACGTCAAACCTATCCAATAGTTAATATTGATTAGGTTTGAGTAAGATTTTTGGAACGGTTTTGTCTGATGGAATGCTGTGCTTGAATAGCACGAATGCCGCAAATATTTTGGGTATTTTACCAAGGCCACTATAACCAAGTTGCAGGTAGGCTGCCAGTAGCAAATCTCACTACCGCCAACCAACGCTTAACAAGAGAAAACCGGACTACTCACTGGTAATCCGGTTTTAGGTTTCTACAATTAGAGCACTGCGCCAGTGAGTTTATAATTTAGCGGCAGCATCCGTGATGGCTTGTTTGCGCTCTTGTTCTTTGAGGCGTTCAAATTTACGCTTCTCTTGTAGCGCCATTTGCTCATCATCGAACACATCATAAGCTTCGACGATTTTTTGTACCAACTGGTGACGTACCACATCTTTTGAGTCAAACTTGGTGATATGAATCTCTTCGATACCGCTTAGGATATCCATTGCCTGTGCCAAACCTGACTTATGACCACGGGGCAAATCGACCTGCGTGATGTCACCTGTGATGACCGCACGTGAGCCAAAACCCAAACGGGTCAAAAACATTTTCATCTGTTCTGGTGTGGTGTTTTGCGCTTCATCTAGAATGACAAATGAGTTGTTTAACGTACGACCACGCATGTAGGCCAGCGGCGCGACTTCGATAATCTGACGTTCAATCATTTTACCAACTTTTTCAAAGCCGAGCATCTCATACAGTGCGTCGTATAACGGACGTAAATAAGGATCAATTTTTTGCGTCAAGTCACCCGGTAAGAAGCCCAGTTTTTCCCCAGCTTCTACCGCTGGACGCACCAATAAAATCCGCTCAATCTCATTACGCTCAAGCATGTCGACCGCACAAGCGACTGCCAGATACGTCTTACCCGTACCAGCAGGACCAATACCAAATGACACATCAGAGCTGAGGACGTTTTTTACATAGCGTTGTTGGTTGCCACCGCGAGGGACGATGCGTCCTTTGCGAGTGCGTAAGCTAACGGGGGTAAACTCACTGGCGGCCTCTAAGTCGTCTTCCTCTTCTGCACCATCAGAGTTTTGCTCATCGGCGTCCCTATCTTCATCGCGCGAGATGCTCGATTGGATGATCAGATGCAACTCTTCTGCGCTGATGTCTTTGGTGTTTTGTGCTTCGTCTACCATCTTATAAATAATACGTTCACCGCGCTCAACACTCGTTACATCGCCACTAAGGCAGAAGTCGCCTTGGCGTTGAATGATTTTGATATCGAGGCGTTCTTGGATATATTTCATGTGATTGTTATATTCACCAAGCACGGTTTTGAGCTGTGCTGGGGTTAATGATTCAAACTTTATACGGCGGCTCATGGAATCAGTCAAGCGATTATCCTTGTGTTGTATGCCCGTGACTATTGATCAGTTTTGTTTGCTCAGTTCTGATTGCGTGACGGGCTGAAGAGATAAAATAGTCAGTTATGTGATATGGGTTTTAAATAATAAAGATAAAAATAACGGTAACATTCTTATTGATTTTGTGGAGGGGGATAAGCAAGCATCTAGCCTTTATTATGGTAGATGGTTTCTAAAATTCAAGCCATATATTAGATAGATGGCGCTGTTTTTGTATGGCAATTGCAACCGATATCGTCACTTTTATAGAGTAAGTGAATGCGCGTGCCATCACGTGTCATTGACTGTTTAGATGTGACGATCAGCGATAGAGCGCGGCTCCTGCCAATACATTAACGATATTGAGTTGCTTGGCTTTACCAGTGCGATCATGGCTTACTATAAGATCAAATAAGTGCTGTGTCTATCGTTAAGAGCAGGGCATGCTAGGCAATTTGTGGTAATCTATTGGGCATAAAACAGCGTTTTATTATTGAATTTAAAGTATAAGTAAAATGCTAAAATCAGAGGATAAAAATAAGTTCCACCAATGATTCATTGCTTATAAAGAGCGTGCCCAACCGATTATAATAGGAATAATAATGACGCAAAATACTGATTCAAATTTATTGAATGCGACAAACGGACAGGCAATCACTGAGCAACAGGTGCTTATCGCGGGTGGTGGTCATGTTGGCTTGTCCTTTGCCCTACTGCTAGCACATCATGGGATTGCCAGCACTTTACTGGAAAAAAACAGCTATCCAACCATCAGTCCAACCGATGACAGTACTCGCAGTCATTACTTGGACAGTCGCAATACCGCGCTATCGCGGCGTACCGTACAGATTTACCAAGAGATTGGACTGTGGGATGAGCTACAAAGCCATGCTTGCCGCATCGATGCGGTACAGATTAGTGAGCAAGGTAGCTTTGGCCGCGCGCAACTGAGTAAGGCCAAAGAAAAAGTAGAATCATTTGGACAGGTGATGGAAAACGCTTGGCTCGGACGCAAGCTGTTGTTAGCGGCTCAGCAGTCGCCACTGATTACTTTGATCGATCATGCCAATGTGACGGCAGTTACGCAGCAAACAGATGGAGTGACGCTCAGCTTTAGCTATTACGGCGAAGAAGAGCATGAGCAGCAACTGCAAGTCAGTGTCTTGGTTGCATGTGATGGGCGCGACTCTACGGTGCGTCAGCTGTTAGATATTGGTACGACGACTTATGATTATGAGCAAACGGCGATCGTTGGCGTGGTCGAGACGGATAAACCACATGAGCACGTGGCAATCGAGCGTTTTAGCCCAGCCGGTCCGCTTGCCGTGCTGCCATTGACGGATCCAGAGGGCGATGGCAATGATGAATACCAAAAAGGATACAGACGTTCGGTCGTGTGGATCTGTCCTAAAGGTGAGGAGACGCAGTATTTAGAGGACGATGCGCACTTCTTGGCGACCCTACAGCAGGGCTTTGGGCAACGTGCTGGTAAGTTTGTGGCTGCGGGTCGCCGCGGCGCTTATCCACTGACTCGCGTACTGGCAGACAAACAAGTGGGGGGGCGCTGTGTCATCATGGGCAATGCCGCTCATACCTTGCATCCTGTGGCAGGGCAAGGTTTTAACCTTTGTATGCGCGATGCCCACGTATTGGCGCAAATGCTGAGTGCGCAAGTGCTCAGAGGTGAAGATATTGGCGATAGGCAGTTATTAAAACGCTATGAGCAGGCGCGTCAAACCGATCAAAAACGGGTCATTCGCTTCTGTGATGCCGTGGTTCATGGCTTTACTCATCCGAACCCAGCAGTGAAGCTGGCACGAAACATGGCTTTGGTTGCCTTTGATAAACTGCCAAACATCAAGCCACTGGTAGCGAATTATGCGATGGGTTTGAAATCGTAATATCGTCAGTTGCAAATAAAATCGATACGTTAATAGCAGCGTGCTAATGGGATACACTTTTCTTGCTGCTTGCAAGCGTGACAGAGGCTGCGAAAAACTCCTCCCATTCAAACTGTATTGTTTTTAAATAGAATGGACTGTAGTTACAAAAAATACGCGGATGCCTCAAGTTAGCAGTCATAAATATGATGAGCAGATTATCGCTCTACAAAGGATGTTCCATGAAAAATAACCATACACTCATTATTGGCAGCGGTATTGTTGGTGCCACACTGGCTTTAAAGCTGGCGCAAGCAAAAATGCCAGTGACGTTGATTGACGCACGTCCTGCGCGTGATGAATCGGCTTGGCAAGCGGTATTGAGCAAACGTGACGCCCGTGTTTATGCGCTAAGCTTAGCCAGTATTCACTTACTAACAGAGGTCGGCGCGTGGCAAAAAATTGCCGCCTCCAAGCGCAAAGCGGACTACTCGCAAATGCAGGTATGGCAGCTCAATGGCATGGGTGAGTTGTTGTTTGGTGATAGTAATGATCAAAACCTTGACGCAAAACTGCTCGGTAGTATGGTGGAGCCAGCGGTCATTGAACACGCACTATGGCAACGTTTATACAGCGAGGATATCAGTGACTACCTAACCATTATCGCTGGGCAAAAAGTTGTCAATATGGATTGGTTGGGCGCGCAGCAAGGCTACCGCGTGACTTTAGACGATGGTGCAGCAATTGAAGCGGCGCTAGTGGTGGGCGCTGATGGCCGTGGATCCTTTGTGCGTCAGCAAGCTGGGATTGGACTCGATACCTTAGATTATCATCAAACCGCGATTTGCTGTGCGATCCAAACCCAAAAACCGCATCAAGCGACCGCCCGCCAAGCCATGCTACCGACGGGCACGCTAGCGTTATTACCGTTAGCCGATATTACAGATGCCGATAAGGCCAATCCACAATATTGGCAATCGATAGTATGGACACTGCCGCGCAATCAGGCATTGGCATTGATAGAGGAAGAGGATCGTTTTATCACGGACAAACTGGCTGCTGCTAGTCATTATGAGCTGGGTGCTATTCAGAAAATTGAATCCATCGCCAGTTTTCCTTTGACAGCGCAACAAGCGAAAAGCTATGTCGCGGATAATTTGGTATTAATCGGTGACGCGGCCCATGGCGTCCATCCGCTGGCGGGTCAAGGGTTAAATCTGGGCATGCTTGATGTGAAGGCGTTAAGTGAGCAACTAGCGCATGACTTTGCTCGTAGTGGCGGGAAGCTTTGGGGCAGTAATCAAACGCTGCGTGCTTATGAGCGTTTACGCCGTCCGCATAATAGCCTGATGATGCACAGCTTTTCGGCGCTTAACTGGCTGTTTGCAGGGTCGCTTGCTCAAACGCGTCCCGTGCAGCAAATACGCAGTGAAGGGATGTATCGCGTTGGCAAAATAAAGCCACTGATGCGCTTGTTTGCTAAGCAGGCGAGTGGGGTTTAGAGGGTTACCCCAACGCCGAAAATAGTACCATGAGTACGGGTGAGACAATATTAATTAGGAAACCAAAACTAATCGCTAATGGCACGACTTTTAGACCGCCTGATTGCTGAATAATAGGCAAAGTAAAGTCTAAACTGGTCGCGCCGCCAAGCCCGACCGCCGCTGATGGATATTTGCGCATAAAGACAGGAATAAACAGTAATGCAAAAAACTCACGTACTAAGTCATTAAATAACGCCACACTGCCCCAAACGGCTCCATAAGCATCGGTCATAACAATCGCGGATAGTGAGTACCAACCAAATCCCGAAGCCAGCGCCAAGCCCTTGGTCCACGATACCTCCGTAAACAACAGCGCAAAAATAAGCCCGCCCACCAATACCGACAGCGTAAAGATGACACTCATCTCGACACCGCGCTTGTTCAGTAGCACTTCTTTTAGGGTAATGCCTGAGCCTTTTAATCCAATACCGACCAGCAAAATTAATATCATCAGCATAACGGTCATGGTGTTTTCAGGGGGCATGTAATTTTCAGGTAAGAAGTAGCCGATTACCATACCAATCGCCACGCATACTACTTGCGCGAGGCTACCGCGGATACTGACGCGGTGCTCTTTTGATTTTACGCTGGGTTTTTTGGCATGCCATGGACGCAAACGATCAAAGAGCATGAGTGCAAACAACCCCGTGCCTACGGTCAATATTGATAGTACGGTGACATAGAGCGTGATTTCGCCCAGCTGATTGCCAAGCCCTTCAACGTGCGATAGCTCAATACCGATCAGTCCTAAGATGATAAACACCAAATAAGACAAGCCTTTATCCGCAACCTTCGTCATGGTGGGATTAGACGGGATGGCAAAGCCAATAAACATGGGCATTAATACCAAAACAAGAGTAATTAGGCTTTGCATATCGGCAGGCTCATCAGTTTTTAACAAGCCGACGATTGTATCATATTAGGCCGTAGATACTGGTGTGAGTAGATGAAAATCCCCTTGTTTTTGCAAGTTTATAAGGCGCTCATGGCTGTTTGTAGTCGCTTAGTTGGTTGAGTCTTGTCTTGATTGACCGCCTCAAGTGTGTGATTTTCATAAGGCCTGCAAGGCCGACTGATCGATAAAGGAGTAATGACACTTACTTTAGGCTGACAAGCCATATCAGGATAATCTTGTCTATAATGGCCGCCGCGACTCTCAATGCGCTGATAAGCAGACTGAATAATCAAGGTTGCTAATTGCAACTGTCTTGCTAATTGTAAGTGGGCAAGTCTATCAGCGGCAGTAGCACTATTTGGGTCACAGGCATGGAACTGACTGAACGTAGGGTTTTTAGGCCACTGCTGCCATTTTTGTATTTGTATCAGCGCTTGTTCTAATGACTCAGCATGACGCGTAATTCCCATGTTAGTGGTCATCAGTTGCTTTAATGCGGTGGTTATTTTGGTCACATCAGTGTCAGAATGGCTACTGTCATCAGCCGCGTTATAAACAGACGAGTCAAATATCAATGAGGTAGAAGTTGGCAAAATAACAGGTTGTGTGTTTTTAAGGATTGGCGGCATCCAAATCGAAAAAGTTTTTTTGGCTGCCTTGTCCTCATATAGAGCGGTATTTGACGCTGTAAATTCTCTTAAATAACGCGGCAAATCAGCGGCGATGTTACGGCCAACGACCACGCACTCTAGTAAAGAGTTGCTTGCCAAGCGATTGGCGCCATGCAGTCCAGTGTAAGCAACTTCACCAGCGGCATATAGCCCTGCCACATCGGTAAAACCATGGGCAGATGTGACCACGCCGCCGCAGCTATAGTGCGCGGTGGGTGCAACCGGAATCGGCTCTGTCGTCATATCAATACCAAGCGCTAGCAACGTTTGGTCAATCTGCGGGAAATGCGCTTGTAAAAATGTCGCGGGCAAGTGACTGACGTCAAGATGGACATAACCAAGACCGTTTGTGTGAATTTGCTCAGCGATGGCACGGGCGACGATATCTCGCGGGGCCAGTTCGGCTCGAGCGTCGATATCTAGCATAAAGCGCGCCCCTGTCTGCGGACAATACAGACGGCCGCCTTCACCTCGCAGTGCTTCAGATATCAAAAAGCTGCTGTCGGCAAGCGCTAAGCCTGTCGGATGAAACTGGATAAACTCGAGATTTGCTAAGCGGCAGCCTGCTCGCCACGCCATCATTACCCCATCTCCGACACAGACATTGGGGGCGCTGGCGCGTTTAAACAATTGCCCTAAGCCGCCACTGGCCAGTACGACGGCGCGACTATAAAAGATACGCTGACGCTGATTGATATGATCAAAAACGAGCGCGCCTTGGCAATACTTAGCATCGTCATCTAGAGAGCCACTCACATTAAATGGCGATGTGAGTAAGTCCAGCGCTTCATGATAGGGCAGGATGGTGATATTGTCCGCCGCGTATGCTTTGACGAATAATGTATCCATAATATGCTGACCAGTGGCATCATCGGCATGTGCCACTCGGCGGCATCCATGACCCCCTTCTTTGGTTAAATGTAAGTCACTAATGTGCAATCCATTTAAAGACTTGTGTGAATTATCCTGCTGAGGAATCTGCGTAAAAGGCACGCCTTGATCGCACAGCCATTGAATCGCTTGTTGTCCAGCGCTTAAAATGCTGGTTGTGTGATCAGCCTCACACAACCCAGCACCAGCGACTAGCGTATCCGCAATATGGTCAGTGACAGAGTCATTTTTGTCTAAGCTTGCGGCGATACCGCCTTGCGCATAGTGGCTTGAGCAGACATCCAGTGCGGCTTTGCTTAATACCGTGACTTTTAACGACTGTGGCAAAGATAAGGCGGTGCTTAAACCGGCAAGCCCAGCCCCGATGATGAGGACGTCTGTTTGTCTGCTATCGTAATCGTTCGTTGTATCAACTGTAAACGCCTCGCTCATCTTAGGCGGCTCCCACATTGGCAAACAGCTCGCGGTCTTTAACGATGTCCCCACTAGCGGCCACTCGCTGTTTTTGTGACTCGGCAAAATCGAGCATGCGTTGTAATGGTTTTTTGGCTGCTGCGGCTAGCTCAGGTGTCATCGATACTTCGCCGCTATGAGTGGTCAGACACTTCTCAATACCTTGTAAGCCATTCATCGCCATCCAAGGACAAAACGCACAGCTTTTGCAACTGGCGCTCTCACCAGCCGTCGGCGCGGCCAAAAAGCGTTTGGTTGGGGAGCGCTTTTGCATCTCGTGTAAGATGCCCAAGTCGGTGGCGACGATAAAGGTATCGGCGTCCATCTCATAAGTTGCTTGCAATAGCTTACTGGTCGAGCCAACCACATCTGCAAGCTCAACGACACTATCAGGCGACTCAGGGTGTACCAGCACTTTTGCGTTTGGATGCTCATTTTTTAATTGCATCAGCTCAGTGGCTTTAAACTCGTTATGCACCAAGCATGAGCCTTGCCAAAGCAGCATATCTGCGCCAGTTTCACGAGCGATATATTTCCCTAAATGCCGGTCAGGTCCCCAAATAATAGGCTCGCCTTGCGCATGTAAGTGACGAATGATATCGATACCAACGGATGAGGTTACTACCCAATCAGCCCGTGCTTTGACAGCAGCGCTGGTATTGGCATAGACAACGACCGTGCGCTCTGGATGAGCGTCACAGAATGCGGAAAACTCGTCAGCAGGGCAGCCCAAATCAAGCGAACACTCCGCCTCCAAATCTGGCATCAGCACGGTTTTCTCCATACTTAATATCTTGGCCGACTCTCCCATAAAGCGCACACCAGCGACCACTAACGTCTGCGCGCTATGCGCTTGACCAAAGCGTGCCATCTCAAGCGAATCACCAACGCAGCCGCCCGTTGCTAACGCCAAATCTTGAATAAAAGGATCGACATAATAATGAGCGACCAGTACGGCGTTATTATCCTTTAATAACTGTTTGATGTTTTCTTCAACCGCCAGGCGCTCGGTACGTGGCAAATCGGTTGGTATCTTGGCTTTAGCGTAGTCGATATTCATTTGAGTGGCAATGCGACTGTCCGTGCTCATGACGGGCGCGTCATACGGATAAGTTTTCATAAGGGCAACCTTTGGGGCAATAACGACAAACTACATGCCGCTAAAATGAATCAATTAAACATAGCTCAGAGTAAACTGTTTTAATTATGCTCATTTTGAGCATAAAAACAAGTGTTTTTTTATCGCCTCTCTGACAGTGGTTACTGATTTATACAAAATCGCCCTTCGTCATTGTTTTCCTTTTATCGTATCCAGCCGCTTATATTTACAAGGGCAAGCTATGATAATTAACGATTCACGCTATACTAAGTCAGGTGCTAACTATTTATTTCATTGTTTTTAGCTGTATTATTTTTAGTGGCATTGTTTTCTTCTTACATTTTTAAAGTTAAAGGATAATTCCTAAAGTCATGACGTTGTCTTATTCACACGCACATCAGCAAGGTAGTGGCACGACAGAAGTGGTCGCGGTATTGGTTGCCATTACAGAACACAAGGCTCGGGTTTTAACGGTCGATCAAGGCAAATTACTGCCCAACGGCCCACTTATGCCGTTGCATCGCTCGCTGCAAGCTGGCGTGCGGCAATGGGTTGAGGAGCAAACGCAGCAGCCACTGGGTTATTTAGAGCAGCTATATACCTTTGTCGATACCAATAGGCGCAATATCGATGGTCACGCACTGGTCTATGTCAGCTATTTAGGGTTGGTGCAAGAGACGCAGACGCAGCAACTACAAAGCCAAGCGTTATGGCGAGATTGGTACGACTACTTCCCTTGGGAGAATCACTTAGATGGTATACCAGATATCATCATGGGTTTTATTGTGCCTGCGTTGTTGGCTTGGGCAAATACGGCAGAAGAGGAAGTCGTCCAGCAGCGACGGCGACAGCGTATCGGCCTATGCTGGGGGGTAAGTGAGTCATCTTTGGTGAATAGAGACCCCCAAAATATAAATACTGACAATGAGGTAATGAGCGATACAGCGTATGGCAGTGGGGAGTGGGTGGCCGAGCATGTGTTACTGCGCTATGAGATGCTTTATGAGGCAGGACTCATACCTGAAGCACCGACTTATCCACCCAATTATCAAACTGGTGTTTCACCTACGGATTGGTCACAGCTGATGGGCGTACCCATGTATTATGATCATCGCCGCGTGATTGCTACGGCTATCTCACGGCTACGCGCTAAAATTGAGTACCGTCCGCTCATCTTTGGTTTGATGCCAGATGTGTTTACCTTATCGCAGTTACAGCAAAGCGTGGAAGCCTTGTCGGGCGTACGTTTGCACAAGCAGAATTTCCGCCGCCTGCTCGAATCACAAAACCTCGTGACGGAAACAGGACAGAGTAGTAGCGCTCAGCGTGGTCGTCCTGCCAAGCTTTACCGCTTTCGTCATGATATTGAACTGCAAAGCTTACTAATGGACAGCAAACTGCCTAAGCGCAAATAGTCCGACGATACGGTTATAGACAACTCTAAATAAACAAGCAAGAAAAATTCATACCGCTCTAGTTGTCTCTCTTTTATAGAGACCTAACTGTATCTTAGGGCTGATAAATATGTATTGGCCTCATAAAGTAGTGGACGGCACTTGCGAGGCTCATCACTTTACGCTATATTTATGCTCATTTTGAGTTTAATTAAATAAAATTTATGTAAATAATGGGCTGATATAAGGGTAAAAGATGACAGTTAAAAAAGAGCCAGCACTGGATGAGGTATTGCTTAGACCGTTGGTTGAAGCTGCATTAACTGAAGATTTAGGCAGACGCGGCGATGTTACCTCACAAGCGACCATTCCCGCTGACATGCAAGCGCAGTTGCAGATTAAGGCGCGGCAAGCAGGTGTTATATGTGGTATGGATTTAGCGCGTTTATCTTTTGCTTTGGTTGATGCACAAATTGAATTTATGGCGCAAGTCCACGATGGTCAAAACGTTGCAGCGGGTGCCGTACTGGCCACCGTTCGCGGTAATGCCCGCCATTTATTGACAGCAGAGCGTACGGCACTCAACTTTATGACGCATCTTAGTGGCATTGCGACAGATACGAGACAGATCGTCGACAGCATCGCCGCATTTCCAGCACAAATTACCTGTACGCGGAAAACCATTCCAGGCCTACGTATCGTACAAAAATACGCGGTACGCTGCGGCGGCGGTCGCAATCATCGCTTGGGTTTGGATGATGCGATTTTAATCAAAGACAATCATATCGCCATCGCCGGTGATATAAAAACCGCCATTCAGCAAGCGCAAGACTTTGCTGGTCACTTAATTCCCGTTGAAGTGGAAGTTGATACGTTAGAACAACTAGAGCAGGCGCTAGACGCTGGCGTGAGCTTGGTATTACTGGATAATATGACACCCGAGGTGTTGTCGAAGGCGGTCGCAATGTGTCAAGGTCGCGCTAAGACGGAAGCATCAGGTGGTATCACTCCTGCAACGGTACAAGCGGTTGCACAGACAGGCGTTGATTTTATTGCGATGGGATATTTGACCCACAGTAGCACGGCGTTAGATATTGGTTTGGATTTTAGCGCGTAGGATGTGAAGCGTTGAATTACGCTCTAATGGGTAGGATTTCTACTACGAAATTTACTATTAATTTTGTGAGTGAACCACTTGTCAGAAACTTCTATTGGCGCTGAGTTATTGGTAAGAATGTATATAGGTGCAATTCGGCAAAGTTAATGATTTTATTAGCTTATCTGCCTATGCTACAATGCCATTTTTAACCGCCTGTTGGGTCATCGTTGCACTCGCACGATGACCTTATCTTTTTGCATAAGTGGTATTAATAGACAAGCGAGCGCTCAGTGAACACTGAAATTATCAAAATAATCTTAGCCTTTATGGTGTTGATTAATCCATTTAGCGCCTTAACGCTATTTTTGGATTTGACCCGTGGTTATTCAATGAATAACCGCCGCAAAGTTGCGCGCGTTGCTTGTTTGACAATTTTTATTACCATTAGCTTTTTTACCGTGGCCGGTGAGACGCTGCTAAAAACCCTCGGTATTTCCATCGGCTCGTTTCAGTTAGCGGGTGGTATCTTGGTGTTTTTGATTGCTCTTAACATGATGAATGGCGAGGGTAATCCTGTTAAGCCTGATCAAGAAAATTTTGATGTTGATCACGTACAAGACTCGCCACCAACGATGGCAGCGGCAGTGGTTCCACTTGCTATTCCGATGATGATTGGCCCAGGTGGTATCTCAACGGTTATTATTTACTCTTCACAAGTCTCTGGTATTTTGCAGGTATCGGCCATATTGATTGCTGGGTTATTTATCAGCTTTTTTTGTTATTTGGCATTGATGGCAGCAGGTCGTATCAGTCGTTTACTGGGTGATACTGGGCTGAATATTATGAGCCGAATCATGGGTATGCTACTTGCGGCCGTCTCTATTGAAATTATCGTGAATGGCTTGCGCACCCTATTTCCGGATTTGGTGTAAGGGTTTTTTTGATTTATTTTATTCACAACTTACTGTGATATTCTCAATTCTAATTTTCATAATTCTTTAGGCTGTATAAGCAGATACAGTCTATCATCGATTGTTAAACACCATAAATATTCAAAACACCCCTCAAATATTATCAAACAAGATAATGCTTCTTTCCTACATGCCATGCGGTTACAAAACTCGCACCCCCTCTTTAGAAGGTAGTTATGACTGAGTTAACTCTCATTAGTTATCAATCCTCTCGCCCAAAAATGTGATTTGTGAAACTATGTTATAGTATAGTGACATTCATATTACAGGAGTTGGTTTTGAGTAACAAAAGAATTGCTATTTTAGGGGCAGGTCCAAGTGGTTTAGCACAATTACGCGCTTTTGAAGCGGCTCGTTTGGCTGGCGCAAAAAACTTACCTGAGATAGTTTGCTACGAAAAACAAAACGCTATCGGTGGTATGTGGAACTACAGCTGGCGGACGGGTTTAGATAGAAACGGTGAACCCGTTCACGGTAGTATGTATCGTTATTTGTGGTCAAATGGTCCTAAAGAGTGCTTAGAGTTTGCTGATTACTCTTTTGATGAGCATTTTGGTGATCCTATTCCTTCGTATCCTCCGCGTGAAGTCTTAAAAGACTACATCATGGGTCGTATCGATAAACAAGATATTCAAAAGTACATTCGTTTTGAGTGCCCCGTACGCTGGGTCGCTTTCGATGATGAGACGCAAAAGTTCACCGTCACGGTGATGAATCATAAAACCAATGAGCAAGAAGTGGAAGAATTTGATTATGTCGTGGTAGCGACGGGTCATTTTTCAACGCCAAACATGCCATATTTTGAAGGCTTAGAAGCTTTCCCAGGCCGTATTCTCCACGCGCACGACTTCCGTGATGCTTTAGAGTTTAAAGACGAAGATATCCTACTCGTCGGTAGTAGTTATTCTGCTGAAGATATTGGCACCCAATGCTACAAGTATGGCACCAAGTCGGTGACCATCAGCTATCGCTCGCAGCCTCTTGGCTATGAGTGGCCAGAAGGCATCAAAGAAGTGCCGCTGGTAACGCATTTTGAAGGCGATGTGGCGCATTTTGCCGACGGTACAAGCCAAAGCTTTGATGCTATCATTATGTGTACTGGCTACTTATTCCACTTCCCATTCATGCCTGATGAGCTACGTTTGCAAACACACAACTGTTTGTATCCAGCCAACCTGTATAAAGGTGTTTTTTGGCAGCCAAATCCAAAACTGATTTATTTGGGAATGCAGGATCAGTACTTCACCTTTAATATGTTTGATGCGCAAGCGTGGTTTGCGCGTGATGTCATGATGGGTGATATTGAGCTACCTGGTTTAGCGACCCGCGAAGCTGACGAGCAAAAATGGCTGGCGACTTATGCTAAGTGTGTCACCGTTGGTGATTCGATTGACTTTCAAGCCGCTTATATTCGTGACTTGACCGATGCAACCGATTACCCAGAGTTTGCGGTAGAAAAGCAAGGCGATATTTTAAAGCAGTGGCAAAAAGATAAAACTGAAAACATCATGACCTTTAGAGAAAAGGCCTATCGTTCTACGCTTACAGGTACGCTAGCGCCTGAGCTACCAGAGCCTTGGCTCGATGTGCTGGATGATTCGCTTGAGCACTTTTTAAACTTGGCATTTGTACAACCAAAAAAGCGCAAAAAAGCCTCATAAATAGTCGCCAGTTAGCAGTCACGAAAAACCAAACACTTAACGGTGTTTGGTTTTTTTATTTTTCTAAGCAGTGTTATTGGTTAGCTAGCAGTTTTTAGGATGGCTGATGCTATCAACTCTGGTACAAATGCCAAGCCAAATATAGCATCAGTACACCTACTAACGCGTTGAGTATATTCCACGCTTTTGGCTTGGCAAACAGTGGCCTGAGCAGACGCGCACCGTATCCCAAAGCAAAAAAGAAAAAAAACGAGGCGCTAATCGCGCCAACTGCAAAAGTCAGTTTACTGATTGCGCCTGTTGAAACCATGCCGACGAGTACCAATGTATCTAAGTAGACATGAGGGTTTAACCACGTAAAGCCAAAGCACAGTAGTAGGGCTTTTTTTAAGCTGGTGACAACTTGACCTTCGACAGTGAGCGCGTGTGACACGCTTACACTTGCGTACAGACTTTGCAATCCGTAGCCTAGCAAAAACACAACACCAGCGAACTTTGCGATGTCCACAACTTGCGGATAGCGTGCCGTTACTACGCCAAAACCGCCGACGCCAGCTGTGATCAAAAATGCGTCACTCACGGCGCAAAACAAGCACACAAAAAATATGTGCTCGCGCTTGAGCCCTTGTTTGAGCACAAAAGCGTTTTGTGAGCCAATCGCGATGATAAGCGACAGCCCAAGTAAGAATCCAGACAGATAATCGGACGCATTCATAATTAGGTGGTTGGCGTTTTGAAGGGTAGAGGAGTTGACATTTTGCTTACTGGCACAGTCGTAAAAAGCTGTTAAGATACGCTATTGAACGAATGTGTGCAATACAAGCATGAAGTGAGAGCGTGAATACATTGGACGAGAGTAAGGTAGGTTATGGTGGTCAGTCTGACAAGAATACTACAGTCATTTGGGCAAGCTCAAGATGACCTGCCAACGTTAGCCGCTAAAAAGGCTCAGGCAGTGAGTGTCAGCCATGATGCCGATGTTGATGACGTCAATGATAATAGCCATCAAGCAAATAGTGGTCATTCTGCGCTTACGCCGCCTGAGCGTGCAGACCGTATTTGTGATGCTTTAGCGCAAGTAAATGATATTCGCTCACCTACGCCTTTGACGGATCGCTATTTGGCCAATCTTGCCGACAGGCGCCCGAGCAATAGACCTCCTTTTGACCCCGATACCTTATGGTATCTCAAACATGGACGCTGTCCGATTATGACTGAGCTTGTTGATGTGGTTGATGCCGCCACCCTAAACGCCATGCCGATTGAGGCTGTTGCGATACTTGACCGCATTAATGGTAAGTTAAAGCGCTACCGTGAGTGGAGTCATGAGCTGAATGAGCAGCAACAACAGCAGCACAATGAGCGCCAATTTGTGATCGATAAGCTTGTAGGCGAGAGTATACCTGAAGCCCTATATCATTATGAGCAACTGCAACGTTTTAGTCCGCACCGCACCAAAAATAACATGGTGCAGGGAAAAATGACCGCAGGCGACATGCTGACCGATTTGTTTTTAGAGATTGATTACGAGCTTGATGAGCTACTAGATGAGTTGCATCAAACGGTCATGAACCGTTTGGCCTCGACGCACCGTTATGTCAAAAGCCGTACGCAAAGCTAATGTCTCTACACTTAACTAAATACAAGCGATTAAAAATGGTTTATCAAAAACGCTTCCTTTAATACAAAGGTATTGAAGAGATGTTGATAATAATAAGAGGACAATCTGATGACCCAGCTCACTGCGATGTTCGTGATGTTTATCTTATACGGGGTGCTACCAGCAGCGGGATTGTACCTCGGGTATCGTGGCATTAAAAAAGTCACTGCGCCTAAGATGCTTGAATATGAAGCAATGCCGCAGTTGGGCTACATTCCTGAAAAAAGCTTACCCGCAGAGGTCAAAGAAGCCCTTGCCCAAATCAACCAAAAAGGCGAAAAACTGCGGGTCATTTATGGGGATACCAATAATGATGGAGAAATTGATGATAAGGACACTGTTAATGAGACTTATATCATGATCCAAAACTTAATGGATACACACATACCTCAGGCAGTAGCGGATTATCGCCGCTTGCATGACCTAGAGGGCGCTCGTGCTGATACGACCAAAATTAAGCACTCTGATGTTACGGGCAAAGAAGCGTTACTAGAGGTGCTTGGGACGATTAATGCTCAGTTCGATGACTTGCTGAGCGCTTCTTACCATCAAGACGGGCAAAAACTACTGGTGACTAACAGGTACTTACAAAAGCGTTTTGATAATTCAGAAACCGATGTAGATGTTCCATCACTGAGTCATAGTAGAGAAATAAGTGAGGGGTCAGAAGACGCTAGTGATAAAAATTCCGCCACTGAGAATATTAAACTGTGAACGATAGATGATATGTATTAAACGATAGGGCACACGTTTGAACAAGTCATAGTGAGCGTATATGAGTATATTGATAGGTATTGGCGTCGTGACGATGGTTACCACTGTTTATTTGGGTAGAAAGGGGTGGCAAGCGTTGCATAAAGCGGTTGGTATCACCCCAGGTGTACTCACGTATCAAGATTACAATGCGCCCTTGTCGTTATCTGCTGTCAGCTGGCAACAGCTACATTTGAATAAAAAGCACCTGAACGATTTGCCCGAGCAGCAACTGCGTCAACTACAACGTATTGATGAAAAAACCCATAACTATCAAACGTATCAAAAAGGGATAGAGGCGCAGAATAAAAAATCTGTCGTCACTGAGCAACAGTTTGTATTGCATAAGATGTTGCACACTCGGTTGCCTGAAATGCTGGCCAGTTATCACCAATTAGCGAATATCTATACAAGCGCTCAACATGTGAGTAATGAAAAAAAAGCGGAAGCCAGTGCGTTATTACAGAAGTTCTTAGATAATATTGAGCAGCGTCTGGACGGGCTATTAGAGCAAATAGAGACGCAGCAATTACAAGCGTTACGAGTCATGGATCATTACATTGATAGCCACGATGACTAAAACATGCCAAGACCAAAAATTGTGATGGGTGATGTCAAAATAACTCCTTTTAGATGAGGGCCGATCTCCATTTACTTTATTGGTTACCCAACCTAGTTTTAATGTTGTTACGTTTGCCCTACCTCAATAATTCAGTACAAAAAAGCTGCCAATGACTATTGATCAATGGCAGCTTTTTTATGGCTTACCTTAAATCTATAAGAGGCTTAAGGAAAGTATCAATCAACGCTTGTCGTTGCGATCACGCGTATTGCGTGTGCCGCGGCTGGCAGGGCTCGCACTACTTTTAGGTTTTGCACTGTTACTACGGCTATCGCTACGATTGTCAGTGCGACGCGCTTTAAGCGGTTTGTTTTTGATACGTTCTTGCTTTTCTTTCGCTGCGCCGTGTAGACCAGTACCGTAACGTGGGCGTAGGCTCACTAAGTCCGTTAACGTATTGATGTCTTTTTTATCCAGCTCTAAGAAGCGGCCAGTACGTAACTCTTTTGGTAGGGCAATCGTCCCATAGCGCGTACGTAGTAGACGGCTGACTTTTAGTCCTTGCGACTCAAATAAACGGCGTACTTCACGATTACGCCCTTCTTTTAGTTTGACGTGATACCATTTGTTGACGCCTTCACCGCCGCCTTCTTTGATGTCTTCAAACTGTGCCATGCCGTCTTCTAACATCACACCAGCAGTCAGCGCACGAGCGATATCGGGAGTGACTTCACCCAATACGCGTACGGCATATTCGCGGGTCACTTCGCTTGATGGATGCATCAAACGATGCGCCATTTCACCGTCATTGGTAAACAGTAACAGGCCAGTTGAGTTAATATCTAGACGTCCGACCATGACCCAGCGATCATGAGTCAGTTTTGGTAAGCGTTCAAAGACCGTTGGACGGCCTTCTGGATCCTTGGCAGAGCAAACTTCACCTTCCGGTTTATAGTAAGCGATCACACGGCGACGCTTCTCGTTTTCAGCGGTGTATTTAATCTGACGACCATCAACGCGAATTTCATCACCTTGCTCAACGCGATCACCAATGGTTGCTGGACCATTATTAACCGTTACGCGGCCTGCTTTAATGACTTCTTCCATTTGGCGGCGTGAACCAAGGCCCATGCGGGCGAGTGCTTTTTGGAGTTTTTCGTCTTTCATTACGATATCCTTGAATCGGGTTGGTTTTTACATTTCTCAATGTAGGAAATTAAGGTAACCATTCTACGCTATTTATCAAGACTCTGCTTATCATAAAGACTGTGTATTAGATAAATTTGTTAAGGTTAGTCTTACTATAAACAAACTTCTTTTACTAAGATGTTCTACTCTACCTTCAGACCTCTATATTGCGTAAACAGTAAATAGTAAATAGTAAATATAAATTGATTGTTACACTTACGTAATTTTTACCATAAATAGGCCATTAGTATTTAATATTTAACCGCCTATGTTATTATGGCTTTGTTTTTTTGTGGTTAATGTAACTGTTTAGTACAATTGACTTAGTTGAAGTTATTGGCATGCGCTACTTATATCTATGATTTATAAAGGTCTTTATATGTTTTTCAATTCATCAAAGTTATTAAGTGCAGCGTGTCTGCTGATAATTAGTCTAGTTTCTGGCTGTAGTAGTATTAACTCAGGTCTACAATCTGGTGAATTGCCGCCTAGTGGAACATTTGTCGCCTCAAATGGCATACAGTTTAATGTTCAGCCCTTAAGCCTAGCAACGTTACCACCGAAACAAGTTGTTGCGCCTAGTAGTGACTTAGTACGCTTGATAAAAACCTCAGGCCGGGAAGAGTATCGTATTACTAAAGGGGATATTCTGAGTATTGTACTTACAGGCTATCCTGACATTGCTCCTGTAGTATCTAGTGGTAATTCCAATCCTTATGCTTCAGGTTTTCCCGTTGATCAACAAGGTTTTGTACAGTTTCCACTTATTGGACGTATTAAGGCAAGTGGTATGAGTGTGCCACAGTTTACTGCGAACTTGCAGAGTCAACTTCAACGCTATCTTAAGTATTCAGACCCGCAAGTTAAAATTGTTAATTATCGTGGTAATAAGTTCTTTATAGATGGTGAAGTTAAACAGCCTGGTGAATTCCCTATCGCTGATGTGCCAGTTTCGCTATATGGTGCGATTTCTATGGCGGGTGGTGCCACACCTACGGGTGATTCAAATAATGTCGTGCTGAACCGTAATGGCACAAGTTACAATATCGGATTACAGTCACTACGAGCAATGGGTACTTCTGCTAATCAAATCTATTTGCAAAATGGTGATTCTATTCATGTTAATAGCCAAGACCGTAATAAAGTATATGTATTAGGGGAGTTTGGACAAGTAGAGCCTGTACCTATTTTGGAACAGGGTATCAGTTTAGCGCAGGTTTTGGGTGAGTCTAAAGGGCTTAATTCTACTACCGCCAACGCTGCTAAAATATATGTTGTCCGTGATAATCTGAGTATGAAAGCGACGGATATCTATTATGTAGATATGCAGACCATTACCAGCTTTGCGCTTGCCAATCGTTTTGAGATGCACCCCAATGATATTGTCTACGTTGACCCAACTGGCTTGACGCGTTGGAATCGTGTTATTAGCGCTATACTACCTTCTACAACAGCAATCAGAAGCTTTTCAAGTTTATAGGGAGTCATCAGCATGGCGTTTGATAATATTTTAGTGGTATGCGTGGGTAATATTTGCCGTAGTCCCATGGCAGAAGCATTATTAAAACAACGTTATCCTTATAAGAATATCGACTCTGCAGGTGTTGGCGCTTTAGTCGGCCATCCTGCAGACCCTGCTGCGCTAGAAATCATGGCCGAACAACAGCTTGACATCATCAATCATGTAGCAAAACAGATTGATGAGCAGTTAGTAAAAAAAGCGGATCTGATTTTTACCATGTCAGACAGTCAGACAAAGTGGATTGAGGAACGTTGGCCGTTTTGCCGTGGCAAAACCTTTAAGCTTGGACATTGGCAAGACAAAGATATTGCTGACCCTTATAAACATGATATGAGTGCTTTTGAAACAGCATACCAAGATATTGTTGATAGTCTCGCGCAATGGGATGATAAAATTAACTAAATAACGGCCATTAAACGATTAACCTTAAGTGATGAACATACAGTTATGAATACAGATTCAAAGAATTTATCAAACTCTGCTTCTAAAGAAGATAATGACGAAATTGATCTTATGGCGCTGCTGTTTGCCATTTTGCGTGGCTGGAAAATCATCGTATTTTTTGCTGTATTAGGTCTGGTAGTTGGAGTGTTATATAGCAGATATGTCAATCCCACCTTTAAGTCGGATGCACTGATTCAAATTGAAGAGAACTCTAAAGGGGTGGCAGCATTAGGAGCTGATATCTCTGAGCTAGTCGGGTCAGAAGTCAGTAAAGCCCAAGCAGAAGCAGAACTAATAAGATCGCGGATGATCTTAGAACCTGTTGTTAATTTATTGCATCTACGTATTCGTCTATCTGATCCTAATATTGGGGCTTTAGATAGAATAAAAAATAATAGTACTGCTACTCAAATAAATAAATCTGAAGGTGTGTCACTTAAAACTGAAGATGGTGAAGTAGAAATCAGTCAGTTTAACGTGTCGCAAGCGTATTTAAATCAACCATTTACTTTAACACGCTCAGCGACTGGATTTGTGTTAAGCAATGGTTTTGAGGAGTTTAAAGGTCAGATTGGCCAGCCGCAGCAGTTTAGAGGCTCGGATGGGCAGATTCAAATCTCCGTTAATGACCTTCCTGCTGATGGATACCCGGTTAATATTACTAAGCAATCGCTTCAAGTAACGACAGAGCAGATAAACGAGGTACTGTCTGTGGTTGAAAAAGGCAAGCAGACGGGCATTATTCAGTTGTCTATGACCGGTGACAATCAGCAGCAAACCAGTTTGATTTTAAAACAAATCGTTTTATCTTATATTGATCAAAACCAGTCTCGTGGTTCTGAAGAAACCACCAAAACGATCAGTTTTATGGAAACTCAGATTCCAACCCTGAAGAAAAAACTGGAAGATTCTGAAGCTATATTTAATGATTTCCGTGAAGAATACGGTACTATCGACGTGGCAAAAGAAGCCGAACTGTTATTGATAGAAAGCTCGCAAATTGATGCGCAGCTTAACGAGCTTAAATTAAAAAAAGCGGATCTAACGACTTACTATACGGAAGAGCATCCATTGGTGGTCCAGATCAATGAGCAGCTTGCAGTACTTGATGCTAGAAGACAGGAAATAGATAATACTATTGCAGGTTTACCTGAGATTCAAAGAGAGTTTTTACAGTTATCAGCTGACACGACGATCAATAGAGAGATATATCTCACGCTACTCAAAAACTATGAGCAGTTAAAGATCGTTAAAGCGGGTCAAATTGGTTTTGCGCGTATCATTGATTTGCCTATCAGTACTTATCGAGCGATTGCACCAAAGACGCTGCAAATTATCATATTGGCCATGCTGTTGGGCGCTATGCTTGGGACAATGTTAGTACTTCTCAAAAATATGCTTAGAAATGTGGTCAAAGATCCTGAACGTATTGAAGCTAAAACTGGTGTGCCTGTGGTAGCAACAGTCCCACGCTCTCCACTGCTGACAAGACTGCGTAAGAATAAGAAAGCGCCTAATCGTTTATTAGCCTATGTCGATCACAATAGCTTAAGCTACGAAGCCATCAAAAGCTTAAGAACAAATCTGATGTTTGGCATGCCAGTGAAAGGGCGAGCAGGTCAGCGCGCCAAAGTTATTCTTGTTACTGGCGAAAGCCCGGGCGTTGGTAAGTCCTTTATCTCTGCGAATCTGACAGAAGTATTTGCGCAGTTAGATAAAAAAGTGCTGATTATCGATGCTGATATGCGTTTGGGTGAGCTACATAGAATGTTTAGCATGAGCCAAGATAATGGTTTAGCGGACTATTTATCACAGGATAAGACTCATTTATCAAAATCTAAAGCCCAAACTACAGAAGTTATTACCAGTCAAGAGACTAGTAACCTAGCAAGCTTTATTCATCCGACTGGCATAGATAATATTGACTTTATACCACGCGGTCAGCATCCGCGTAACCCTGCTTCATTATTAGCAAATGGCAGTTTTAATCATTTAATGGCAGAGCTTAATTTGCATTATGATTATATTGTCATCGACTCGCCACCAGTATTGGCCGCTTCTGACGCTATGATATTAGCGCAGCACGCGGATAAGGTATTGATGGTAACTAGATACGACGATTCTATAGAAGGGCAGCTGGTTTATGCGGTTAATCAGATGAATAAAGCCAATATAAAGGTCGACGGTATCATTCTCAACGATGTACAACAAGGGATTATGAGCAAATATAGTTATCACTATAGTTATGCTTATGGTAATAACCAATAGTTAGCTTTTTGGAAATTCTACCAAAATTCACGTTTTTAAGTGGTTGAGTGTTATGTCTACTAATTCAAAACCGTCAAGTGATTATCCATCACTTAATGGCAAAACTGGCTGGCTACAACGTATAGCCGAATACTTGTTATCGTTGCCCCGTAGTGTAAAACGAGCGATTTTACTCACTACAGACTTGGTAGCATCTTTAGTGTGCCTGTTCTTAGCGTTGTCGTTGCGCTATGGTGACATCGCTCATAACATTAGTCCTATCATATTATTATCTTATGGTACGCTGCCCATCGTCGGTTTATATTTGATTGGTTTTTATAAAGGCGTAGCACGTGGTTTTTTAGATACGGTGATGGGTAGTGTCGCAAAGCTATTCTTTGTGCTCATCGTTGTTTACGAGATTATCATCTATTTAAATCCTTCAGAAGATATACCGCGCTCCGTTCCTATTATCTTTCTATTTTTCTTCTTTATCTGGTTATGGAATAGTCGTCTTATTATTCGTGAGATTTTAATGCGCTGGAGCGGTAGAGCTCAGCGTCGCCTCAAAGACGATGGTGTTTATGATAATGTTGTTATTTACGGCGCCGGAGAGGCTGGTCGAGATTTATTAGAGGGTTTAAGAAACTCACATAAATATAATGTTGTGGCTTACGTTGATGATGATCCACAGCTTGCTGGTGCTTATTTGCTCGGTAAAAAGATTTATCCGGCTTATGATTTAGTAAGCTTAGTAGAAGAATTAGATATTGCGCAGGTATTTTTGGCTATTCCTTCTATCAGCCGCGCGCAAAAAAGACAGATTATAGACAAACTTTCAGGCATTGCTATAAAAATAAAAGAACTGCCCAGTCTAGAAGAAATCGCTGACGAAAAAGTGACCGTCAGTAGTATGCGTAAAGTGGATATCTTAGATGTGCTAGACAGACAGACTGTCGAACCTGATGAAAAATTACTCCAACTAAATATTAAAGATAAGTGCGTGTTAGTTACAGGCGCTGGTGGTTCTATCGGTAGCGAGCTATGTCGTCAAGTAATCAAGAATAAGCCAAAATGTCTCGTTCTTTATGAGCTATCTGAGTTTGCGCTTTATAGCATCCATCAAGAGCTAACCATTAAGCAAGCAAATACGCCTGCTTATCAAGATATTAAAATTATTGCGGTCATCGGTAATGTCACCAACGAATCCAACCTGCTTAGAATACTAAATCTCTATAACATCCAAACGGTTTATCATGCAGCTGCCTATAAACATGTGCCAATGGTAGAGCATAATCCTTTTGAAGGCGTTATTAATAATACCAAAGGCACTTATCACTGTGCCCGAGCGGCGATTGCAGCAAATGTAGAAACATTTGTACTGATCTCGACCGATAAAGCCGTAAGACCGACCAATGTGATGGGTGCCTCTAAGCGTCTGGCAGAGTTAGTTTGCCAAGCGCTAAGCCATACGGATAACCAAACCTGTATCAGTATGGTGCGTTTTGGTAACGTACTCGGCTCGTCAGGCTCTGTCGTACCTTTATTTACCAAGCAGATAGAACAAGGTAAACCGATTACGGTCACCCATCCTGATGTGACTCGTTACTTTATGACGATTCCAGAAGCGGCAAACTTGGTCATCCAAGCGGGTGCAATGGCATCAGGTGGTGAGGTGTTTGTGCTTGATATGGGCGAGCCAGTCAAAATAGTTGACCTGGCACAGCGAATGATTCATTTAAGTGGTTTTGATATTAAAGATGCTGCTCATCCTGAAGGTGATATCGAAGTGATTTTTACTGGACTTAGGGCCGGAGAGAAGCTCTATGAAGAGCTGATCATTGGTGAAGATAATGTCGAATCGACTGATCACCCTCTTATCATGCAAGCAATAGAGCATAGCTTTCCATTGGATGAGCTTGAATCGGTATTGTTTGAGCTGACTGAAAAACAAAAAGAGTTTGATGTCCCTTGGCTAAAGCAGCAGTTTAAGCGGTTTGTAGATGGCTATAAAGAAAGCACAAAATAAATAAGAAAAAGTAATTTAAAACATATCTATAAATATCTAATTCTAATACCAAGCAATAAATGTCTTAAAGCACTCATTTAATTTTAGCTTTAAAAAATAGGTTTTTTATGAAAATATTAGTTACTGGTGGTGCAGGCTTTATTGGCTCTGCTGTTATACGCCATATTATCCATAATACGGATGACGAAGTCTTAAATATTGATAAGTTAACCTATGCAGGTAATTTAGAATCCCTTAAAGAAGTTGATAAAAATTCAAGATATACATTTCAACAGATCGATATTTGTGACAAGGAAGCGTTAGAGCAAGCATTCGATAGCTTTAAACCCAATCTTGTGATGCATTTAGCAGCAGAGTCACATGTAGATCGCTCTATCGATGGACCTGCCGAATTTATTAATACCAACATCGTAGGTACGTATCATTTATTAGAGGTGGCGCGTCAATATTGGCAAAATCTTGATGACCTAGATAAGCAACAATTTAAGTTTCATCATATTTCTACTGATGAGGTGTATGGTGATCTAGAAGGCACGACGGATTTATTTACTGAAAATACCCCTTATGCGCCAAGTTCACCTTATTCAGCAAGTAAAGCTAGCTCTGATCATTTGGTTCGAGCTTGGCATCGTACCTATGGGTTCCCTATTTTAGTGACTAACTGCTCTAATAACTATGGTCCTTACCATTTTCCTGAAAAGCTTATCCCATTAGTTATCTTGAATGCCTTGGATGGCAAAGCTTTACCTATTTACGGTAAAGGCAATCAAATACGTGATTGGTTATTTGTAGAGGATCATGCGCGTGCATTATACAAAGTAGTCACTGAAGGCAAAGTGGGTGAGACTTATAATATCGGTGGACATAATGAAAAGCAAAATATTGAAGTGGTCAAAACGATTTGTCACATTTTAGATGAACTAAAACCACAGGCAAATGGTCATCCGTACGAATCATTAATTACGTTTGTAAAAGACCGTCCAGGGCACGACTTGCGCTATGCTATTGATGCAAGCAAAATTGCCGATAAGTTAAATTGGACACCGACAGAGACGTTTGATAGTGGTATCAGAAAAACGGTTGAATGGTATTTGAATAATATGGAGTGGTGCAGCCGCGTTCAAGATGGCAGCTACCAACGTGAGAGACTAGGAGCAGGTAAATAAATGAATACTAAAGGTATTATTTTAGCAGGTGGTTCAGGTACGCGTCTTTACCCCATTACTAAAGGCGTCTCTAAGCAGCTGCTACCTATCTACGATAAACCAATGATTTATTATCCTTTGTCTGTACTGATGCTCGCAGGTATCCGTGAGGTGCTTATTATCAGCACACCAGATGATATAGACGGTTTTAAGCGCTTACTCGCTGATGGTCAAGAGCTTGGCATCGATATCAGTTATGCGGTTCAACCGAGTCCAGATGGCTTGGCTCAAGCCTTTATTATCGGCGAAGACTTTATTGGTGATAGTAATGTCTGCTTAGTGCTTGGGGATAATATCTTTTATGGTCAAGGCTTTACCCCATTACTCCGTCAAGCAGTCAATCGTCAAAAAGGTGCAACCGTCTTTGGCTATCAAGTCAAAGATCCAGAACGTTTTGGCGTCGTGGCATTCGATGAAGATAAGCGCGCGATTTCAATAGAAGAAAAGCCTGTCAAGCCTAAATCTAATTATGCGGTAACTGGTTTGTATTTTTATGATAACGATGTCATAGAAATTGCGAAAAAGGTAAGGCCTTCTGATCGAGGCGAAGTCGAGATCACTACCGTCAATCAGATGTATATGGAACGTGGTGATCTAAATGTAGAACTACTAGGTCGTGGTTTTGCTTGGCTAGACACGGGTACACATGAGAGCTTATTAGAAGCGGCGCAGTTTGTTGAAACTATTGAAAAGCGCCAAGGCTATAAAGTGGCTTGCTTAGAAGAGATTGCTCTTAATAACGGCTGGCTGACTAAACAACAAGTGGCTAAGGTTGGCCAAACAATGCGCAAAAATGCGTATGGTCAATATTTAATTTCTCTAGCTCAAGAGTAAGTACTATGATACCAGTTACCAAAGCTTATCTACCTAACAAAGCAAAATATCAATCTTATGTTGATCGTATTTTTGATAGTGGATGGTTGACTAACAATGGTAGTTTGTTGCAAGAGTTAGAGCGTAGGCTAGCAGAATATTTAGGGGTTAAAAATATAATCCTGGTAGCTAACGGTTCGTTTGCTCTGCAACTAGCTTATAAAGCGTTAGCGTTAAAAGGTGACGTGATCACTACACCTTTTAGTTTTGCTGCGACAACTAGCACGCTAGCCTGGGAGGGTTTGACTCCTATCTTTGCTGACATCAATCCAAAAACTTTTAATATAGATCCAGCACAGATAGAAGATCAGATAACCTCTAATACCAGCGCTATTGTGCCTGTACATGTATTTGGCAATCCATGTGATGTTGAAGCAATTCAGGCCATTGCTGATAAGCATAAATTAAAAGTTATTTATGATGCTGCACATGCTTTTGGTTCAGAGTATAAATCTCAAAGCGTCTTGAATTACGGTGATATCAGTACACTGAGCTTTCACTCGACTAAGCTTTTCCATACTATCGAAGGTGGGGCAGTCATCACTAATGACGATGAGCTGGCTAAAAAAATCAGACTGATGATTAATTTTGGTATTAGTAGTCCAACTTCTGTTACGTCATTGGGTACCAACGCTAAAATGAATGAGTTCGAGGCAGCAATGGGCTTATGTGTATTAGATGATATAGAGGAAGTTAGAAAAAAACGTGAAACTATTTGGCTAACTTATAGTAAAGGTTTATTAGATGCAGTCAAGTTGCAAAAGTGGAATGAGTATAGCAAAAACAATGCAGCTTACGCCCCTACATTGTTTGATAGTGAAGCACAGTTACTAAAGATTGAAAGCAAGCTCAAAGAAAATGGCATCTTGCCTCGACGTTATTTTTATCCAAGCTTAGATACCTTAGAGTATATAAACAGTAAACAAGTGTGTGATAATTCAAGGAATATTGCTAGTCGAATACTTTGCCTACCTATGTATCCGAGTTTAAATAATGAAAATATTGAAAAAATTATAAATCTGATCAAAGAGAGTTAGTATGTCATTCTTAGATAGTGAACAAATAAAGTCTATGGGCTTTAAATCAGTCGGTGAAAATGTTCTTCTTTCGAGTAAAGCCTCTTATTACAATTGTAAAAATATCAGTATTGGAAATAACACTCGTATTGATGATTTTGCCGTTTTATCTGCTGGTGAAGGTGGTATTGAAATAGGTTGTCACGTCCATATTGCAATTGGCGTGAGCATAATGGGAGCTGGTAAAATATTGATAGAAGACTTTGCTGGATTGTCTTCAAGGGTTTCTGTTTATAGTAGCAATGACGATTACAGTGGCATGTTCATGACAGGCCCTACCATACCTGCTGAATTTACAAATGTAACAGATGGGGCAGTCACTATTGGTAGGCATGCGATAGTAGGCTCAGGAACGGTCATATTACCAAATATAAATATTAATGAAGGTGTCGCTGTTGGTGCTTTAAGTTTGGTTACAAAAGATTGTGAAGAGTTTGGTATCTACATGGGTACTCCTGCAAAGAAAATAAAAGAGAGAAAAAGAGATTTACTTGAATTAGAAAAGAAATTAAATAAGGTGAAAGCCTTTGTCTCTTAGAAAAAATGTAATAGCCAACTATGCTAGTCAAATTTATGTAGCAGCTATCGGCATCTTAATTCTTCCTTTATATATTAAATATATGGGTGCCGAGGCTTATGGTTTGGTCGGTGTCTTTACTATGCTACAAGCATGGTTTGGCTTGCTAGATATGGGACTTACTCCAACAATCGCCCGTGAGACAGCTCGTTATCGTGGTGGTTCGATGTCGGCATTAGCCTATAGGCAATTATTTAGAGCATTGAGTGTTATTTTTGTATTCATTGCAATGTTGGGAGGAGGCATAATATGGTTTATGTCTGATTTCATTGCAAATAAATGGTTAAATATCGAGGAATTAGGCACGAGGGAAGTTGTTATCGCAGTACAAATCATGGCAATTAGTTTAGCGCTGCGTTGGCTTGGTGGATTATATCGTGGTGTTATAACAGGATCAGAGCGTTTAGTCTGGTTAAGTGGATTCAATATTGTCATTGCCTCGCTTAGATTTATTGCTGTATTTGTAAGCATGTGGCTTTATGGTTTTACGCCTTTAGTTTTTTTCTTACATCAACTTGCGGTAGCGTTTTTTGAGGTTTCTGGCTTGTTTTTTATGACAAGCTTGTTGAAGCCTTCATTGAGTACATTAACAGAACCTATAGGCTGGTCATTTAAGCCTGTCAGACCTGTGTTGAAATTTGCTGTGACTATAGCATTTACATCGTCAGTTTGGATACTGGTCACGCAAACTGATAAGTTGATTTTATCAGGAATATTACCTCTTACTGAATATGGATACTTTACCTTAGCTGTTTTAGTGGCAGGAGGTATTACGATTTTGAGTACGCCTATCAGTATTGTAATCATGCCTCGAATGGCCCGACTTCATGCAGAAAGTAAGCATGAAGAAATGATTAAAGTCTATAGAAACTCCACACAATTAGTTAGCGTTCTAGCAGGCTCTGCAGCGATTGTTGTCGCAGTTTATGCCGAAGCACTGGTTTATGCATGGACAGGCGATAATCTCATTTCATCCAATGCAGCCCCTATTCTACGTTTATATGTATTAGGTAACGGTGCTTTAGCTGTTGCTGCTTTTCCTTATTACCTTCAATATGCTTTAGGCAACTTACGATATCATTTAATTGGTAATGCAATTATAGTTTTGACATTAATTCCTGCTGTAATTGTTGCTGCTACTTACTATGGTGGCGTAGGGGCAGGTTATGCGTGGTTAAGTATTAATGCTTTATATTTGATTACTTGGGTGGGATATGTTCATCATAAGTTAGTTCCAGGCCTACATCTAAGTTGGATTATTAAAGATGTGCTTTGTATTTATATCCCAGTTTCTATTTTATTGATCAGCTGCTCTTTTATATGGCCTTTAACAGGTAATGATCGTTGGATTATTATCCTAAGCCTAGGAATAATTAGTGCAATAGCAATAGCTGTCGCTAGCTTAGCCTCTGATATAATGCGTGAAAAAATAGCTACTAAAATAAAAGGTTTTCTATAAATGAATGAAAAGATTGAATTATCTGTATGTGTGGTTTGCTATAATCAAGAAAAATATATAGCCGAATGCTTAGAAAGTTTAGTAAGCCAAGAAACAAATTTTAAATTCGAAATTATAGTTGGTGAAGATTGTTCTACGGACAATACTCGTATTATCGTACAGCAATATGTTGATAGGTATCCACATTTAATAAGACCTATTTTTTATCGTAAAAATGTAGGAGCTGTTGAAAACATTAAGCAAGTTTATATTGCAGCAAAGGGTAAATATATTGCTCATATAGATGGTGATGATTTGGCATTCCCAGCTAAACTACAAAAACAATTTGACATTTTAGAAAGTAACATAGATTGTAATATCTGTACTCATGATGTAAAGCAAATAGACTCGAATGGAGAATTTAAAAATAGAGGTTTAACACATCCTCAGGGAAAATATGATATTTTCCATTTGTATCAGAATCTACCATTTTTTGCTCATTCCTCTAAAATGTTCAGAAATAAGTATGATTCTAATTTTTGGGAAGAACTTTTAAACAATCCTAAAATATTAGATATTGATATACATGTTGCAAGTTTGGAAAGTGATTATATTTATCATACGAATGAAATGTTAGGTGCATATAGAGTAGGTGTCGGTATTAGTTTTGATAATAAGAAGATCAATAGGGATTTATCATTAGGAGCGGAAAGAGTCTTTGCAAAAGCTTTTAATACCTTTAAAGATGATAGCTATAAATTAGAGTTAATACAAAAATCATATTCGCTAGCTATGTTGAGATGTGCGTATAGCTATGCAGTATATGATAAAGATATAGAGTTGTTTAGAAGGTATGTAGATAAATCGTTAAAATACAAGAATGTAAGTTTTGAGCAATCGGTATTTAAAATCGCAGCTTTATTACCTATGATTTTTTTTCCTCTTTTCTCGATTAGAAGTAAAATTAAGAATAGATAAAAATAATAAGGTTTTTATGAAAAATATATGTTTTTTAATTGGTAATATGAATTATTCTGGTGGGACTGAAAGAGTAACTAGTCTGATTGCAAATGAGCTTACGAAAAATAGCTTCAATATAACTATATTGAGTTTTTTTGAAGGGAATCAATCTTTTTTTGAATTAGAAGCTGATATAAAGTTATATGCGATTTTTCCTTCGAACGTTTCTTTTAAGAAAAATTATTTTAGCACTATTCTAAAAATTAGAGATTTTGTGAAAAAAAATAATATTCATTCTTTGATTTTAGTAGATAGTAATTCTTATGTTTTTACGTTACCTGCTTTAATTGGCTTAAAAACTAAGCAAGTATGTTGGGAGCATTTTAATTTTAAATATAACTTAGGGAAACCAAGTAGAGATATAGCTCGCAAACTAGCGGCTCGCTACTGTGATTTAGTTGTTACTCTTACTGAAACTGATAAGAATTTTTGGCTTAATAATACTAAACATAATAATCAAATAATATCTATTCCAAACCCTAGTCCTTTTAGTGTTAAGACTTCTCCAGTTAATACTAATAATAAGACTGTAATAGCAACGGGTAGGCTTGCTCACCAAAAAGGATTCGACTTATTGCTAATGGCATGGATAAAAGTAAGCAGGGCTAATCCAGATTGGCAGCTTATAATTGTGGGAGAAGGCGAGGAAAGATATGAATTAGAAAACTTCATAGTAAATAATGAATTATCCTCTAGTGTTACACTTACAGGAAACACCAATGATGTTTCTAAATATTATGAGAAAGCTGATATTTTTTGTTTGAGCTCTAGATTTGAAGGATTTGGAATGGTGCTTATTGAAGCATTATCATTTGGCCTACCAATAGTTAGCTTTGACTGTGAGGTAGGACCTTCAGAAATACTTAGTAAAACGGGATCTATTCTAGTGCCTCCAGAAGATATTGAAGAATTAAGCTTGTCTCTTATTGAGCTTATGAACGATGATATTAGAAGAGCAGAAATAAGAAAAGATAGCTTAATAAAAGCTAAAACTTATCAGATTGATAAAATTATTGGTGATTGGATAGCCATATTGACTTGAGTGATACATTACCTCTTGAGGATATTTCTTAACAGATTTTATAAACCAAGGATAGCAGTCAATGATCATTGGCATACCAATTTCAGAAAATGCATATACTCCAGAATCTTATGCTTATCAGAAATATTTAATTAGAAAGGGCCATATTGTACAACTGGATTACAAATTAGATCCCGATAATGATATTAATCTATATATCACGGGATTAAAGCCTTTTTGGGAGAAAAAGAAAGGTAGAGCAAAAGAAATTCATGAATATCAAAGTTTATCTACTCCTCCTTATGCGAAGTTGAAAAATTTCGGTAAAAAACTAATAAACAATAAACCTAATGGTCGTATTTTTTTAAATAATTTTGTTCATGAGCATTTATTTTTTGAAGATAAAATACCTTTTATTTACAGGGATATGGGTGTTGATGAAAACCTTTTTCAAAAACCCAATGAAAATCCAGATTATGATATAGTTTATTGTGGTTCTGTGTCTGGACGCAATGGTTTAATAGAAACTTTATTAAATCTTGCTAAGAGTTACAAGGTATTAGTAGTTGGAAAGCTAACGATAGAAGATCGAGATTTATTGAACTCTGAAAATATTACTCTTATAGGTGCGGTCAATCGTGAATTGCTTCCAGAGATCTATAGAAATGCCAGGTTTGGGTTAAATTATACACCTGATATCTATCCGTATAATATCCAAACTAGCACTAAAACTTTAGAGTATTTAGCATCAGGCTTGAAAGTTATTTCTAATAGATATGAGTGGGCAGAATATTTTTTTAAGAACATAAATTATCAGCCTTTTTGGTTAAGTTGTGATACTACACTAGATATTACAAAATTTGAAAATTTGAATAGTTTTAATTATTCTGTTATGAAAGATTACTCTTGGGAAAATATATTATCTCATTCAAATTTCGAGGGCTTTCTAAGAGAAGTTGTCAATGAAAGTATTTAAAATTTTACCAAGTGCCTTTCTGGTATTTACTATAGTACTACTGGTCTTTATAAAAAGCCTATTCTTTATTGCGATACAAAACGACTTTTTTTCAATTGGTCTGGGTGGAGGAAATGATGCTGAGTACTACAATGATTATGCTTTAGGCTACGCTGATTCTGCTGTGAATATATGGCCAGTGATGTTGAGGTATCTTAATGATCGTGGGTTATATTCACGTATTATCACTTCCTACCTATTATTTTTTATAAGTTTATTCTTTATCCCTGGTTTAGTAAACAAGCTTGCAGACCTTAACTTTAAAGAGGATCAAAAGAATTATCTTTATATAATTCTGTTATGTTTGATCTACCCAACAATTTTCTTTTATACATTTGATGTTTATCGTGATGTATTCATGGTTTTTAGCTTCTTAGTAGGCTGTTTGGTAGTAAAAAGATGTTTGAATAGTTCAAATTATGTAAATTTCTTACTGTTGTTTATATTTTCACTAATTATTGGCTTTTTCTTATTAGGCTTAAGACCGTATTTAGGTTATGCATTCCTATTAGCTCTTTTTCTTTGGAAAATAAGATTCACTAAGAGACGTTTAGTCTTTCTTGCGGTATTATATTTTTCAGCTTTGTTTTTCGTTAACTATTTAGGTTATCTTGATTTTCTTACTGACTATCGTTCAGGTTTTGAAGAGGTTGGAGGTGCTTCTACCCTAGGCTTAGATTTTTCTAACCCTATCATGTTCATTCCAAACTTTATATTAAGTGCTTTAGGTCAACTATTCGGCCTATATGTTACAAACCCACTTGCGATAATTTTGTTTTTAGTTGAGACTGTGCCATTTTTTTTCATGCTAGTATATGTAGTCAAAAATATTAGACTAGCGGATAATTTTGTTCGTTTTCTTATTATATTTTTCGTTGTCTATGGCAGTGTATGGTTGATTGGCAATGACAACCTAGGTACTGCAGTTAGATTAAGAATATATAACTACTTAGCTATTTACATCAGTTTCTTTTATATTTTAAGAATTAAAAGATTGTCGTCAAAGAGATTATAGGTTAGATAAAATGAAAATAGTTATTATAGGTACTGTCGCTTCTAGTTTTTTAGGCTTTCGTGCTGATTTGATAAAAGCTTTGCTTGCGAAAAGCTATACTGTATATGCTTTTACTTCTGAATATACGGAAGAAGAGCTAAGTAAAATAGAGGCGTCAGGTGCGATACCTATAACTTACGAATCAAATCGTGGAGGAATGAACCCCTTAGCTGATGCTAAAACAACCTACGCCTTAACTAAAAAAATCAAAGAAATAGCTCCAGATTTGGTTTTTTCCTACTTTTCTAAGCCCGTTATCTTTGGTACCTTAGCAGCAAAACTTGCTAAAGTACCACGAGTGATTGGTATGCTAGAAGGTCTAGGGTATGCATTTACAGAACAACCGGAAGGACTGAGTAAAAAAGCACAGTTAATCAAAAGCATTCAAGTGCTTCTTTATAAAATAGCTTTACCACAACTTGACAACATCATATTTCTAAATCCAGATGATCCAAAGGATCTATTAGAGGCTTATCGTATAAAAGTAAAGGAACTAGACGTATTGGGTGGTATAGGTTTGGACTTAGATAAGTACAGCCATCAACCTATAGAAAATATTGACTCACCTATTAACTTTTTATTTATTGGACGTATGTTAAAAGAGAAAGGAATACATGACTTTATAGCAGCAGCGAAAATCGTTAAACAGAGTTATCCTAATGTACAGTTTACGGTATTAGGAGCGATAGACTCTTCTAATCCCGGTGCTCTGCAGCAATCAGAACTAGACAGACTAGTTTCATTAAATATTATCAATTATCCTGGTCAGGTCGATGACGTCCAAAAATGGATTGCAGACAGCCATGTGTTTGTATTGCCTTCATATCGTGAAGGCGTACCCCGTAGTACCCAAGAGGCGATGGCTATTGGACGTGCTGTAGTCACTACAGACGTGCCCGGTTGTCGCGAGACAGTGGTTGATGGCGTCAATGGCTTCTTAGTAGAGAAGTGGAATCCACAAGCGTTAGCAGAAAAAATGATTTATTTCATAGAGCATCCTGAAGAGATTAAGAAAATGGGCTATGAAAGTTATAAAATAGCGCAAGAAAAATTCGATGCTGATAAAGTAAATAAACGATTTATAGATATGTTGGGTTTATAAATGATAAAACGCCTTTTCGATATCACTGCTGCAACCACCGCTTTAGTAGCCCTATCTCCGGTATACGCCATCACTGCTTACAAAGTTAAAAAGAACTTAGGCTCGCCAGTGCTATTTCGTCAAACCCGCCCGGGTCTAGACGGTAAGCCGTTTGAGATGATTAAGTTTCGTACCATGAAGGATGCCATAGATAGTGCGGGCAATCCTTTGCCTGATAGTGAGCGCTTGACTGACTTTGGTAAAATGCTACGTAATAGTAGTTTGGATGAGCTGCCTGAGCTGTGGAATGTTGTCAGAGGCGATATGAGCTTAGTCGGACCACGCCCGTTATTGATGGAATATCTGCCGCTATATAGTAAAGAGCAAGCGCGTCGTCATAATGTACGCCCTGGCATTACCGGTTATGCGCAAGTGAATGGTCGTAATGCTATTGGTTGGGATAAAAAGTTTGAGTTAGATACATGGTATGTCGATAATCAATCATTGTGGTTAGATATCAAGATACTGCTTAAGACGGTAAAAAAAGTGGTGATCAAAGATGGCATTAGTGCCGACGGTGAGGCGACAATGAGTAAATTTACTGGCTCTCAAAATCAGTCAGCTTTAGAAAATAGCTATGAGTAAAGTATTTGCCGTCTATGGTGCCTCAGGCTGTGGTCGTAGCTTAATGCCAGTCGCCGTTGATCAATTACGGCGCTTAAATGCTCAAGCAGATAGTCAAATCGTATTTATTGACGACGCATTAGAGGAAGAGACGACTGTCAACGGCTATACGGCGATGAATTATGCAAAATTTAAGAGTATAAATAGCGATGGTAAGTTTGTTCTTATAGCCATTGCTAATAGCCATATTCGTCAAAAAATAGCAGAACAATTGGTTGAAGATGGTATCTCACTGTGGACAGTACAGGGAGCGAACACCTTAATTATGGATGCAGTCAGTATCGCTGCCGGTGCTGCCCTCAGTCCATTTGTCACCATTGCCGCTAACGTCACTATCGGTAAATGCTTTCATGCCAATTTATATAGTTATGTCGAGCATGACTGTATCATTGGCGATTATGTCACCTTTGCCCCTCGCGTCAGTTGTAATGGTAATATTCATATCCATGACCATGCCTATATCGGCACAGGTGCAGTCATCAAGCAAGGGACGCCTGATAAGCCATTAATTATTGGCAAAGGTGCCATCGTCGGGATGGGGGCGGTCGTTACCAAAGACGTGCCAGCTGGCGTGGTAGTAGTCGGCAACCCTGCAAGGCCACTAAACAAACCTTAAGCTAAGTGCTTCCGTTATCCATAAATAGAGTTATTGAGACGACTATGCTAAACACCCCTTTTTCACCTTGGCCAAGCTTTACTCAAATCGAGGCCGATGCCGTCAGCCAAGTATTACTATCTAATAAAGTCAACTACTGGACAGGGCAAGAGTGCCGTCAATTTGAGCGAGAGTTTGCTGACTGGACAGGCAGTCGTTACGCGGTTGCCATGAGTAATGGTACGCTTGCCTTAGATGTAGCCTTACAAGCACTAGATATTGGCGCAGGCGATGAAGTGATTGTGACGCCGCGGACCTTTATTGCTAGTATCTCATCGGTGGTCAATACGGGAGCAACTCCGGTTTTTGCTGATGTTGACGAGACCACAGGTAACATTACGCCTGAGTCAATCGCTGCAGTACTGACGGATAAAACCAAGGGCATCGTGTGCGTACATTTGGCAGGTTGGCCTTGTGATATGGATGGCATCATGGCGTTGGCAGAGCAGCACAATCTCTATGTGATTGAGGACTGCGCTCAAGCACATGGTGCGCGTTATAAAGGTCGCAGCGTTGGTAGTATTGGGCATATCGGTGCATGGAGCTTTTGCCAAGATAAGATCATGACTACAGGCGGTGAGGGCGGTATGGTTACCACCAATGACGAGCAGTTGTGGCGCAAGATGTGGGCGTATAAAGACCATGGCAAAAGCTATGCTGCCGTATATGAAACGGAACACCCACCTGGTTATCGTTGGTTGCATGAGAGCTTTGGTACCAACTGGCGCATGACCGAAATGCAAGCGGTCATCGGTCGTATTCAACTTGAGCGTATGAGCGATTGGACAGCGGCTCGTACCGCCAATGCTCACGCTATATTAGATGCGTGTGCTAAGTGGGAAGCAAAAGGCTACCTTTCTGCGCCAAGATTAGAAGAGTCGCTTCAGTTTGCAGATTCGACCCACGCCTATTATAAGCTCTACGTCTATGTGCGGTCAGAGAGCCTACCTGAAGATTGGTCGCGAGATCGTATTATTCAAGAGATCAATGAGCAAGGCGTGCCTTGTTTTTCTGGATCAGCCTCTGAGGTGTATCTGGAAAAAGCGTTTGATGGTACGGGTTTACGTCCAAAAAGCAGATTACCAGTCGCCAAGCAGCTTGGCGAGACCAGCTTGATGTTTCTCGTGCATCCAACGCTGACACAAGCAGAGATTGCGCAAACCGTACAGGCATTGGATAGTGTGTTGGCAAATATTGATAAGGCCAGTCAAGCCTAGTTTGCTTATAACGTGTGCGTTGATATGTATGCTTTAAAAGTGTATTTATTACTTAATTGCTTATCTGGCATAGATAAGTCCCATTTATAAAAAGGTGGTAACCATGTATAAGCAACCAAAACATAAGCAATTTAGTTTGTTAGTAGGTCTTGGGATGATGTCAATGTGGGCATCCGCACAAAACCTGTATATGAATGATTTGAAGCTAAAGGCAGATCTGGATTGGCTGGATACTCAAGGGGTGATGCACATTAGCACCAGCACTTGGCCACTGACTGCTAACGAGATCAAACGCGCTGTCAATACCGCTAATGCCCAGACGCCAGCGCAGCAGCAGATACTACAGTCGGTACAGGCTAGGCTCAATCAAAATCGTGATTCATTGGTTAAAGGTTCGGCAGGATTATACGTTCAGACCGATCGAGAGCAGCTCCCACAAACGTTTGCAGATGATCAGCTTGCTGGTCAACAGGCAACAGTAGGCGTATCGCTGAGTGAAGCGGATTGGGAGTTTAATTTGCAAGCCAACCTGAAGAACGATGAGCTTATCGATGATGATAGTGATGTCAGTTTTGAAGGATCATATATCGCCGGTACAGCAGCCAATCAATGGTTAATAGCGGGTAAAGTACCAGCATGGTGGGGGCCAGGTCATGATGGTAGTCTCATTCGAGGCGATGCGAGCTTACCGGTTGCAGGTTTTACCATGCAGCGTGATACGCAAACCGCTCCGACTAATCAGTATTTATCGTGGGTAGGGCCTTGGCAGTATCAGCTGTTCGCGGGTCAGCTAGAAGATTATGAAGCCATTCCAGATGCGAAACTATTTGGTGCGCGCCTTACTGCGAGTCCTTGGCCATGGTTAGAGGTTGGTGCATCTCGTACCTTTATGTGGGGCGGAGAGGGCCGACCAGAAAGCTTTAGCTCTTTTACCGATGCAGTGTTGGGAACCAAAGATAATGCTGATGATGGTAATGTAGAGGGCGACCCTGCTAATCAACTTGGTGGGTTCGATGCACGCTTAAATTTAGCACTATTGGTGAATGTACCTGCTGGCGTTTATGCTCAGTATGTCGGTGAGGATGAAGCAGGGGGACTACCTGCCAAAAATATGTATCTAGCGGGCGCAGACTATGCTTCTAGTGCTTACGGTAAGCCTTATCAGCTTTATGCGGAGTACACAGATACACGCACTAGTGGCGACGTTCGGGGTGTCTCTTATGACCATGGTACTTATACAGATGGGTATTATCAGCAAGGCTATCCATTGGGGTATGCGTTAGGCGGTGATGCGGAGAGCATCGCGCTTGGTGGTCGCCTATGGCTTGATAATCGCAATTTTATTAATGCTAAAGTGCAGTATGCAAAAGTCAATCAAGCAGATGAAGCTATTAATCAAGCATTTCCTACTACCGATAAGCTGACAGGTATCGATGTGGCATGGGAGCATCAGCTACAGCCGAAAGCGCTGGTTACCACCAGACTGTGGGCGGTAGATTCTGATAGCCAATCCAGTGATATTGGTGCCGCAGTAGGCTTAGAGTTACAAACCTACTAGATTGCAGTTCACTTAACTATCTAAAACTCTTAAAAGTTATAAAACGGTCTATTAAATGCTAATAGGCCGTTTTTTATTTAAACCTTCTAAAGCTATACACTTGTTGACATTCCTGCTCATGTACATTTTTAGCTAAAACCTTCTCTTAATAATTAATCAGTGAATTCCTTTTGTTTATCTTAAAGTCTCATTCTCGATGCGTGAATTTTTGGTTGACCCTCAATACACGCTAGGATTCTATAGCGCAGACAGGTACAATACCAAAGGCAAAAACACCTTCAGTTCATTCAATACTACCCAAGCAAAAGACAGGCGTGCAAGGTCATTGCGGGCATTGTCTTTACTTTTTTAACGCTTCCTCTATTGGAGTTACTATGTCTATTGCCCAACCATCCGCCACCATTTTGGACGGCAAAGCCCTTGCCAAACAAATAGAACAGCAACTGCGCACCCGCGTGGATGCCATCAAGGATAAAACTGGACGTACACCAAGCCTTGCGACGATATTGGTTGGTGATGATCCAGCGTCAGCGACGTATGTGCGGATGAAAGGTAATGCTTGTAAGCGTGTCGGTATGGACTCTATACGTGTCGAGATGCCAGCTGCGACCACTACCGAGCAATTGATGGCAAAGATAGATGAGCTAAACAATAACCCTGATGTGCATGGTATTTTGCTACAACATCCCGTACCCGCCCATATTGATGAGCGTGCCTGCTTTGAGCAAATCGATTTGGCAAAAGACGTCGATGGGGTGACGTGTCTTGGTTTTGGCCGTATGGCGATGCAACAGTCCGCTTATGGTTCATGCACACCGCAAGGCATCATGCATCTATTAGCGCATTACGATATAGAGCTGGCAGGCTTGGAGGCCGTGGTAGTAGGGCGCAGTGCCATCTTGGGTAAACCAATGGCGATGATGCTATTGAACGCCAACTGTACCGTCACCATTTGCCATTCCAAAACTCAGGACTTGGCCGCTCATATTCAGCGCGCAGATATCGTGGTTGGGGCAGTAGGGGTGCCTGAGTTGATTAAAGCAGAATGGATTAAGAAAGGGGCGGTTGTTATTGATGCAGGTTTCCACCCAACCGATGATGGCGGCGTTGGTGATATCGAAATGCAGGGCGTGGAAAATATCGCCAGTGCTTATACGCCAGTACCCGGTGGTGTCGGTCCGATGACCATTAACACGCTCATTCGCCAAACGGTCGATGCGGCTGAAAAATCAGCTGGTTTGGCTGTCAGCTAAGCCACGACTCATACGAGTGCTAATCGCCAATGGATAAGAGGGTCTGAGCAGCACAGACTCAGGCTCAGTCAACCCCATCCCAGTTGATAGGAGCTAAAAGCATGGCTAAAAAAAACGTCGGTATTCATGAGCGATTACAAGGTGTTGGTAGAGAGTTTGTCGATATCTGTCATTACGTAATCTTGTTTTTAATCAGTGTGGTGGTGGTTTGGACGGCGGGTAAAGAGTTTATATATATCCTCCAAAAAGGCTCAGCGGATTTAAAAGATATTTTGATGCTGTTTATTTATCTTGAGCTACTGGCGATGATAGGTATTTACTTTAAGACCCATCGTCTGCCCGTACAGTTTTTGATATTTATTGCCATTACAGCCTTGTCACGACATTTGGTCGTCGATGTGCAGGCTGTCTCAGATTACTTTCACTTATGGCTACTGGCGACGATTTCGGTGGCTATCATGTTGTTAAGCGCTGCTATCGTGGTACTGACATGGACGGCAAGAACGTTTGGTCGTCCAGAAGACAATCTCGATCAGCATCATGCCAACCTAACGGTCAAATCCCTTTTGCCTGATGACGCTCAGGCACCTGATAGCACTACGAAACATCGCCGAGAATGATGACTAAGTACAAGTATCATGTACAAAAGAGGGCTACCGATGGTAGCCCTTTTTTGTAACTGCTGGAACGTTAACTTTGCCTCTTAAATACCGTTCAAAAATGTCAATAATGTTTGTTTTTGCGTGGCAGACAGTTGCTTAAAGCGTGTCTTTACTGCTTCTGCCTCACCGCCATGCCAGAGTATGGCCTCAGTCAAACTATTGGCGCGACCATCATGCAAAAAACGGGCTTCTGGGTCACGCGCCACAATCCCAATACCCCACAATGGCGGTGTGCGCCATTCATAGCTCTCTGCGTTCTTTTCTTTTACTCCATCATCCAAACCTGCGCCCATATCATGAAGCAGCAAGTCGGTATAAGGATAAATGGTCTGCTGTGATAGTAGTGGAAAGCGACTGCTATCGCCTGTCTTCTGCTTGGGCGTGTGACAGCCTGTACAGCCGACTTGCGCAAAAAGGCTCGCCCCTTTATTAAAGGTCGCTAAGTCACCCGTGCGCCGCTCAGGAACGGCCAATGCCGTCATAAAGTCGCTCACCGCATCCAAGCTACTGTCTGAGACTTCTGGAGAGCCGCCGTTTGCCGCGGTCCAACAAATCGGTTGGTTCACCGTACAATTGGGCTCCATAAACACTGAGGTAGTCAAGCCCATATCTTGTGACATGGCATTGGCATTTTGGGTGCGTAGACTTGCGTTAATGGCTTTCCAGCCAAAGCGTCCAATACGTTGTTGCATGCCTTCATCCACCCAGTGTATCCGGCCGCTGATTCCGTCTTTGTCGTTATCGTCAGGGTCAGCAGCAGCGATGATGTTAGCCTCAGGAATCAGATCAAGCAAGCCCATACCGACCAGCTGCGGCGAGATACGACCGCTAATGGCCATATTTCCTAAAGGCTGATTCGGGTCAGTGGGCGTAAAGCCAAACTGTACACCAGCAGGCGTCTCACCATGAGCGGCAGTCATGGCGTAGCGTACACTGCCTTCAGTGGCGATACTGGGATCAATACTTTGATGCTGCATTTGTTCGCCATAGTAAGGATGCGCCAACCCTTGTTGGTCGCCGAGTCTGAATAAAATGGCATCGCTCAATACACCATCAGCCGCATAAACAGGCTTGCGCCCTTCAGCGCTATGGCATTGGGTGCAGGCATTGGCATTAAAAAGCGGACCCACACCATCGAAGAGGGCGCGACCTTCATTGGCAGGCGTCCACTGTGTGATAAATAACTCACGCCCGGGTGATACGCCGCCTAGCGCACTGCTTGGTAGGTTTGGCATGATTTGTAGAAATGGGCGTGATACATCAGCGGAGATCGTGGCGTTGCCACCTGCTGGTTGCCAGTCGGTATCGACTTCTGGGCTGTCAGGTGTGGTTGGTGGGTTGGGGTCGCTAGGAAGGCTGGGTGTGCTGGAAGTACTATCATCTGAGCCATCTGAGCCGTCTGACCCTCCACAGCCACTAAGTAGCACTGTTATAATCAAACCGAGTAGAGTACTACGCACAATATTTAATAAAGATACGCTTAATGGTGGGGCGGTTAAAATGGTGGAGGGGTTGGCGCGTAAGGGCATGGTGTTACCTAAGGATAATAGGGTTAAGTAGTAAACTAAAAACGAGTAGGGATACCTGTTAGGCAACAAGGGCTGCAAAATGATGCAACCCTTGTTAAATTCTCAACTTATTCAGTTTTTAAATGAAGCCGCTGTCAGCTATAGCTGGTTTGGTAGCACAACTGGCATAGGGGTGTTGTACATCCAGACATGAGTGGTGTCCGCGTTGCCTAACGAGCCTTCAAAGCTCCAGCCCCAAGTAAATAGCTGACCATATCCGGTATTGATAGCGCCGTCTTGGTTAAGCGGTTTTTCATGAGCAATCAAGTGCATGGCGCCCATTGCCATGTTATCGATATTCTTTAAATTGGGCAGCTTATTGGTCGGCTCATCTAGATTGTCATACTCCGTCGTACCTTCACTGTTTGTTTCACCAAACGCGCCCCAAGCATAGAGGATGCCATCGGTAGTGGTGTCAGTGCCGACAGCAACGTTGTCTAACAACGCATAGCTGGCATTACCATTGGCATAAACGCGACGCACGTCTTTATCCGTGAACCATGGCAGTTTGGTCGGTGTGGCCACGATACTGGCCCACGCAGCTTCGGTATTTTTGAATAATTCACCATAATAACCTAATTGACTACTGGCATTGAGACCCCAACCATAAACAGATTCTTTATTGGTTAACGCCAATACATGATCTCTACCAGCTGCCAATTGCGTGACTTTCTCTACATCTATAGCGAGTGTAGAGTGGGTAGTTTGGGTCGCATTAACTGGATCCTCATTAATGACATTAATAAGAACCGGCGCGGGGTTGATGTTGACGCAATTATTAGCAGTGGTGCAAGCTTTGCCTTTTCCAAGATTGGCATAAGCATCGCTGCCCCAACCCCAGACCTGACCTTTATCATCTAAGGCGTAGGAGCTATTCGCGCTGGCGACAACTTGCACAATGTGGCCGGCACCCTCTGCTGCCGAGAAGTCAACCTTGACTGGTACGCTGCTATTGGCAGTCGTGCTAGGATTGGCAGTCGTGTCATTGCCCAGCTGTCCTTGCTCGTTGGCACCAAATGCCCAAACACTGCCGTCTTCGGTTAGTACCAAGTTATGCTTGTAGCCAGGCGCTACCATCACTGCGTTTTCAATACCTGCAATGGTACTGATATCAAGGCGGCAGTCAGCCACATTGCTGCAGTTATTACGACCTGTATCGCCGCGGCCTAATTGGCCATATTTGTCTTCGCCCCAGCTATAAACTTGACCATTGTTAGCGATAGCAAGTGAGTGGTTTTGATTAAAGTTGATAGAAAGCAAGTTGTCTGGCGCATTGTTCATCAGCATTGGTGTTTTAGGATGGCTCATGGCGTCTGACAGGTTGGTGGTAAATCCAAGACCCGTTTGCCCGTAGTTGTTACGCCCCCAGCCATAGAGTTCGCCATCGCGAAGCGCACCCGTATGAGAGCCGCTTGCCGCGATGGTATCACCCAAATAGATGGTTTTGGTTGAGCGCATGATGTTACCAGCGTTGTCTGTGGCTTCTAACGTAATGGTATTACTACCCCGGGCTAATAAAATACGATCGCTAAAGTATCCTTCTGGGTCGACTGACAGCGCTTGTGCTGGTGTTTCATTGAGCGTGTAAGTTAAAGATTTGATACCGCTGCTGTCTTGTACTTGCCCTGAGACAAACACCGCAGCAACAGCGCTATAGCCATCAGTAAAGTTGCTATCGGTCGTTAATAATGGCGGTGTTCCATCAATGATAGTGGTGTCGGAGTCATCAAAGCAAGCCGTAAGCAGCAAGGTTGCGGTAACGAGTGCTACGGCTTGAGTGAGATGGGATAAGCGCATAAAAACCTCAATAGGAACAAGTAGTACCATGGCAAAAATTAGAGCAGCGTAAAAGAGGGGCGCATGTCCTACATTTCGTAATTTTGTAGGCTTAGCAGTGTTAATAGTGCCAATCGTAACTTTTGGAATGGGTTTATTAGGAGTAAGGGCAAGAATTTAGTAATATTAGATGCGAATAATATTACAAATAAGAATTATTATCAATAATGAATTAAAAAAATAGCATCGGCGTCGATGCTATTTTGCTGAATAGACAAACTTCTACGAAGAAAAAATCGCTATAACCACTTTAACCTTTTAAAGTTATAGTAAAGATAGCCACACAATGACCCAATAACCACCATAATGACAAAATACGAGTACTTCCAATGCAGCTCAGGCATGAAGTCAAAGTTCATGCCATAGATACCAGCGATGGCGGTTGGAACAGCTAGAATACCTGCCCAAGCGGCAAGCTTACGCACCACTTCGTTCTGTCCGGTATTTACCATGGCCATATAGGTGTTCATGACCACGCTCAGCATCTCATTAAGACCGTTGATCGCATCGAGAGAATGCAAAAGGTGGTCATTCACATCGCGAAAGTAGGGCTTCGCTGCTTGCGAAAAACCAGAGACCAGCTCGCTTTTTTTATGATTGATAAAGAAGCTACAGATGTCTTGCACCGGCAAGATAATGGCGCGCATGTGTACCAGTTGTGATTTAAGCTCATAAAGATTTTTTAACGTTTCTTTATTAAACTCATAGGTAAACACATAGCGCTCTTGCTCACGTAAGTAACGACCTAAGCGGTCGGTGATCGGCATATAGTTATCAACGATAAAATCGAGAATGGCATGTAGGACAAAGATAGGTCCCATACGTAGCTTTTCAGGGCGACGATGGCAGTGCTCACGGACGGGTGCATAGGAGTTTGAGGGGCCATTACGGATAGTAATCAGGTAGTTTTTGCCCATAAATATCGCTGTGGTGCCATAGCGGATAATATTATCTTCAAGTTTGGCAGTACGCAGCACCACAAACACCATGTCGTTGTCGTAGTTTTCCACTTTGGCACGTTGATGATCAGCAAAAGCATCCTCAATCGCCAACTCATGCAAATCAAAGGCTTCTTTGACTTTGACCATGGTCTCTAAGCTTGGATCGTATAGACCCAACCAGATAAATTGGCCATTGTTACTCAAAGCGCGACTGACGTCATTGAGGGCCACTTGATCGAGCTTTTCACCCGTTTTGCGCGAGTAGGCGTAGCAGTTGACCACCTCGTCCACACTGGACAAATCGATATCTTCATAACGTTCAGAGTCTGGATCGTAGACCGTCATGGTCTCAATGGTGTCCTCAGTGGTCGCATCCGCATCACCATAGATATAGCTGTCATCATTGTCTAGATACAGGTGTTTGTCACTCATATTGGCATAAATATGATTGACGTTAGAGTTGGGTGCAATCCGTGCTGTTTTTTTAATCAACTGATCGTGATTGTCTTCCATACACCTTCCCTTTTTAAAGTAAAAAATGCTAATTATCAAAACTCACAGTATAGTTAGTTTAAAATAAAATCGACAGGTTAATACTGCTATCGCCGTACCACTGGTATAAATTTACCTTGCGTGCTGTGCCTACGCCGACAGAGGCTGCGCTAAATTCATCCCAGCAGCACTATATCGGTTTTTGGGTGAATCAACCACACTTTGTCAAAGCGCGTAGCTTTTTAAGGTGTCAATATCGACCAAGCTTAATAAACTTTCATGACAGGCTTCTAGTTTTATGGGCGGTGCAATATCAAAGTCGAGTGCTTCGACCCAGCGTAGGGCACAGATACACCAGTAGTCACCGGGTTTGAGACCTTCAAAGCCATACTCAGGCAGGGGCGTGATAAGGTCATTGCCGCGACTGGCCGAAAAGTTCAAAAACTCGCTGGTCATTTTGGCACAGACGGTATGCTGGCCGACGTCATGATTGCCAGTATGACAAAAGCCATTGCGATAATAGCCGGTAAGCGGATCAAAGCAGCAGCTCGCAAGTGCCGTCCCTAAAACATTGGTTTGGTTGATGGCGGGGTTTGGATGGTAGTCAGTTGACATAAGGCGTCCGAGATAAAAATATACGTTAGTGTACCATGAGTTTGTGCTGGCGGCGTGGTTCTACCGCGCTCACCGTTTTCTTTATAACTTGTCTCGCTTTAGCGCCGATGCAGAATAACAAGGAAGCATAATTAGATAGTGATTGTGGCCAATTGTCACTAGGCGAACCTAAACGGCTATGCTAAACTAAAGCATAAAGTGCCTTGGTGATTTATTAAGGTCTGTTAGCTTATCGCAGTTTGTTAGCGCATATAGATACTCGTCTTATCATTCTAAATTATACTTATTACTCACGCTTTTGCGGTTACCTAGTTTGTTTATCAATAATTGGGTCAATGATGTTGCGCGTTAAAAATAAAAAATGCCGACGTCAAAGCAATTGTAAATATAACCTTTAAGTACCGCATCAGTACCGCGTTTTTGGTAAGCGATACGCCAAACAAGGATTTATTGTGTCTGTCAGTTCTGATTCCGTAAAACCCGCCCAGTCAAATACTCTCAATCAAGCGGCGGCTCAGTCCGCTGAAAACAATGCTATGCCCAATCGCATGCCCTCTCTTAGCAACTTTGCGAGCGACGTTGCCAATAGCTGGTTGCTGCCTGATGGGGTAGTAGACGTGTTGTTCGAAGATGCCCATAAGCAAGAAGTGCTTCGGTATCAGTTGACGCAGCAGCTCATTACGCATGGTTATCAGCTGGTGAATCCGCCAATGATTGAGTTCACTGAATCGTTGTTAAGTGATGCCTCAGAGGATTTAAAGCGTCAAACCTTTAAGATTATCGATCAGCTAACGGGTCGGTTGATGGGGCTGCGCGCTGATATCACGCCGCAGATTTTACGTATTGACGCGCATCACGGTGGTACAGGTATTGCGCGTTATTGCTACGCAGGGGATGTGATCCATACATTACCGTCAGGACTGTTTGGCTCACGCACGCCATTGCAGTTGGGTGCTGAGATATTTGGTTGTGCCTCACTTGCCGCAGATATCGAGCTGATAGATGTGTTGTTTGGCATGGTCAATAAGCTAAACATGAGTGCTGCGCTGCACATCGATTTGGGTCACGTAGCCATATTTAAGCGTTTGGCTGAATTGGCTGAGCTGGCAGAGGGTGATACTGAACACTTGATGCACTTATACGCCAACAAAAACTTACCAGAGCTAAAACGTGTGTGCCAAATATTACCGATGGGTGATGACTTTTATGCATTAGCCCGCTTTGGCCACGATATTGCAAATCTATTGGTTAAACTGTCAGCCACCGCTCAGCAAGATGCACAAATTACGGCGGCGGTTGATGAGCTGCAACGGTTAAAAACACATTTACAAGACCAATGGCAATGCGATGTCAGTATCGATGTGACGGAGCTATCAGGCTACCACTATCACACGGGTATTGTGTTCAATGGTTATATCAATAGCGAGACCCAACCGCTGGTACGTGGCGGCCGTTTCGATGGGATGCAAAGCGGCAGTCAGTTAACGGGACATGAGCTCCGTGAAGCCACTGGTTTTAGTATGGACGTCAGTCGTTTGCTCGCTCACACTCAGCTTGATGCGCCAACCATCGTGTTGGTGGATTTTGATGCATTAAATACCGCAGATCACGAGCAAAAACAGATATTGTTACAACAAGTTGAGAGCTTACGTCAGCAGGGTTATCGTGTCACGATGCCGTTAAATGCAGAAGACCGCCCAGCCGCTATCACGCATCATTTAAACTTTGTAGACAATCAGTGGCAGCTACAAACCATTTAATAAGCTAAGTCGTTGGTTAGATATAAATTATTAGATACAAGCTCTGAGATACATTGTTAGAGACAAAGAGACAGTCAACAAAGTTATTTAATTTTTCAACCGTTATTGCACACACCTCAATACATAAAGGTAAGGATTGATCATGGGTAAGAATGTCGTAGTTTTGGGTAGCCAATGGGGCGATGAAGGTAAGGGTAAAATCGTTGATTTACTTACCGAAAAAGCCTCAGCAGTTGCTCGCTTTCAAGGCGGTCACAACGCTGGTCACACGTTGGTTGTCGATGGCAAAACCACCGTATTGCATTTGATCCCATCAGGTATCTTACGTGAAGGCGTGACTTGCTTTATCGGTAATGGCGTGGTGTTGGCACCTGACGCCCTACTCAAAGAAATGAAAGAGCTTGAAGACAACAACGTACCCGTACGTGAGCGTCTACGTATCTCTCCTAACTGTCCACTGATCATGCCATATCACGTCGCTCTTGACCAAGCGCGTGAAGCCAAGCGCGGTACTGGTAAAATCGGTACGACGGGTCGTGGTATCGGGCCTGCGTACGAAGACAAAGTGGCTCGCCGTGCCATCAAACTTGCTGACTTGTTCCGTGAAGATTTAGAAGAAAAGCTACGTAACTTAATTGAATATCATAACTTCCAATTGACTGAGTATTACAAAGTTGACGCGATTGATTTTGATGAGACGTACAAGCTGTGCCAAGAGTGGAAAGCTGAGATCACTGGTATGGTCACTGACGTTACCGAAGATCTAAACCAGTTGCGCCTTGCTGGCAAAAACCTCATGTTTGAAGGTGCCCAAGGTACGCTACTGGATATTGACCACGGTACTTATCCGTTTGTGACCAGCTCAAGCGTGACCGCTGGTGGCGTATCAACGGGTACGGGTATTGGTCCACTGTATTTAGACTACGTCCTTGGTATCACTAAAGCTTATACCACACGCGTGGGTAGCGGTCCGTTCCCAACAGAATTGTTCGATGATGTAGGGGCGCATTTGGCCAAAGTCGGTCATGAGTTTGGTGCGACGACTGGTCGTGCGCGCCGCTGTGGTTGGTTCGATGCAGAAGCGTTACGCCGTGCAGTCGTGCTTAACTCTATGTCCGGTATTTGCTTGACCAAGCTTGACGTACTAGATGGTCTTGAAGAGTTACTCATCGGTGTGGGTTATAACTTGCCTGAGACTGAGTGCGCAGGCGCCCATGATGCTGAATTCTATGAGTCAGTGACGCCTAAGTACGAAACCATGCAAGGCTGGAGCGAATCTACCGTTGGTATTACCAACTATGATGACCTGCCAGAAAATGCGAAAAAATACATCAAACGTATCGAAGACTTGATTGGTTGCCCAGTCGATATCATCTCAACGGGCCCTGACCGTGAAGAGACGATCGTACTTCGTGACCCGTATGATGCTTAGTTTATCACCTCTGTTTACTATCATCTGTTAGTAAATAGGTTGAACGAGTAAACATTAAAACCCCAGTGCTGAGCATTGGGGTTTTTACTTTTATAAAAGGGCATAGCGTTATTAACAATTGCTACCTAATAAATTTACTTTTATGCAAGGTGCGGTCATAAATTAACCCTATCATTTATAGCCTTAATCATTATAATAGGCAGCAATCCTGTGTTGGCGCTCATGTTTGCATGTTAGTAAGCAGTGGTTCATTGAAATCAGCCTAGCCAACACTGTGGCCAAAGACAAAACAAAGCATGAACTCTTTCATTTTTTTTATTGAATTTAGCATTTATTAGGAGCTTTTTATGGCTAACGAACGTACTTTATCTATCATCAAACCTGACGCAGTTGCTGGCAACCACATCGGCGCTATCTATGACCGTTTTGAACAAGCGGGTCTAAAAATCGTTGCCGCCAAAATGCTACAACTTGATGATGAAAAAGCAGGCGGTTTCTACGCTGAACACGCTGAGCGTCCATTTTACAATGATCTAAAATCGTTCATGATGTCAGGTCCAGTATTGGTATCAGTACTAGAAGGCGAAAACGCCATCGCTAAGCATCGTGAAATCATGGGTGCAACCAACCCAAAAGACGCCGCTGTTGGCACTATCCGTGCTGATTTCGCAAGCAGCATCGATGAAAACGCGGTTCATGGCTCAGATTCAGCGGAATCAGCCAAACGTGAAATCAGCTACTTCTTCAATGATGATGAAGTTTGTGCTCGTACGCGTTAATATCGTAAATCAACTGTGCACCAGTTATTTACAAAATTGATTGGTTATAATTGGTTTTGCAAGACGGCTTATATCTTATGGGTATAGGCCGTTTTAATTATTTGCTGATGGGTAACTTCGATTATAATAGTCACAGTCTTTGTTGAAATTGTCCAAGGTTTCCCTCATTATCGTATTTAATTAGCGTTATCAATCCCTTATCAGCATAATTTTATTGGATTTTTTCCCAGTCACTGGATAAATCAATAAAGTCTGCGCTTATAACGGATTGCTCATGCACTCACGTATTACGTATGTGTGACAACACTCATAGCTCATATCAATAATTGCACCGCTTATGCAAAAAGGTTACCTATTATGTCAACTGTACAAACACCCACTCAGCACGTACCGACTAAACTTACTGACAGCATTAAGTTAGTAGATGAGGCACACGCAAAGACCAACTTATTGGGGATGACGCAAGCGCAACTGGCTGATTACTTTAAAAGTATTGGCGAAAAGCCTTTTCGTGCTACTCAGGTCATCAAGTGGATATATCAGCACGGTGTGACGGATTTTGAAAAAATGACCAACCTGAGTAAGTCCTTGCGTGATAAATTGTCAGCCAATGCTTGTGTGGTGCCGCCAAAAGTAATCCATCGTCAGTACAGTGATGATGGCACGCGTAAATGGGTATTTGAAGTCACTGGTGGCTCACTGGTTGAGACGGTATTGATACCAGCGGATGATAGTAAGCTAAATGGCCGTAAAACCTTGTGTGTGTCGTCACAAGTTGGCTGCGCGCTGGACTGTAGCTTTTGTAGTACGGGTAAGCAAGGGTTTGAGCGTGATTTGAGCGCCGCTGAGATTATCGGACAGCTATGGGTGGCCAACGCTTCCTATATGACGGATGAGAATGAAAGTTTGGAAAACGTTGACCATAGCCTATGGGAAAATAACGTCACCAATGTGGTGATGATGGGCATGGGTGAACCGCTGTTAAACTATAAGCCAGTGGTTGGCTCAATGGAGATCATGCTCAGCGATCATGCTTACGGATTGTCAAAGCGCCGCGTGACCTTATCGACGTCAGGCGTTGTGCCAAAAATGTATCAGCTGGCGCAAGACCTCGACGTGGCATTGGCCATCTCATTGCATGCGCCAAACGATGAGCTACGTAATGAACTGGTGCCCATTAATAAAAAGTATCCGTTGGCTGAGCTGATTGCCGCTGCAAAAAACTACGTTTATGACGTCAATCCGCGTCATAAAAAACATGTGACGATTGAATATGTGATGCTTGATGGCGTCAATGACAGCAATGAGCATGCCCAGCAGCTAGTGGCGTTATTAGAAGGCTTACCAAGCAAAATCAACCTGATCCCATTTAATCCGTTTCCGCATGCCCCCTATGATAAATCAAGCAATAACCGCATTCATGCGTTTAGCAATATCTTAAGCGGGGCAGGTTTTGTTTGTACCATTCGTCAAACGCGCGGTGACGACATTGATGCCGCTTGTGGTCAGTTGGTTGGGCAAGTGGCTGATCGCACCAGACGCTCAGCGGCTTGGCAACAAAGCATCAAAGACCGTGAAAGTGTATAGTTCGATAGGTGTATGAACCGCAAACAAATTGCCCAGCGTTTAGCGTTAGCTGTCTTTTATCTGTCGCAATGGTAATGAAAATGTAGCCATAATGGCCAGTATTGATGAACAGCGCAATTAATGACAACTAAATTGTACTTATGGGGGCTAAATCCATTAAACTGTTGGCTCGAGGATCGAACGCATTGAATCACAGTTTTATGATGGCGGCTATGATGACTTCTAACAATTCTTGTCAGCTCAAATATCAAAAACCATTTTTTAGATTTTATAAGCAGTTCAGGGTAGCGACCAACCAAGTAACCACAGCAAAGGGTGTGCTGCTAATAACGGCGCTGTCCGGTTTGCTGCTGACTGGCTGTCAGAGCACGCCAACCAATGAGTTGATAGGTAGCGCGCCTTATCAGACGTCCACGCGGCCAAGTGACAATCGTAACTTGGATCAACAAGAAATCGCCCGCGTGCGAACCTCACTGGCCGCGCAATATATCCGCAAAAATGAGCTCGATACGGCCCAGCGGCAGCTTGAAAAAGCCTTTGCTGCTGATAGCCGTTACGCGCCAGCCTATGATATGATGGGCGTTTTGCTGCAGCAAGAAGGCAGTCGAATCAATCTTGAAAAGGCCGATCAATATTTTAAAAAAGCGATCGCGCTTGATAAAGACTTTGAGCAGGCCCACAATAACTACGGCGTTTATTTATCACAGATGAAGCGCTATCGTGAGGCGGCAGAGCAGTTTGAGATTGCGGGGGCCGCATTAGGTTATGAAGGCCGTATCGGTGCGTTAGAGAACTTAGGGCGTACTTATCTGCAGCTAGGTGATCGTAGCGCAGCTGCTAAAGCGTTTTTGCGGGCACTCGATGGCAATCGCAATAGCCTTATCGCTCATATCGAATTGGTGGATTTATTGCTAGAGCAGCAGCGTGTACCGCAGGCGCAGAGACTTTATGATGAAACGTTGATACTGATACAAGGGCAGGGCATTAGCCCGCGTCTGCTTTTACAAGGTATCAAACTTGCGGCCGCGCAAAATAACCTAACAACGCGCCAGCAATTGGCACAGCAGCTTTTATCTACTTACCCCTTAAGTGATGAAGCAAAACAACTTAAGACTTGGCTTAACAATCCAGAGGCACCATGGAAATGACCACCCCATCATCAAACACTCAATCTAACGCTCAGGGATCATTTGGTGCCATGTTGCAGCAAGCCCGTAAAAATAAGCAGGTCAGTTTAGAAGAGGCGGCCGCCGAGTTGTTTATTTTAAAGCGCCATTTACAAGCGCTTGAAAATGAAAATTTTGCTGATTTACCGCAAGCAGCGTTTGCTCGTGGTTTTGCGATTAACTATGCCAAATATTTGGGATTGGACTCTGCAAAAATCGCGAACAGTTTTGATGCCGCTTACCCCAATGAGCTCAAAGCCAAATCGTTGAATAGTACCGATACGCCGCTGCGCCCGATGGGCACATTACAGCGCGATACTCACAATCGTATTCGTTTTAATCCGTTACTGATCATCGCAGTCATTGGCGTCATTATTTTAGCGATATTCTTGTTTCGTATGGTGAGTAACGCCAGCAAAGAAAACAGTGCTGAATCGATAACCGTAGTCGAAGACATATCAGCGACAGAGCAAGCTCAGGGTGCTGCTATTGATGACGCGACTGGTATTGGTGCCTCTGGCTCTGCTCTAAATTTGGGCGGTGAGGCTAGTGCCAGCACGGCTTCTTTAAACGTCACGCTCACTGATACCGCGACCGTCAATATTACTGATGCCTCTGGTAGCAGTCTAATCAGTGGGACTCAAACCGCTGGTGACTATGAATTGTCAGGTATGCCGCCGTTTAATGTACAAATTGATAATGTCGATAATGTCAGTTTAATGCTTAACCAAGAAGCGGTCGCTTTAGAGGCTTATGCCACTGATGAGCAAGCCAATTTTGAGTTGGCGCCTTGACTCTAAAGGTCATAAAAGTGTGTTTTGTTTCCGTTTTTCTCGCTCCAATTGAAGGGTTTGTCTATGTCAACGTCGTCAGCGCCTATTAACCGTCGTCTTACCAAAAAAATCTATGTCGGTGATGTCGCGATTGGTGGTGATGCGCCGATTAGTGTCCAAAGTATGACCAATACAGATACCTGTGATGTGGCAGCAACTGTCGCGCAAATAGAGCGCTGCGTAGAAGCAGGCGCTGATTTGATGCGGGTCTCGACGCCAACCATGGATACCGTCAAAGCGTTTGGTGAAATTCGTAAGCGGGTCAGCGTGCCCTTAATAGCCGACGTGCATTTTGATCATAAGATTGCCTTAGCGGTTGCCGAGGCAGGGGCAGATTGCTTGCGTATCAATCCAGGTAACATCGGTAGTGATGCCAAAGTACGGGAAGTGGTTGCTTGTGCCAAACATTACAATATCCCTATTCGGATCGGTGTCAACGCCGGCTCCTTAGAAAAAGACATCCAGCGTAAATACAAAGAGCCTACAGGCGAGGCGATGCTTGAGTCGGCAATGCGCCATATTGATATTCTAGAGCGCTTAAATTTTGACCAATATAAGGTTTCCGTCAAAGCCAGTAATGTGTTTTTGACGCTAGATGCTTATCGCCTGATATCAGCACAAATTGATAATCCCTTGCATTTGGGTGTCACTGAAGCAGGTGTTTACCGTACGGGTGCCGTAAAGTCGGCCATTGCACTGGGTGGTTTATTACTGGATGGTATTGGCGATACAATTCGCATTTCGCTTGCCGCAGAGCCTGAAGAAGAAATCAAAATTGGCTTTGATATTCTAAAATCGCTAAATATTCGCTCCAATGGCGTTAATTTTATCGCTTGCCCAAGCTGCTCACGTCAAGAATTTGACGTCATTAAAGTAATGACAGCGTTAGAGTCACGTTTAGAAGACATCCGTGAGCCAATGAATTTGTCAGTGATTGGCTGTAAGGTAAATGGGCCTGGTGAAGCGAAAGAGTCAGACATTGGCATCGTTGGTGCCGCGCCGAAGTCATTGGTGTACCGAATGGGTGAAAAAAGCCATTTGATTGATACTAATAATTTAGTCGATGAAATAGAAGGCATGGTACGTGCCCATGCAGAAGATTTGGCCAAAAAACGTGAAAATGAGATTATTCGCGTCAAATAAGTCGTCATATAACGTGCCGCCTTAGCATAAAAGCGGCCATACTGATTCGCTGTCTGTATAAAAGTAATGCTCAATCACATGATGAGCAAAAACAACAATAATAGAGAGACCTGTTAAACATTTTAAGGATACGACCGTACCATGATTAAAGCGATTAAAGGGTTTAATGATATTTTGCCAGAGCAGTCGGCAAAGTGGTTGCGTTTAGAGGCGATTTTGGCTGATGTGCTCGGCAGATACGGCTATGAACATATTCGCTTGCCGATCGTTGAGCAAACCGACTTATTTGCGCGTGCTATCGGCGGGGCTACGGACATCGTCGAAAAAGAGATGTACAGCTTCACCGATAAATCTGAGCCACCAACGCCATTGGCGCTGCGTCCTGAAGGTACGGCAGGCGCTGTGCGCGCGGTGATCGAGCACAATTTGCTGCGCGGTGATACACCCAAACTATGGTACATCGGTCCAATGTTTCGTTATGAGCGTCCGCAAAAAGGGCGTTATCGTCAGTTTCATCAACTGGGTGTCGAGAGCTTCGGTAGTGCGCTACCTGATGCAGATGCCGAGCTGATTGCCATGACCCATCTGATGTGGCAAGCATTGGGTCTACAAGATGAGATGCGTCTGCAATTGAACAGTCTAGGTGAGCTCGATGAGCGTCACGCGTATCGTGAAGCCTTAGTGACTTATTTAACCGATAAAAAAGACCAGCTGGACGAAGACAGCAAACGCCGCTTAACGACCAATCCGCTACGTATTTTGGATAGTAAAGAGGCGAGCACACAAGCGATATTGGCAGATGCCCCAAAGCTTGCTGACTTTTTGGGTACAGAAAGCATGGCACACTTTGAGCAAGTGCAAACTTATTTGACCGCGCTTGGTATCGACTTTGAGATCAATCCCCATCTGGTCCGTGGACTTGATTATTATAATAAAACCGTCTTTGAGTGGGTCACCGACAAACTTGGTAGCCAAGCCACGGTTTGTGCAGGTGGCCGTTATGATGGTCTGGTTGGGCAATTGAAGTCCATCGGTACAGATGGTAATAAGCCGGTAAAATCTGAGCCTGCCGTTGGTTTTGCCATGGGCCTTGAGCGTTTATTATTGCTGATGGAGGCGGTCGCGCCAATTGCAGAGGTGCCAGCTTGTGATGTCTTCGTGGTTGCTCATCCCGAGGTGTATAGCGCGGGTATTGGTTATGCGCAAAACTTGCGTTATAGTCGCCCAGATGTACGGGTCAAAATGGCGAGTGCCACCAGCCTAAAAGCACAAATGAAAAAAGCGGATAAGTCAGGCGCTGCATTGACCGTCATTATCGCCCAGCAAGAGCTTGATGATAATACCATTAGCGTGAAAGACATGCAGACAGGTGAGCAGCAGACCGTTGCGCAAGATTGGCTCTCGGATCAAGAGAATTTTTCTCGCAACTGATGATCGTCCTTTACCACGTGAACGTCATCTCAGCCAATAGACCATCGGTTTTGATTCTAGCAGCAATTTAATAACAATTTTATCAGGTAAATATATATGGCTCTGACACCTAATTCGCCGAATGCAGACAACTCAATGCAAGCGTTAAAGCAATATGGCAGCTATATTGTCACTGCAATTTTATTGGCGCTGGCAGCTTACTTTGGGTGGACCTATTGGCAGGATAACCATGCGCGGGTAGATACGGTGGCGGCCGATCACTATGCAGATATCCAGCGGTTGAATGAAGAAGTCAGTTTGGCCTCGCAAAATCCAGATTTAGAGACAGAGGCACAAGAGGCACTTGTACAGAGCCGTACACAATTGAATAAAGACATTGATGCGTTAGTAATCCAACATGGGGAATCCATTTACGCTTGGCAAGCACTCATGATCAAAGCGCGGCAGCAAGTGGATAATGATGAGTTTACGGCGGCAAGTGAGACCCTTAAAAAAGCCCTAGAAATCGATTTAGGCGATGCAGGTCTGAAGGCAATTACTCGTCTGCGTTATGCGACCACCTTATTGGCTGCTGGCGATACAGAGGCTGCATTAGCAGCAGCCAATAATGATATCCCAAGCTCGTTTGAAGCCAGCCAACAAGAGTTGCTAGGAGATATTTATTTGGCACAAGGCAATAAAGACGCAGCGATTCAGTCGTATAACAATGCTTGGGAGCTATTACGCAGCCGTCAAGAAACGCGTGCCGTATTGGCGTTAAAGATGGAGAGTTTGGGTAGTATGCCTGAGCCTATTGAGGAGCAAGCCCGCCTTATTCAAGCGTCTCCCACTCCTGCGCAGCCACTAGCAGAAGCAGGCGCTGTAGAAGGCACTACCTCTGAGGTTACACAGTAATTGTATAGTAATAAGCGTTATTGCCTAATAATAGTGCTAGCGTTTTATCTAATAATTAATAATTTATTTGTAGTGAGAACCTATAATGACTCAATCTATTCGCTCTAGCAAAACCTTAAACGCTACAATCATCAAAAAGACAGTTATGCATGTGGCCGTTTTGGCAGTAATGAGCACTGCGGTGATTGGGTGTAATCGCGGTATCAAACCAGTGGTCAATGATCCGGTAAAACTGGTACAGATTGCTGAGCCTATTAGTGTGCTACAGCCCATTTTTAGCACGGATGTCGGTAATAAAAAAGCCAGCAAAAAAGATCCGTTAGATCTGCAAGTTGGTTATGCCAATGGAGAAATCGTGACTGCATCGCGCGGTGGTGATTTGACAGGCTTTAATAGTGCTGGCGAACGTGTGTGGTCAATCAATGTCGGCGATCAAATTACAGGCGGTGTTGCTGTAGATGCGCTCAGCCAAACCGCCATTGTCAGTACTCGCGGTGGTCAAATAATGGCATTTGATAGTGCTACTGGCGACAAACGCTGGCAACAACAGATGTCAGGTTCGGTTTTGACACCCGCGCTTATTACCAATAACCGTGTGATTCTATCGGCTAATGATGGCTTTTTGCATGGTTTGTCGCTACAAACTGGACAGTCTGTATGGCAGTTTGCCACACAAGTTCCAGCGATCAGTGTGCGTGGCAGTGCGGCGCCCGTATTATTAGATAGTAACACGGCGCTATTAGCGACTGCCGATGGCCGTTTGCATGCCGTGACAACCGATAATGGTCTACCACAGTGGTCAAGACGCGTTGGTATCGGTACGGGTAGTAGTGAAGTTGAGCGCATGAGTGATGTCGATGGCATGCCTATCGTGGATAACAACCAGCTGTTTGCCATCAGTTATAGCGGTCAGTTACTCGGTATCGATTTAGCCTCGCGTCAAGTGATGTTCGTCAACGAGCTTGCCAGTTTAAAAGCGCTTGCGGTCAACAACCAACAAGTGATTGCTACAAGCTTAGAGGGTAAAGTGGTGGCTTATGACCGTACCAGTGGCGAGACACTGTGGGAAAGTGAAGAGTTGGCTTATCGTCATCTAACCAACCCTGTGATGATTGGTAATTACATTGCCGTGGGTGATCTTGATGGTGTGGTGCACTTGTTTGATCCTGCTAGTGGAAAAATCGTCAGCCGCGTACAGACCGAAGGCGCCTTAAATAGCTTGCAAGTCCAAGGTAGCCGTTTGATGACCCAAAGCACCTCAGGACAAGTGGCTATTTGGCAGTTGGCACGCTAATTTTTACCGATCAGCCTTGGGTTTGATAGCGGGTAGTTCCTCGCTATTATTTAGCCCGCCGATTGGTTATGGCTTTATAAAGTGTAAACGCTGCTTGGTCAGCGTTTACTGCCTTGTGTAAATTGCTTGTTTATATACAGGCTTTCGCGTACTCTATGCGACCGATATGCGGTAGGCATTATCACATAGACTATTTGCTAATCGTAAGATTACCCATTATTATTTTTACAATCGTTTTTTATCATTCATTTAAATTTTCGGCCAAGTTCAGCATATTCACTACCGTGTTTATAGGAGTAACTGTTCTGTCCGTCATTGTGCCTTTCACTGAGAGTAACCCATGAGTATCAAGCCTGTGGTCGCCTTAATTGGTCGTCCAAACGTCGGTAAATCCACCTTATTTAATCAGTTCACAAAAAGTCGGCAGGCATTGGTTGCTGATTTGTCAGGACTGACTCGTGACCGTCAATACGGCGATGCTACCTATGAAGACAAGTCCTTCATTGTGGTAGATACGGGTGGTATTGGTGAGGCAGACGATGGCAGCGGCAACATTGATGATTATATGTCTGAGCAATCACATACGGCGATTCATGAGGCGGATATTATTGTGTTCGTCGTTGATGCTCGTGCCGGTATGATTGGCGCTGATGCCGAAATTGGTAAGTTTTTGCACACCCTTGGTAAGCCAGTCTATGTCGTTGCCAATAAAGTCGATGGTGTCCACGATGCGGCGCCTGCTGAGTTTTATGCGTTAGGGCTGGGTGAGCCGTACCCAATGGCGGCCAGTCACGGTCGCGGTGTGGGCAATCTGCTGGAAGTATTGACCGCTGATATGCCTGCGCAAGAGAATGTGGTAGAACCAAGAGGCTTAAAGCTTGCCATCATTGGCCGTCCAAACGTTGGCAAATCGACACTGGTCAATCGTCTGTTGGGCGAAGATCGAGTGGTGGTTTTTGATATGCCTGGTACCACGCGTGACAGTATTTATATCCCGTATCAGCGCGATGGTAAAGACTATGTGTTGATCGATACAGCTGGTGTACGTCGCCGTGGTAAAATCGATGAAAAGGTAGAAAAATTCTCGGTCATCAAAACCTTGCAAGCGATCGAAGATTCTAACGTAACGGTTATTGTGATTGATGCTCACGAAGGCATTGTTGATCAAGATTTGCACATGATTGGCTACGCCCTTGATGCCGGTCGCGCCTTGGTAGTGGCGATTAACAAATGGGATGGTTTAACGCCAGATCAAAGAGATTACATCAAGCTTGAAATGGATCGTCGTTTTAGCTTTATCCCTTATGTAAAAGTGCATCTGATATCAGCGTTACACGGTACGGGCGTTGGTAATCTATACCCATCTATCTTGCGCGCTTATAAGTCGTCCATGTTTGAGGTGTCAACCAATCGTTTGACCCAAATTCTGCAAGATGCAGTCACAGCCAACCCGCCACCAACCGTTGCTGGACGCCGTATTAAATTGCGCTATGCTCATATTGGTGGCCACAATCCACCAGTGATCGTGATTCATGGTAATCAAACCAGCGCGTTGCCTAAGAGCTATCAGCGCTATCTTGAAAACCAGTTCCGTCAGGTATTCAAGCTTGAAGGCACGCCGCTTAACGTTATCTTTAAACAAAATGACAACCCATACGCCAATAAAAGCGACACGCCAACCAAGGCGAAGACGCAACAATTGCGTCAACGTGAGCGTAATCGAGCACAGAAATTTACCACAAAAGATAAAGATAAAAAACCTCGTAAACGCTAGGGCATATCCTAAGCTGTCTGACTCCTTATTTACTTTATCGTGCTGTGAGCGCGATAAAGTAAAGGTAGTATGATACCAGTAGCATATCTGTTTGATTGTGATAAAACTGATAGGCAAATACCTGATTATCCCCCTTACCACTTTCCTAAAATACCTGTAGTATAGATAACAAGTGTCTTAACTCGGTTGAGTGCTATGAACAACCGTTCGCCTAAAACCATCTCTGTGCTTATCTGGCGCTCTGTCGCGCAGGCCATCGTCTTGGCTGTCTTGGCAGGTTTCTTATTGTCTTTTATTTATGGTTTATTACAGCACTATAAAGAGAAGCGTACCCACGTCCAACACCTAGCCGCATTGTTGGCTACCAGCGCATCGACAGCAGAAGATGCGGATTTGGTGGCTGAGCAAGTGACCTTTTTGTTAGAGAACGAACCCAGTATTCAAAGCATTGTATTTTATTCTACACCGCAGCCCATTGATGACATTAATCAGACAAGAGCTGATTGGAAGAATGCCTTGTTTACGGACACGGTCAGTTTTAACTATCCAGTCATCAGCAATTACATCGATGGTGATCGTGACCTTAATACACTAACCGCCAACCAGCAGTCCGCTATCCCTTTATCAAACCCTATGCAAGGATCAGCAGATACTGCTGGAAAAATTAAAAATAGCACGTTAGTGGGTTATATTAATATTACTTTGGATGTGAATACACTGCGTTTACAGTGGCTCCGAAACAACCTGTTATTGTGGCTTATTGCGACGATACTAACGATTCTTGTGGGTTTATACATTTTGCGCAAACTTAGTTGGCCTGTAAGAGACATAGAGGCTTTGACTGATGTGTGTGACATGGTCATCAAAACCCCAGATCTTGAGCAATTGCCAGTTATCCCGCAGAAATTCGGCTTTCAAGAGTTGATGCAGATTAAGCAGACCTTTATTGCGTTATTTAGTCGTTTACAAAAAGCCAAACAAGACTATGCGGCGCTTGCGGTTTTTGAGCAGGAGCTACACAAAAAAGACATCGCGCTGGATGTACAGCTGCACAATTTTCAAAGTATGATAACCCACGAGCTGAAAACCTCGCTAAATGCCATTGTGGGCGGTTTGCAGCTACTAGATCATGACACCCTAAGTAGGGAGCAAAGAGACGCGGTTCAAATCATCAGTAACGGTAGTGATAAGTTGGTGTCATCGCTTGACCACATTATTCAGTTGAATCAAATACAAAAAGGTCAGATGAGTATCAATGTCAGTGAATTTAACCCCTTACAATTGATCGCAGATCTTTTGACAGAGTTTGAGCCTCTTGCTCAGAAAAAAGGACTGGCGTTAATCAGTCGCATCCATCACATAGACTACAACCTCGAAGGTGATGCGGAAAAAATCCACCAGATACTATCGATCCTACTTGGTAACGCGATTAAATTTACCTCAGCAGGTCAGGTGACCGTGACCTCGCAACTGACGCATTTTGATAAAAGCAATCGTTGGCAAATCAGTGTGGAGGACACAGGGATTGGTATCGACAGTCATCACATCGATGATATTTTTAATCCATTTTTTCAAGTGGATTCATCAAAAACTCGTCAATATGAAGGGTCCGGGGTCGGCCTACCTGTAGTCAAACAAATGACTCAGCTTATAGGGGCTACGATAGACGTTGATAGTGCGCCAGGCGTGGGGACCCAGTTTATCCTGACCATCGCAATGCCCAATCAACATCAGTCGCGGCAGCAGCCGCTACTAGCCGGCCTGACGACTGTTTATTATTACTATCAAGAAACGGGGGTTTTAGCGAATGAGCTAGAGCGGTTAGGGGCCACTGTTATCTACCGGCAGCATGAGCAGCTGGTTATCGATGATATAAGGCTGGAGAAGATTGATATGGTCATGTTTGCTGAGGACGTGTCTCCAAGTAAAGCGGAGTCCTTAGCCAGGCGTATTCGCCACTCTGAACGTGAGCGCCGTGCTTTATTAGTGTACTGGTATCCACCGCATCAAGCGCGATATGTAGACAGTTTTGAGCATGGTTTAAAAGCAGCTGGTATTGATTGCTGTTACAGTGCTACCTATAAGGATAAGGCGCTCAGCGACTTGCTAAAACGCTGGTTGGTATGGACGTAGCGTCATTTCTAAAAACGTCGTACCTAAAAACATCACTCCTAAAAAGACGGTCAACTTTGCTGTTGTTACTTTTATGAATATTACTTTTACCAATAATATTTTTATCACTGTTACTTAGCCTAGCCTACTAGTGAACAGACTGGAGCGAATAGCAAATAAACACTAGGAGAGGGTTACCCAGACAAAAAAAGACGCCTAAAAATTAGGCGTCTTTTCAAGACAAGCTATGTCACAAGGACTTTTTTAAAACAAGTTTTGTGCCCAGCGTACAATGCGTTGCCACGTACGGCTCATAAAGCCTGATTGTTCGATGTCACTAGTCGCGACAATAGGAACAGAGGCAACAGCTTTACCGTCAATGACTGCCATCATTTTGCCAACTTCTTGACCTTTTTTGATGGGGGCTTCTAAGCTCTCAGGGATATCCACCACCGTAGTGATCTTATTTTTTTGCGTCTTACTGGTCAGAATTTGTAAATTATCACCAGTTACTAGCTCGACTTCATCGGCCTCCCCAAACCATACTGGAATTTTACTGACAAATTGTCCAGCAGGTGCTTTGGTCACGGTCGTAAAATGACCAAAGCCCCAGTTGAGAAGTTCACGTGATTGATCAGCACGCGCTTGCTGGCTTTCTGTTCCCATGATTACAGAAATCAAGCGCATATCATCACGATTACTCGATGCCACCAAGCAATAGCCAGCCGCATCAGTATGGCCTGTTTTTAGACCATCAACGGTAGGATCGGTTGCGAGTAGGGCGTTACGGTTTCCTTGGGTGATACCGTTATAAGTAAACTCTTTTTCTGCATAGATGCCATAGTAGTCACCGCTGTTTTTAATGATAGCGCGGGCAAGCTTCGCCAAATCTAAGGCGGAAGCTTCGTGTCCTTCATCAGGCATGCCGGTAGAATTGACAAAATGCGTGTTATCCATACCCAGCTTTTCGGCTTGCTCATTCATCAATATGGCAAATGACGCTTCGCTACCAGCGATGTGCTCAGCCATCGCTTTTGAAGCATCATTACCAGACTGAATGATGATACCGCGCAGCATATCGATGACGCTGGCAGTTTTATTCACTGGAACATACATACAAGATTGGCTGCTACTGCCACGGCACCAAGCATTTGGACTCATGAGTACTTGATCGTCTTCTTTGAGGTCACCCGATGCTAAGCGCTGCTCAATGATGTAACTGGTCATCATTTTCGTTAGGGACGCTGGCGGTAGCGATTCATTGGCGTTCTTTTGCGCCAAAATTTCACCCGTATTGTAGTCCATCAATACATAGGCGGTATTGTCCATTTCAGGCGGCTGTATGGCTGCGTTTGCCATCACTGCGCTCACTGAGATACTCACACCAACGACCAGCTGGACCAGCTGGTTTTTTACACGCTTTACTGTCATATATCGTTACACCGCATCATGAAACCAAATGTATCTATCGCTTGTGCCTAGTACTACACCTTGTTCTCATTTAAACAGGATGTCTTAAACACCGGGTTTAATAATAACGCACTAATGAGGGTAGGGAGGACGAAGCAACAGACATAAAATTAACGCCTTATCTTAGCAAAATGCCAACCGATGGGGAATCGATAAATGCAAAAAAGGGCCGAATTAAAAAGAAACAGTGGTGATGAGCAAACGGTTGCTTATATTAGGATTTGCCCAGTATTGCGACTGAGCTATCTGTATGCCGTAAAAAAAGCTTGCTGCATCCCCTGTTTTGGACAGGCTGACAGCAAGCTTTTATAGGGTAAAAATTTAACAAACATGCTTAAATTTTCTACAGAGATAACTTGTACAGGAAGAACTTATTTTTCCAAAACAGCTTATTTTTTCAGAACAGATCGCGTCGTGGTTTTAAGTCTTATTTTTGAGACATCTTCATAAAACCTTACTAACTAGTACTCAGCATTTGCTAAATCTTCGCATAACGCTTTGTTCTCTTGTTTTGAGAATCCCATCGTCCAGCTACGAATACCTTGTAATATTTGGCGATAATCTTGCTGGGTTGATAGATATTGAATCGCCGCTTTTGGGTCTTCTAAAGACGGCATCAATTCATGAAGCTGCACGGTATAAGACTTATAAAAGCGCTGTTTTTGTTTGCCATTCAGCATCGGTGGACATATTTCTGACAGCACCTGCATCACTGCAATTTCATGTTTGGTTATATTGATACCAGACATGTCGAGAGGAATGGTGGTCGCGGGCTTATTCGCTGCAAAGGATGCTTGAGACAACATGGCAACAGATGTTATCAATCCTGCAACACCCACCTTTGATGCAGTCTTTGCTATCACAGAAGCTATAGATAATATCGATTGATTTTTCATTCAGCATTACACTCGCTTATCTTTATTTAATGGTGATATGTTAATAGGTCAGAAAACAAAAGTCACATAAAATATTGATTTATGTGTAGATATCTTGTGAGCCAAAGCCGTTTTTTAGCAACATATCAGTAGCATAGACTCATAAGTTACGACAGCATAAAAATATAAGTTTATATTGTTGTAGGTTGTTGCCTATTGTAACGTGTTGCCACGCTTTTTTGCGTTACGGCGGTAATAATGAGGCGGACAAAGGGCGCAGTACAACTAAAGGTGAAACGAGCTCTGAGTAACGGTCTGACTTCGTGTCAGCGTATGATTAGGATATAATCCTCCACCATTATGGTGGTCCCATAAGATTTTATAACTTTGCTATACCAAGCAAGGTAACATTCACCAGGGTAGCCACCATTTGCGGGTCTGATTATAGCAACTTTACAATGATAAAGTGCATAAGTGGACAGACGGTCATTGATGAGATATTGAGCAGAAATGAGATTTTTGATTAGTAATGATGATGGGGTGTATGCGCCAGGTTTGTTGGCACTGTATCAGGCGTTGTCTACTGTTGGAGAGGTGACGGTGGTTGCGCCCAATAATGAGCAGAGTGGCTGTGCCAGCGCTTTGAGTGTCTCAATGCCATTGTACACTCACAAACTAACCTCTGGCTTTGTAGCAGTGAACGGCTCACCTGCTGACTGTATTTACTTAGCGTTACATGAGCTGTATCGTCACACCCGTTTTGATTTTGTGATTACTGGTATTAACTCAGGGGCCAATCTTGGGCAAGACGTTTTATTTTCTGGCACTTTTGGTGCAGCATTAACAGCGCAACTTTTTGGCATACCGGCTATGGCAACCTCACTGGTGGGCGGGGGAGCCAAAGGCGGCGGGCAAGAGCAGGCCAGTCACTATAAAATAGCGGCCGATGAGATTGTTAAATTATTGGTCGAAACACCGATATTAGATACTTGTAAAAATTTGCCCTATCACGTATTAAACGTTAATATTCCTGATGTTGATAATGCCTGTGAGATTAAAGGTCGAAAGATAACCGCTTTAGGGCACAGTCAGATTGCACGTCCTGTACACCATGTAGTCGACCCACGCGGGCGCGATGCGTATTGGTTGTCTTTGCGCAAGCGTCCATATGAGTTATCTGCAGATGGTGATAATGAGTCATCATTAGGGCAAAGCGTGGTTTCTCAAACAGTGCTGTCTCAACAAACAGCCTCAACAGAAGCTCGCCCATTAACCATGGACATGACGGATAACCAAGCGGTAGCAGCAGGTTATATTAGTCTATCGCCAGTAAGATTGCATCATACGCCAGCAGCCACGCTGGAGAAGCTCTCCAAGTTAGCTTTGTAAAGGAGTGATGTTGGAGGTAAGGCGAATTATTGGTAGCAAAAAATGAAAGAAAATCGTTTCCATCAGGTGTTTTGATGGTACTTATCCAATACTAAACGGTATAACAGTTAGCAAAGTGCTTGTGAGTAACACAAGGAGTTTGTGAGTAACATAAAGAATAGGAAATCTTGTATGAAGAAGCTTATTGCTGGATCGCGCTTTGCAACAGTGGCATTGATTGGCACCATGACAGCAGCAACGTTAACGATGGTCGGCTGTGCAACGAAGCCAACTTATCAGTCAGCCAACCAAGCTGGTCCAAAAATTATCACCAATGCTCAAGGGGTTCCTAACTATCATCGTGTACAGCGCGGTGATACGGTCAGTCAAATTGCTGAGCGTTATCGTCTCAATTATCGCCAAATTGGGGCACTCAATCGTTTAGACAGTAAGTATACGATTTATAGTGGTCAATGGCTTAAGCTGTGGCAAGGACAAGCCGCGCCAGCCAATAATAATCGCTACGGCGCCTCTACACCGACTGTCTCACAGCCGACGTACACATCCCCTGTGACAAACACGACCAATAATAGCTCACCAAGTCCCGTGTATGAAGTCACAGCCAACGCAACCTCAGGTTATGACTATCCAAGTCGCAATCAAGTAACCCGCAATTTTGATGCCGCCGCTGGCACCATGGGCATGTGGTTTGCTGGTAATGTCGGCGATCCAGTGGTTGCCAGCCAATCTGGAACGGTGCTTTACTCGGGTAATGGCTTGCCAGAGTACGGCAATCTCATTATGATTCGCCATAGTGATAACTATATCACGGCCTATGCACATAACAGTCAGCTCCTCGTCAAAGAAGGGGATGCCGTACAACGAGGTCAGCGTATTGCCGATATGGGTAGCAGTGGTCAAACCAATCAAGTAGGGTTGGAGTTTCAAGTGCGCTTAAATGGCAATCCTATTGACCCACGTGCGGTATTGGGGCGTTAAGTTTGCTGTAATATCTAAGCCACGTTACTTATTCATACCTGAGACTTCTTATGATGTTAAAAAAACAATACATTGCCCTTTTTCCAGCCTTAGTGATGGTTGGGTGTACGAGCCAACAGGCAATGCAAAAAACGAGCAAGCCTGTGCGTCAAGGCAACGTTCAGATCACCCAGACTCAAACCATTCAAGTGAAGCCAACACCGCAGCCAGTCATTAAGCCGCAGCCTGTTGCAAAGCCAAGCTATAGCAGTTTCTCTGATTGGAAGTCAGACTTTTCTATGCGAGCCATTTCTTCAGGTCATGATGCGGCGACGGTTCGGCGTCTGCTTGATTTGGCTTATTTGAATCAACAGGTCATCTCACTTGACTCAGGACAGCCAGAGTTTTCTAAAATGCCGTGGGAGTATGTCGACTCTGCCGTATCAGACGGTCGAGTTAGCACGGGTAAGCGTAAGTTTGCCGAGCAACGAGCGTTTTTATCGCAATTAGAGTCACAGTATGGTGTCAATGCAGAAATTATCGCTGCGATATGGGGCATGGAGTCTTCATACGGGGCGGTGACTGGTAACAGTAGTATACCAAGCTCACTTGCGAGCCTTGCTTATGACGGTCGCCGTCAAGAGTTTGCTGAAACTCAATTATTATCATTAGCGACATTGTTGCAACGTGGCGATGTATCTTGGTCACAGCTTGATGGCTCTTGGGCAGGTGGAATGGGGCAGACGCAGTTTATCCCTGACACTTGGCTCAAACAAGGCGTGGATGGCGATGGCAATGGTCATCGCAATCCGTGGGCAACGGCTGATGCTTTGGCTTCTACTGCCAATTATCTGAGTAACTCAGGTTGGGTTCGTGGTCTAGCACCGTTTTATGAGGTGACGGTGCCTACCTCTTTTGATTATTCAGTGGTGGGCAGTAAGCAACCTGCGGCTAGATGGGCGGCGATGGGTGTGGATACGATAGCCGATGTACACTTGGATGCTAACACAGAGATGGAGCTATGGCTGCCGGCTGGTAAAGATGGTCCATTACTCCTATTGAGTCCAAATTTTGATGTCATCAAGGTTTATAACAACTCTTCAAGTTATGCGCTAGGGGTGAGCTTACTGGGCAAGGCACTTGCTGGACAAGGGGGCTTGCAAAAATCGTGGCCGCGCTATGAGCGTCCGTTATCAACGACGCAAGTACGCAATTTGCAGCAGCGTTTGACGGGTATGGGTTACGACACGAAAGGGGCTGACGGTATCGTTGGTACTAACACTCGCAAAGCATTCCAGCGCTGGCAAGCAGATAACGGACAGACACCAGATGGCTTTATTACGCAGCGTAGCGCCGCCTCTTTAGCCTCATGGTAAAGTGGATTGCTGGCACTACTTTTTAGTAACAACTGTTTTAAAAACGGCTTTTTTCAGCGAGTTTTTAAAGCGCTAGCATTAAAACTATGACCTTATAAGTACAACAAAAAAGCACCTTATTAGGGTGCTTTTTTGCTTTACTCTAGGACAGGTTTTTTTATAAAGCTTACCGTTCGGGTACAAACGACGGTATTGACATGACCTAGACTGGTTATGGTTGCTACAACAATTGTTAATACACACCAGTCTTAGCAACGTATTTGGCTGTGTCAAACTTGCAAAAACTGATATTGGGACAAGAAAAGTGTGACGGTGAATGATAAACTCTTGATAACGTGTTTTTACCATATAAATAATAAGAACGACTAACAGGGTGACCCCTTATGATTACCATGGAAGCATTGCAGTCTGCCATCAAGCAGCGCATAGACACTTACAATACTAACGACCATCCGCTAAGTAAAAGAGCAGTCGCTATCTACGATTTGATAGACAGTCGTAATCACATACTGGCAGAAGATATCGTCTCGCCCTTTGACGTACCGAGACAAAATCTATCAGCGATGGATGGTTATGCGATTGCTCAAGGTAGTACTCTAGCAAAAGACAGTACGATTGAAATCATTGGAGAGTCGCAAGCTGGCAGTGCTTATACAGGTAAGCTCACAGAGGGACAAGGCGTTCGTATTTTTACTGGGGCAGTGGTGCCAAATAGCTGTGATACCGTTATCATGCAAGAAAATACCAACTTTGCTGAGATAAGAGAGACGCTTGATAAGTCACAACCTTACACCATAACGCTGACACAAAGTGCTCAGCTTGATAATAATATACGCAAACAAGGTGAAGAAATTAAGTTGGGTGAAGCGGTGTTAACAGTAGGCAAACGACTGAATCCTACTGATATCAGCCTACTGGCAAATTTGGGTATCGATAAAGTTAAGGTGTTCAAACCACTGACTGTAGGCCTATTGGCGACGGGCGATGAACTCGTTGCCGTTGGTCATGCGCTTGAAAGCTTGGCGCAAATATATAACTCCAATACCCCAACGCTTAAAAGCTTGCTGTCAGATTTACCCATTGATATTCGTGATTATGGCATTGTTCCCGACAATCTAGAACAGACGACGGCCGCTGTCCATGAGGCCATGCAAGAGTGTGATGTGCTTGTCTCTACTGCTGGTGTCTCGGTTGGTGACTATGACTTTTTAACTACTGTCATTCAACAATTGGGACAGATTAACCACTATAAAGTGGCGATGAAACCTGGCAAGCCTTTTGTGTTTGGTGAATTAAACAAAGATCTGGCTAGACCTGTATTGTATTTTGGCTTGCCTGGCAATCCTTTGTCCACAGTCGTTGGCGCTCTACAGTTTGTGATACCAGCATTGTGGCAGATGTCAGGTGCTTCGATACAAGAGCAGCCTATGCAGCTGAGTGTCAAAGCCACCCTGACCAATGACGTCAGAAAAATGGCCGGTCGCAAAGACTTTCAGCGTGGATTTTTGTCACAAAATGACGTAGGCAGTTACCAAGTGGAGTGTTTTTCAAGCCAACAATCGCATAGAATCAAACAATTGAGCCGTGCGAACTGCTTTGTTGTTTTGGATAAAGACAGTGGTAATGTGTCAGCAAACACGATGGTCACGGTACAACCTTTTCCTTGGCTATACGCTTAATTTATCATTTGCTGGTGGCTCTAAAGAAGGATAAAAAAGCTAAAGGAAAATGGCAAAACAATCTGACAAATTTATGCTAAATGCGAATAATAAAGTAGTGCTGATGACAAGCAATACTGGTGGCAATAAAATATGAGTGATACTAACTTTGAAATAGACAACGCCCAATGGTACTCGCCTACCTCCGCGTCCCCTATCATCGATGGGTATAGACCAATGATGATAGGTGCGCCTGCCGATCAAGCGGATGAATCCTATCGGCCTTTGACAGACGGATTTGCCCGTCGTCTCACTTATCTGCGGTTGTCTATTACCGATTTTTGTAACTTTCGCTGTGAATACTGTCTACCCAACGGCTATCAAGGCAAGCGTCCTGATGATGAATTAAGCGTGTCTGAGATTGCCACATTGGTACGCGGCTTCGCCCAAGTAGGCACTAAAAAGGTCAGAATCACGGGCGGCGAACCCTCTATACGCCGTGACGTGGTCGAGATTATTAAAACCATCAAACAAACGAAGGGCATCGAAACCGTTGCCATGACCAGCAATGGCTACAAGCTTGGCAAGCATTTGGCCAGTTGGCAAGCCGCCGGATTGGATCAGCTGAATATCAGCATGGACAGTTTTGATGCCGCAACCTTTTATAAAATGACAGGTTTTAACACGTTGCCGCAACTGCTCGCAGACATGGATACATTGCTTGCAACCACAGATATTAAACTTAAAATAAACAGTATTTTGATGGCAGAAACGGCTTTTGAAAACCTTGTGCAAGCCATCGACTATGTCAAAGACAGAGCGGTTACTTATCGTTTTATTGAATTTATGCAGACCAGTGATAATAGCGACTTATTCTTTGCTCAGCATGCGCAGTCTGACATCATCATTGACTATCTATTAGAGCACGGCTGGCAGCCCCATCAGCGGGGCAGCGCTGACGGTCCGGCAGTAGAGTATAGTCATCCAAACTATGTCGGCCGCATTGGTATGATTGCACCGTATGCCGCGCATTTTTGTGATACTTGCAATCGTCTGCGGGTCAGTAGTCAAGGCAAAGTGCATTTGTGCCTATTTGATCAAGGCAATTACGATATTCGTCAGCATCTACAGCAGAATGATATCGCAGGGTTGGTTGGTACCTTACACAGCTTTATGCCGATCAAACCGGAGCACCATCACCTCCATGATTCAAACAGTGGCATCATGCACAATCTGTCAATCATTGGCGGTTAGACGGGCTGATTGATAGGCTGCTTTTTTTAAGCATAAAAGATTCATTATCATTACACTTTAATTATTACCTATTAACGCTATCAAGGAATACTTATGAGTAAGCCCGCTGCAAAATTTACCCCCTTAAATATCGCCGTTCTAACGGTTTCTGACAGTCGTACGCTCGCAGAAGATACCTCAGGACAATATTTAGCAGACAGCTTAACGGAGGCGGGACATCATCTCGCAGACCGCCAGCTGATTACCGACGATATCTATCAGATTAGAGCGGTGATTAGTGGCTGGATTGCAGACCCAAGCGTTCATGCCGTGATCACGACGGGCGGGACAGGATTCTATATTCGAGACAGCATGCCAGAGGCGGTGAATGTCTTGTTCGATAAATCGATTGATGGCTTTGGGGAGATGTTCCGTTTACTCTCAAAAGATGAGATTGGGATGTCAACCGTACAATCGCGGGCCGTGGCTGGTATGGCAAATGGTACGGGTATATTCTGCTTACCTGGTTCATCTGGTGCTTGCCGTACTGGTTGGACAAAGATCTTAAAAGATCAGTTTGATAGCCGTACGCGTCCTTGTAACTTTGTACCGCATTTCTTGCGTACCAATCCAAGTCATGACTGACCCCTCTAATCATCTAGATGGCTTGGCAGGTGTGGTTATATTAGCGGGCGGCGCATCTAGGCGCATGGGGACACCCAAAGCTGGGCTCACGCTGCCGACAGGTGAGCAGGTGCTGGACTATCATGTGCGGCATTCATTGCATTTGAATGTGCCCATTATGATTGCAGACAATGAGCGTGGCTTTAACGTCAGCTCAGCGCTCGCCTTGCACAAGCCGCAGTCACCAGTTTCTTTCATTTCTGATTACGGTTCTACCAATAGCGACGGAAAGATTGCTACAGGTGGGGCATTGGTTGCGATTGAGTCTGCTTTGCAAAGATTGGTAAAGCTGAATAACGCCGCGGCATCAGAAACTAAGTGGTTGTTACAATCGTCATGGCTGCTGGTTATGAGCTGTGATAGCTTAATACCAGCGGCCGATTTGTGGCAAAAACTGCAGTCATCCATAGTACATGCTGCAGACAAACAAGTGATTTGCTTAACAGATGAGGATCATTTATATCCGCTGTTGGGCATTTATCGCGTCAGTATTGAAGCCGATTTACAGGCGTATATTGATAGTGGTCATCGTAGAGTCATGCCGTTTATCAAACCCGTGGTCCAAACGGTGCGATTTTTAAACGATTGGCGGCACTTAACCAATTTTAATACGCCGACAGAGTTTACGCATGCTTGCGCGGCTTTAGACGATTTATAAAAATATTTGTTAAGAGAATATAGATGAGTATGGATAGCCAAAAAAACAATAGCCAAAAAAACAGTCAACCATCCCTATCGCACCTAGACAGTACAGGCGACATCAGCATGGTCGACGTCAGTGGCAAGCGTGCCACCACGCGCGAGGCTACTGCTGTCGGGCACGTCCGCTTTCCTCGCGAGATATATCAGCAAATCAAAGCCGCTGACGGCATGACCAAAAAGGGCAGCATCACCCAAACTGCCCACATTGCCGGCATCATGGCCGCCAAGCGCACCCATGACTTGATTCCACTTTGCCACCCCCTGCCATTAGATAAGATTGGCTTAACCTTTGATTATAATGATGCCCTAAGCAGCATAACCGTCAGTGCCATTGTCAAAGTCACACACAAGACAGGGGTTGAGATGGAAGCCTTAACCGCCGTCAGCGTTGCCTGCTTGACCATCTATGACATGACCAAAGCCTTATCGCATGACATCGTCATTGATGACATTCACCTAGTAAAAAAGACAGGTGGCAAATCAGATTATAAACACACATAACGCCATAAATGGTCGTTTTATCGATTCAACACATGATGAACATCAAGCTGAGCAGCTTGTAAGAAGGAAGGGTTTATGAGTACCAGCGCTGTCGACACAAACACCGAAGCCGCGATGCATATTAATGTTTTATATTTCGCCAGCCTTGCGGATGAAGCCAATTGCCAACAAGAGCGCGTCACCGTACCACCGTCAACCTCCTTGACTGAACTGTATGAACAGCTTTGCCAAAAGCACCGTTTTAGCCGTTCGCAGTCAGAGCTCCGGGTGGCCGTGAATGACTACTTCGCTAAGTGGACAGATCCTATTACTGATGGTGATAGCGTGGTATTTATCACCCCAGTCGCGGGTGGTTAGTGTTTAATACAATTAGTACCAACATAATCAATAAATAGAAAGTTTTATGCGACTGGGATAAATTTTTCTCGCTTGCTGTGCCGTTGCAGACAGAGGCTACGAAAAATTCATCCCAGTACTACTGGTATTTTTAAAGTGAATCAACGATAAAAAGCGCCATGTATCAGAAACAACAATAGAGAGAGAAAATGACAGACAACGTCCATAGCCATGCCATGACCATCAAACGTAGCGTTGACGAAGCATATGCAGTTGCTGAACGGGATGGTTTTGCCCTATTAGACATCGCCATTGATGAGAAGCGTCTAAAAGACACCCTCGATGATGACAGCTGCGGGGCATTCGTGTGCTTTGAGGGACGCGTCCGCAATCATAACAATGCCACCAGCGTTGAGCGCTTGACCTACTACGGTTATGAAGACTTAGCCCTCAATCAAGGTCGCGCTATTATAGAAGAGGCCAAAAAACGCTTTGAGATTACGCATGCCATTGCCATACACCGTATCGGTGCGTTAGACATTGGCGATGTGGCCATATGGGTGGGTGTGGTATCAGCCCATCGTTATCCCGCCTTTGATGCGTGCCGCTGGATACTCGATACGGTTAAGGCGGACATTCCTGTGTGGAAGCAAGAGTATTATGAGGATGAGCCCTCTAAGTGGCTCAGCAATAATGGGTAAGCTCACGGTAGCTGTGTCTACCACATTTATTTGTTTACTGTTAGCGGTAAGCGCTTGCACGCCAGAGAGTAGCACTAATACAGTCTCTACTACCAAATCATCTGAGCAAACCCAAACGCTTCGTATCGCGGCGGCGGCCAACTTGTCTGATGTGTTGCCAGATATTATTGATGACTATCAGGCAGATAACAACGGTGCTGGGCAACAGGTGGACGTGACTTATGCATCCTCAGGGAAGCTGTATGCGCAAATTAAAGCGGGTGCCCCTTATGATGTGTTTTTGTCTGCCAATCAAGCATTTCCTGCTAAGCTTGCGGCAGACAGGCCAGTCAGTACCTCTGAGAAAAGCAGTGTGCTCTATCGACCGTTTACTTATGCGCAAGGTCAATTGGCGCTGTATAGTGTGACTCAGTCTTTAGAAGGGTTTGATCCTACCACGTTAAACGACTTATTAATGAGCAGCCCTCATAGCAAAATAACCATTGCCAATCCTAAGCTGGCGCCTTATGGGGCATCTGCGCAAGCATATTTACAAGCACAAAACCTCTATGACGACCTGACTGAGCAAAAACGTGTGATAAAAGCTGAAAACATTGGTCAAGCGTTTCAGTATGCGCATACGGGCAGTGTTGATTATGGGTTGGTGGCTCAATCACAGTTGACGGCGATTAAGGCCACGCCTGAGCAGTTTATGACCTTACCGCCAGCGTCTTATCCAGCTATCTTGCAAGACGGCATTGTGATCAGTGACCAAGCCGGTGCGGTGGCCTTTACCGATTATCTACGCTCGACGGCAGGTAGACAACACTTTGTGCAAGCAGGGTATTTGAGTATTCAATAGTTAAATCCCATATAAATTCTACCAATGGAACGAGCAGTGACATTATGATAGATCAGGCTCTTATGTCAGATATGCTAAGTCCATTTTGGGTAAGCATCAAGCTTGCTAGTATTACCACCTTATGCCTATTATTGTTTGCCACCCCTGTAGCGTATTGGCTTGCTAAGCCCAGCCGTACGCAAGTTGGGGCACGTCTTAAAGTTTTGCTCATGGGCACTATTGCCATGCCCCTTGTTTTGCCTCCTACGGTCATAGGCTTTTATCTTTTGTTATTGCTAAGTCCCAGCATGGGCATTGGTCAGTGGCTTAACGAGCACAACATGAGCTCGTTGATTTTTACTTTTGAAGGGCTTGTTATCGGCTCGATTATTTACTCATTACCTTTTTATATCCAGCCTGTGTATGCTCAGTTTTTGCGTATTCCTCGAAACGTCATGGATGTTGCTCATTTATTAGAGCCCAGCTATTTGAGGCGTTTTATAAGGGTGGTCTTACCGCAAGCGCGGGTGGGTATTGTACTGGGCAGTTTGATTAGCTTTGCTCATACTATTGGTGAGTTTGGCGTTGTACTTATGATAGGCGGTAGTATCTCAGGTGAGACTAAGGTGGTGTCGATTGCGATATATGAGCAAGTTGAAGCGCTGAACTACGAGGCGGCGCACATGATGTCAGGCCTTCTCATTATTATGGGTGTCATCATGGTTGCCCTGATTGCGAGCGTCAGTCGAATGAGTCAGCGTTCATCAAGCTAAAGTGTTTAACAAATTTTCAATACTCTTTACTTTATAGTTTTTACTAGGAGGTTTAATACAAATTATACGATTCTACAGACACAAAAAAACCCCAAACAATCTAATGTTTGAGGCGAAACTTGCTTAAACTTAATAGTCTAAATTCGTTTTAAATATGGCGCAGCGGACGGGACTCGAACCCGCGACCCCCGGC
>JGI24025J20009_10000073_pt1 | contig 72631 bp, 72 predicted proteins | sample Cruoilmetagenom3_FD_20009 | JGI IMG/M metagenome (IMG submission 20009)
CGGGGCATGGCAAGCTCGCAGTTTGTTGGTGTCGGAACCTGTATTCTGCGAGTTTGCCCTCATCCTGCCAATGCTATCCCTCAAAACGTCAACAGGCCCTAGTGAGCTAGCCCCGTAATTATTGAGATCGTCATCCCAGTCGCTGAAGGTGGTGAACAGGCGAATCTCAGGACGCTGCCAAAAGCCGCCGACTTCAGGCTTGAAGGTGGGCGCAATCGTGAACTTGCTGAAGCCGCCATCAACCGCGTTGCGGCCGCTATAACCTTGGGGATCTAGATCCATCCACTGATAGCCCGCTTCGTACTGCATTTCAAAGTTTTGCGTTAGCTCATTAGCCAAACGCACGTTGATGCCCGCCCAGTTGTATTTGTCACCCTGGGCATAACGGTCTTCGCTGGTTTCAGCCAGGATAGAGGGAGCAACGCGCCACTGGGGAGCGATGTACGTGGTGCCGTATAGGGCCAAGCGGGTGGCGGTCGCGTCGTCGGTTAGCTCACCACGTGAACCAAGGCTTTTCGTTTCAGCGCCCAGGCCCTGGCCATGGAGCACGGCCGCCTTGAAGTTACCTTCGCCCATACCAAAGAAGCTATCGCCGTGATAAGCAATCATGGTGTGGAAGCCGGTATCCGCAGCCGTTTGGCCGGCACCGATATCCCGCTTGTCGTTGTCCGCCGCGGACATACCGTTGAGCATCCACTGCCAATGACCAAAATAGTTGTTAGAGGTCAGAATAAGGTTGTCGGTATCGCCTTCAAGCCCTGGGTTTTCGCGGTCCACAATCGGATAGTCGGCAAAGCTGCGGCCATAAATCGAGAGGTTGGATTTCCAGTTATCCGCCAACTGCATGTCATAGATACCGCCCCCGGTACCCGCAAGGAAGATCACATCGCTATCGAGCCAATGGATATCGAAGTTGTCACGATCAAAACGTTTACCGGCCCAAATTGAGGCGTTTTCAAACACACCGGTAAAGCTGGGGAGATCGCTGAATTCGGCAAACACCTGGCGCACGTTAAGGTCAGACTCTCCCCCAGTCCAATCATTGCTGGAAGTCGTGCCATCCGCAATCATGGTGCGATAAAGAGCTTTGGCGCCGTTATCGAACTGCATGCGGTAATTGAAAATGGCTTCCGCGTAGGTATCAGGCTCATTGCCCAAACGGCCAACCGCCCCGCCTTCACCACCCGCTGGCGTCAGATAGGGGCCCGCGTTCTCGCTTTTACCATCTTCGCCAATCAGCAGGCCTGAACGCGCGTAAACATTAAAAGAGAACCCCTCTTCGCCATCGGTATGACGTTCGACGCGAGCTAACCGCTCTTCAATCTCAGCGTCACTTTGGGGCGCGCTTTGAGACTGCTCGGCAATCTCGGCGCGTCGTTCGGCAGCATCAGCGCGTTGTTCCGCTGCTTCTATCCGCGCTTCCAACTCGGCAAAGCGTTGTTCCAGGCTCATCTGTGCGGTGGCGGTGCCACTCACTGCGAAGCTAGCAGCCGCAACGGCAATCGCTATTGGCGTTTTGAATGTCATTTTATGCATTGTTATTGGTACCTGTTGTTATTGGTTAGTGTCTTTAATCCCACGCTTTCAAACGCTTTTTTTAGCTCCCCTCTCACACTGTTTTGGCTGTGTGGTGATGGCTTTATCACTCCGTGCATCATCAAGAAGCTTTTTATCTAAATCGATTAAGATAAAATCGAAAATCTGCCCTAAGCTATTGCGTTCTGCTAAGTAACATCCGGGTATATCTTGAGCCGCTAAGCGATGACGCTAAACGATGCCCTGCCCTGAGGCGACAAAGCTAAGAGAAGATAGCCAAAACTTAATCGATTAAGCACTGTTTTAACAACCGCTATTTGCTAATTAAAGACCAATGTCTAAGGTGAGATTTCTAAGCGAGTATTCGAGCATTTTGATAGTTGTCTGTCGTACACGTCGTTTATCATCAGAGCAGCGCCGCGCACAGAGGAGGTTCGAATTATTTTGTGACCACCTTTCAGCTCAATAGCTTATTAATAATTAGCCTTCATAGGAGACATCGTGACTGATCAACGCCGGATGACACTCAAGAACCTTGCCCAGGAACTCGGCGTCTCCACAGCGACGATCTCCAATGCTTTCAACCGCCCAGACCAGCTCTCACCTGCCTTGCGTGACCGCATACTTAAAGCGTCCAAGCGACTGGGATACAGCGGGCCAGATGCTAAAGCGCGCAGCCTACGTACTGGCCGTTCTCGAATTATTGCGGTGGTGTTAACGGAGAGTCTTACCTACAGTTTGAACGACGCTGTGGTAGGCGAGTTTTTATCAGGCGTCGCTGAGGTGCTTGACGCCCATGGCCATACGTTACTGCTGGTGCCTGGACGTGGGCATGCCTCCCAACCGCCGGGCTCCGCTAATATTGCCGATGGCTTTATCGTGTATGGGCTAATGCCCAACCATAAGTTGTTAGACGAGCTACCTGCCCAGCGCACGCTGGTAACGGTGGATTTCGATATCGAAGGCTATCCGACTGTCCATGTTGATAACCGTGCGGCCAGTTACCAGATCGCGAAGCATGCGCTTCGCACACTCCCTAAACGTCCAGCGATCATTAACTTGCGCTTAACAAAACAAGCCTGCAACGGCCGGATGAAGCCGGAACATACGCTGCTACCCGATACGAGTACGGTGAGTCGAGCTCGACTGGAGGGATTTCATCGCGCACTTGACGAGCATGGGATTGATAATGAGCAAGTACCGCTATGGAATATAGAAGAAAACACGTTTGAGGTTTGTTCGCCCGTGATTGCTGAGATTCTGGATCAGCCTTTAGGACAACGCCCTGATCTATTGCTCTGCATGTCTGACCGCATTGCTCTGGCCGCCCTCACGTTAGCTGAGGAACGAGGCATAAAGGTACCTGAAGAACTTCGCATTACAGGCTTTGATGGCATTGCTGAAGGACAATACCGCGCACCGCGGTTAACCACGGTGCGACAGGATAGTGCAGGTAAAGGGCGGCTAGCCGCCCAGATGATCTTGGGGCGCACCCCGTTCGCCCAACAACTGCTCAAAACAGAGCTGTTGTTGGGCGATACCTGCCCTTAGGTTTTCTAACGGACTACTTTGCAGTCTTCTGCATCGCAATGGCGGTGTCCAGCATACGGTTGGAGAAGCCCCACTCGTTGTCGTACCACGCCATGATTTTCACCAGACGACCATTCACGCGGGTGTGGTTGGCGTCAAAGGTGGAGGAGTTGGCATCGTGGTTGAAATCGATAGAGACCAGCGGCTCGGCGTTAACCGCCAGTACCGGTGAGTTAGCCGCCGCTTTCTCGACGATAGCGTTGATTTCTTCTTTGGTGGTGTCACGACTCGCGGTGAAAGTGAGGTCCACCAGCGACACATTGATCACCGGCACACGAACCGCCAGGCCATCGAACTTACCGGCCAGTTCGGGCAACACCAAGCCTACCGCCGCCGCTGCCCCGGTTTTGGTCGGGATCATCGAATGGGTTGCACTACGGGCACGATATGGGTCGGAGTGGTAGACATCCGATAGGTTCTGGTCATTGGTGTAAGCATGTACCGTGGTCATCAGACCGTTTTCGATACCCACCGCATCATTCAAGGCTTTCGCTACCGGTGCCAAACAGTTCGTGGTGCAGGAAGCATTCGACACCACCGTGTGTTCGGCCGTCAGAATATCGTCATTGACCCCGTAAACGATGGTGGCATCGGCATCCGGGCTGGGCGCAGAGATGAGTACCCGTTTGGCACCCGCCGCTATGTGTTTAGCAGCTGCATCGCGCTTGGTAAATAGCCCTGTGCACTCCATCACCAAGTCGATATCCATGGTTGCCCACGGTAACTGGGCAGGGTCGCGCTCCGAGGAGATCGCAATACGGTCACCATCCACGGTGATGCTCTCAGCATCGTGCTCGACCTTGAAAGGAAAGTGCCCATGCACGGTGTCGTGACGCAGCAGGTGAGAGTTCAGCGCGGGATCGCCCAGGTCGTTAATAGCGACGACCTGAACACGATCACGGTAGCTGTTTTCATAAAGGGCGCGTAGTACGTTGCGGCCGATACGGCCAAATCCGTTAATCGCAACTCTTATTGTCATGATAGCTCCTCAATCAACCAATGGTAGCAAGTGGCGTATTTTGTAAAATATTTACTAAAAATACGTATTTAAGCGTCAAGAGGCTGATAATTAGTCTTACAATCGCCCCAAAAGGCTTTCAAATATCCAATATGTAGTAAAATTACTATATAAACGCTATCGTAGTCCAATATTTAATCACCAACAACACCCCGCCAAGGAGCGTGTCACCGTGACGAAAGCGACCTCGAAGACAGCAGACCAAGCCTTCACTTCTCCCCTTTCTCCTTCTGAATCCGGTGCTCATGTGCCCTTGAGGCGCACTAAAATCGTTGCCACGCTCGGCCCTGCTAGCGACCGCCCCGGCGTGCTCGAAGCAATGCTCAAAGCAGGCGTCGATGTGGTGCGGCTAAACTTCTCGCATGGCTCAGCCGACGATCATCGTCGGCGACTGAACGACGTGCGGGAAATCGCCGCTCGCCTTGGGCGTAGTGTCGCGGCGCTGGGCGATCTACAGGGCCCTAAAATTCGTATTGCGCGCTTTGTTGAAGGCGCCGTCAAGCTTGAGGTGGGCCAGACCTTCGTTCTGGACATGACGCTCGACACGCACAGCGGCACCGCCGAGCGGGTGGGCTGCGACTATAAGACCCTGCCCCAAGATGTGGCTCCGGGCGATCGCCTGCTGCTTGACGATGGTCGGCTAGTGCTAGACGTGACTCAAGTGGTCGGCCAGGAAGTGCATACGCGAGTGCATGTAGGCGGCAAACTTTCCAACAACAAAGGGATAAACAAGCAGGGCGGCGGCCTTTCTGCCCCCGCCCTCACCGATAAAGACCGGGAAGACCTAAAAACCGCCATTGAGATTGGCGTAGACTATCTGGCTGTTTCTTTCCCCCGTAACGCCGCCGATATGCAGGAAGCCCGCGAGCTGCTTGGGGCGGCTGGCAAAGAGATCGGCTTGGTCGCTAAACTCGAGCGCGCCGAAGCGGTAGCCGATGACGCCACGCTGGATGCCATTATCGAAGCGTCAGAAGCGGTGATGGTGGCGCGGGGAGATCTCGGCGTCGAGATTGGTGACGCTGCGCTCATCGGCACCCAGAAACGCATTATCAAGCATGCCCGCTCCCTGAACCGTGCGGTGATCACCGCCACCCAGATGATGGAGTCGATGATCGAATCGCCGCTGCCTACCCGCGCCGAAGTCTTCGACGTGGCCAATGCGGTGCTCGACGCGACCGATGCGGTAATGCTTTCAGCGGAAACCGCTGCGGGGGATTACCCGGTGGAAACCATCAAGGCCATGAACCGCGTCTGCCTGGGTGCCGAACGTGAGCGCCTGGCCCAGGAATCAGGCCATCGTATTCACGAAGGTTTCGAGCGTATCGATGAAACCATTGCACTGTCGGCGATGTATGCCGCCAACCACCTCTCCGGCGTCAGCGCCATTGCCTGCATGACATCGACCGGCTATACACCGCTGATCGCCTCCCGCATTCGCTCCGCGCTGCCTATCGTAGGATTGGCCCACAGCCCTATTGCCCAGCGCCGCATGGCGCTTTACCGCGGTGTTGTCTCGATACCTTTCGACACCACCGAGATGGACCCGGCCAACCTTAATCATGAAGCCTTGAAATGCCTGCAGGCGCAGGGATTCATACATCCTGGCGAGCATGTGATCCTGACGCGCGGCGATCATATGAACGCCCACGGTGGTACCAATACAATGAAAATCCTTGCTCTCGATAGCGATTAGTGGAGCAATAACCACGCGAGCTTAAAAAGAAAAAGTGACGGGCCTACAGGGCCCTCAAGGAGAGTAATGCCATGACTGACGCGCAACCGCCCCGCCAGGCCATCCGCACCCTGCAAGCGCGTAAGCGCATTGCGCTGATTGCCCACGACGGCAAGAAGAGCGAAATGCTGGAGTGGGCGACCCGCTGGCAGGGGGTACTCAGCCAGCATGAGCTGATTGGCACCGGCACCACCGCCGGGCGCTTGAAAAGCACCCTGGGGCTCAGTGTCGAAGGCTTGATGAGCGGGCCGTTGGGCGGCGACCAGCAAATTGGTGCTCGCATCGCCGAGCAGCGTCTGGATGTACTGATTTTCTTTTGGGATCCTTTCTCGCCTCAACCCCACGACCCGGATGTCAAGGCGCTGCTACGCTTAGCCGCTCTGTGGAATGTGCCGGTTGCCTGCAATGCGGCGACCGCCGACTTCCTACTTTCATCGCCCTACCTGGGCGAAAGTTACGATATGTCGATTCCGGATGCGAGTGCCTGGGCGCAGGCCAGGACGGTTTAAGCCAGCCGTTTAACGCTAAATCAGCAACAACTGAGCGCCTTGTTCAGCGGGTATGCAGATGACGATCAACCACCTGTAGCCCGCATTCATAGCGGCCCTCTAAGGCGGCCAAGGCGCAGTTCAACGTTAACGCGGCGATCCGGTCATAATCCTGCAGCGCTGAGTTGATCGGCTGGGGAAGAAAATCCAGCAGCCGGTGATCGCCAAACGTGGCCAGGCGAACGGTCTCTGGCAAGCCGCCGCGCTCCAGGAACACATCAAACACCCCTTCCAGCAGCGTATAAGACGCTGTTACCAGCGCATCGGCGCCGCCCATTTCATCTAGCAGCCGGGTGGCAAGGCGTGCTCCTTCACTACGCTCGTAACGCGTGCCGCTTAAAATAAGCGGCTCTACATCAACCCCTTTGAGCGCCGCCTGAAAACCTGCCCGCCGTTCACTACTGATCGAAAGATTTGGCATCGCCTCTAGCCACGCAACGCGCCTGGTGGCGTTGCCGATGACCGAGCGAGTCAGCGTCTCAGCTGCTTCGCAGTCATTGCTCACCACGCTGGCAAATAGCGCGGGATTCAGGCCACGGTCCATGCCCACCACGCACCAGCCCTCATCTACCAAATCGGCGTAGAAAGTGTCGTCGCTCGGCAAACAACTGGCAGTGATCAACACCTCGCAGCGCTGGGCACGCAGCGCCAGCGCGAGCGCTCGCTCGCTCTCGGCACAATCATCCGAACTGACAATCAGCAATTGATAGCCCTGCTCCCGCGCGCCGCGCTCCAGGCGTTTTGCCAGCCGGGCATAACTGATGTTTTCCAAATCTGGCACGATCAGGCCCAGCAAACGACTCGCCCCACGGCGCAACGCGGCTGCCTGCGGGTCAACGTGGTAGCGATGTTGACGCACCACTGCCATTACTTTCTCGATCGTTGCTGCGCTGATGCGGCGCTGCTCGGCCTGGCCATTAATCACGTAGCTAGCCGTCGTGCGCGAGACGCCGGCTAGCCGGGCAATATCGGCGAGTGTCATTCGGGTTCCTCTTAATGTGACCGGGCAGTTTATCAGCAAGTTAGCGCCTACCAGACCAAAGTCTAAAAGCACAAACCTTGTGTCATGAAGTGAATCGATTCAGCATAGCACTAAACCCAGATTCGATGGCAAGGATGAAACTCGCTGGCAGCCAGCTTCATTCTACTGGCATCACCGCCATCATCATTTAGCTACGATCATTTACAACGATCACTTATGTACACGCCCTGCTACCGACCCACAGCGCTCATCTGAGGTACTGAACCTTAGGTACTGAGCCTGAAGATTGAGGAGTAGCAGAGCGCGTTTACAGGAGAACTCTATGTTGACCCTCGGCCCCGATGACATTTTGCTCGACCGCCATGCGGATAGCTGGCAAACCGCGCTAGACAGTGCCGCTGAAGCGCTGGTGGACGCCGGATTGGTTGAGGCCGAGTACCGTGACGGCCTGCACGCCCGTGAAGCCCAGTCCTCGACGTACCTGGGCAACGCTATCGCGATCCCCCATGGCACGCCGGAAAGCCGCCAACATGTGAAACAAACCGGCGTGCGAGTACTGCAGTTTCCCCAGGGAATCGAGTGGCACGACGGCCAGCTAGTGTACGTCTTGGTGACGATTGCGGCTCAAAACGACGAGCACCTGGATATTTTGCGCCAGCTCACCCACGTGCTGGATCGTGAAGGCGTTGCCGAACAGTTAGCCAGTGCCAACGCCGCTGCCGATGTCGCGCGCCTGCTGTCTAAACCAGCGCTTGAGCCACGCCTGGATGCCGACACGCTGTGTGTGAGTTTTCCCGCTCAGGATCCGCAAGAGCTTGCCCTCGCCGCCGCTGCCCGCCTGCGGCAAAGCAGCTGTGTCGATAACGCTTTCATTACGGCTATCGCCACCGCTCAGCCCACGTGGTTAGGTAAAGGGCTATGGCTCGCCAGCAGTTCACAGGGCGTCAATCAGCCCGCGCTTGGGGTCGCCACACCGGCCTCATCCACGTTAGAAAGCGGCGGCCACCCAGTGCATGCGCTGTTTTGCTTGGCCGCCCATGGCGATGCCCACCGCCCGCTGTTGGATCAACTGATGGCAGTGCTGGAAAGCGGCGCGAGCGACACGTTACTCACGCGCAACAGTGATCAGTTATTAGCCCTGCTGGCGGGTGAAACCGCCTCTACCCATACCCGCCGTGTTCGGGTGCTTAATCCCCATGGCCTTCATGCCCGCCCTGCCAAGCAGTTGGTTCAGGCCGCCCGCGCCCAGCCCATGGCGATCAATGTCCGCCTGGAAGAAGGCAGCGCCACGCCGGTTTCCGCGGCCAGCTTGACCAAGGTGATCGGCCTGGGGGCACGCCGTGGCCAGTGGCTGATGCTATCCGCCGAAGGCGACAACGCCGAGCAAGCGCTCGAGAGCGTAGCGGCAACGATCGAGGCGGGATTGGGCGAGAAAGTAACGCCTTTCGATGGCGGCTTTGACGCTGCACCGCTTGCCAGCGCGACCCAACCCGCCGTTGAGCCGCTGATCGCCGATACGCCCCATACCGGGGTGGCTGCCTCACCTGGCTTGGCCATTGCTCCCGTGTTTGTGATCCGGCCGCTGCAATTTGAGTACCCACAGCACGCGACAGATACCGACCAGCAGCTCGCTCGCCTGGATCACGCCATTCAGGAAGGCGCGGCCCAACTACAAACCCTGGTGCGTAATGCCCAAGGCGGCGAAGTAGCCGATATTCTCTCGATGCATGAAGAGATGCTCGCTGACCCCGAGCTTCACCACGCGGCCACGGATGCCATTCGTGAGGGACGCTCGGCGGAAGCGGGCTGGTGGGAGGCGATCGAAACCGCCGCCCACGCCCAGGAAATGCTGGCTGACCGACTACTTGCCGAACGCGCGGCCGACCTGCGCGACGTAGGCCGCCGGGTGCTGGGCGTACTCTGCGATGTGACGCTGCCCGAACCGCCTGACCACCCCTATATTCTGGTCATGGACGACATCGGCCCTTCCGATGTGGCCCGGCTGGACACCTCTCGGGTGCGCGGCCTGCTCACCGTACGTGGTGGCGCCACGGCACACAGCGCCATTTTGGCCCGCGCGCTCGGCATTCCGGCTGTAGTAGGCGCGGGGCAAGCGGTCATGGCGCTCAATAACGCCAGTATGCTGATACTTGACGGCGATCGTGGCCGGGTAACATCGCAGCCTTCCGAAGAGCGGTTACAGCGTGCCGAGCAGCAGTTGCTCGACCACCAGCAGCGCGAAGCCGATGCCTGGGAGACCCGTTTTGAGGTTGCCCAGACCCGTGACGGCCACAGTGTCGAAGTCGCCGCCAACCTGGGCAACACCGCCCACGCCGCCGACGCGGTAGAGCGCGGCGCCGAGGGTGTTGGCCTGCTGCGTACCGAGTTCCTGTTCATGGCCCACGCCAGCGCGCCTGATTTGGACACCCAGATTGGTGAATACCGCCAAGCGGTAGAAGCGTTGGGTGAGCGCCCATTGGTCGCACGCACACTGGACGTCGGCGGCGACAAGCCGCTGCCCTACTGGCCGGTTCCTCAGGAAGATAACCCCTTTCTGGGCCTGCGCGGCATTCGCCTAGCGCTAACCCAGCCCGACGTGCTTGAGACCCAGCTGCGTGCGCTCTTGATGGCCAGTAAGGATCATCCGTTGCGCATTATGCTGCCGATGATCAAGGACATTGCCGAGTTCCGTGCCGTCAAGGTGATCTATGACCGCCTGCTGCACGAACTTCCCGCTTCCCAGCGCGCCACCGATGTACAGCTGGGCGTGATGATCGAAGTCCCTTCCAGCGCGCTATTGGCCCCCAGCCTCGCCGCCGAGGTGGACTTCTTCTCAGTGGGCACCAATGATTTGACCCAGTACACCTTGGCAATCGACCGCGGCCACCCCGAGCTTTCCGCCCAGGCTGACGGCCTTCACCCGGCGGTGCTGCGCTTGATCGAGATGACCGTAGCGGCCGCACATAGCCAAGGCAAATGGGTTGGCGTGTGCGGCGAGCTGGCATCCGACGCCGTGGCTATTCCGGTATTAGTAGGCTTGGGCGTTGATGAACTGTCGGTCAGTGCACGACAAATTCCTTTGGTCAAAGCTCGCCTGCGCGAGTTTGACTTCGCGGAAGCTCAGGCAAGCGCCCAGCTTGCCCTGGCCCAAGCGACCAGTGACGACGTGCGCGATGCGCTGGAGGCGCGCTGATGGCCCGCGTTCTGTGTATCACTCTCAACCCGGCGCTGGATTTGGCGTTTAACCTTGACGCTTTAGTGCTAGGCAGCGTGAACCGCCCCCGCAGCGCACAGTTAGAAGCGGCGGGCAAAGGCGTCAATGTTGCCCGAGTGCTGGCAAGCCTTGGTCACCGCGTCACGGTCAGTGGCTTTTTAGGCAGCGAGAACGATGCACCCTTTGCCCTTGCCTTCAAACAGTTGGATTTGATTGATGCCTTTGTGCGGGTCCCTGGCAGCACGCGTATCAATGCCAAGCTAGCCGAGCAGAGCGGCCGCGTTACTGATATCAACGGTCCCGGCATGCCGATCAACGACACGCATTTACACACGCTGATCACCTCGCTGGAGGCTGAACTGAACAGTGCGACACCACCCCAGGCGGTAGTTGTCGCCGGCAGCCTGCCACCGGGTCTGTCATTGGCTGATTTTGGCCAGCTGCTGGCGCATTTGAACACCAGCGGCGTGCCACTATGGGTCGACACCAGCGGGCCGGCCCTGAAGGCTGCCATCGACGCCCACCCAGCGGGGGTCAAACCCAATGAAAGCGAACTCGCCGAGTGGGCAGGTGGCGCGCTCGATACGATTCCAGCGCGCTTGGCGGCTGCTACGCGGTTGCATCAAAACGGCATCGACCATGCGCTTGTGTCTGCAGGCGACGAAGGCGTGCTCTGGGTGAACGCCCAAGGCGCCTGGCATGCCACGCCGCCTAAGGTCACCGCTACCAACACTGTCTGCGCTGGCGATACCTTTGTCGCGGGCATGCTTCACGGCCTGCTGACACATCAGAACGGTCAGTACGACGCTGAACAAACGCTGCGTTTTGCCACTGCGCTTTCTGCCGAGGCCGTGCGCCATGTCGGTGTCGGCAACCCCCTGGCTATAGATTTCGACTCACTCCAACAACACACCCGGATACGGCGTCTTGACGACACCATCACCGAGGGAGCTACGCTATGAACATTATCCTGATTACCGCCTGCCCCAGTGGCATGGCCACCACCTTCCTCGCGGCTAAGCGTCTGGAACAAGCGGCTCAACGCCAAGGCTGGTCGGTACACGTTGAAATGCATGGCGAAATCGCACCGCTACAAACGGCCACCGCCGAGCAGATCGCCCATGCCGATCTCATTGTGGTCGCCGCCGATCATGTGCCCGGCCCGGAGCGCTTTGAAGGCAAGCGCCTCTTTCAGGCGCCGATTGCTAGTGCCCTGCCCAACCCCAACGACTTTTTAGCCCAGGCCAAGCGCGAGGCGCCCCTTTACAGCGCCCCCAAAACCACCAGTGCGCCAGCCACCACCAGCGCGGCGGGCGGAAAAAGAATCGTTGCCGTCACCGCTTGCCCTACCGGTGTAGCCCACACCTTTATGGCGGCCGAAGCCCTGGCAGAGGCGGGCAAAGCCATGGGCCACGCCATCCGCGTGGAAACCCAGGGTTCGGTGGGCGCTCAAGATAAATTGACCGAAGAAGAGATCGCTGACGCGGACGTGGTCGTGCTGGCCTGCGATATCGACGTTGATCCATCGCGCTTTGCAGGTAAACGCATTTACCGCACCTCGACCGGCAATGCGCTGAAAAAGCCACGCCCTACGCTTGAAGCCGCCCTCAGCGAGGCCGCCATAGAAAACGGTAGCAGCAGTGCAGCCACCGCGAACAAGAGCGTTAAAGAGAAAGGTGTTTATAAACATCTGCTCACCGGCGTTTCCTTCATGCTGCCGATGGTCGTGGCGGGTGGCCTGCTGATTGCGCTCTCTTTTGTGTTTGGCATCGAGGCCTTTGAGCAGGAAGGCACCCTGGCTGCCGCGCTGATGCAAATCGGTGGAGGCACCGCCTTCGCGCTGATGATTCCGGTGCTTGCTGGTTACATCGCCTACTCAATTGCCGACCGCCCCGGCATCGCGCCGGGTATGATTGGCGGCATGCTGGCGGCCAATATCGGCTCCGGCTTTATCGGCGGTATTTTGGCTGGTTTCCTGGCAGGCTATGTGGCGCTGGCGGTGACGCGCTACGTCAAACTGCCCTCCAGCGTTGAATCCCTGAAACCGATTCTGATTATTCCGCTGGTTGCAAGTTTGGTTACCGGCCTGACCATGATCTACGTGATTGGTGAACCGGTCGCGGCGCTGCTTAGTGCCCTCACCAGCTTCTTGGAATCCATGGGCTCCACAAACGCGGTGCTGCTGGGTATTCTGCTGGGCACAATGATGTGTTTTGACCTGGGTGGCCCGGTCAATAAAGCCGCTTACACCTTTGGGGTGGGCCTGCTCGCCTCTGAAACCTATGGCCCCATGGCGGCGATTATGGCGGCGGGCATGGTGCCTGCCATTGGTATGGGCATTGCTAGTTTTGTCGCGCGCAACAAGTTTTCAGCACCGGAGCGCGAAGCAGGTAAGGCCTCTTTCGTGCTGGGCCTGTGTTTTATCAGTGAAGGCGCGATCCCCTTCGCGGCTAAAGATCCGCTGCGAGTCATTCCGGCCTGCATCGCCGGCGGGGCACTTACCGGCGCGCTCTCGATGCTGGTGGGTGCGAAGCTAATGGCGCCCCATGGCGGTATCTTCGTACTGCTGATACCCAATGCCATTACCCCGGCGCTGCTTTACCTTGCCGCTATTGTGGCTGGCTCATTGGTGACGGGTTTAAGCTATGCGTTTATCAAACGTGGCGCGGCCCAGGTCGCTATCGCCAGCTAGAGAAACCCAGCGTATTTACGGGCAGGCCAACGTGCCTGCCCGCATCACTACGTTCTTTTACGCATTAATGCGTATTTAAGTCGTACCAACCCTCTACTCCTTGGCGCTTTTTAGGTAGTATTTTTACATAACGCCGCTATTAGCTGGTCACACTAGTTTGGTTACCACACTCACATAACAAACGGATCGCCCTATGTTTCAGCTCACTCGCAGTGTCACCTGGCAGGCGCTTGATCGCCTTCGCGACAAAACCGCCAACGATCGCATTCGTGATTACTTCACCAATGATCCGCAGCGTTTTGAGAAAATGAGCTTACGGGTGGGCGGTCTGTTTCTTGACTACTCCAAGCACCACGTCTCCGATGAAGTGCTCGCCAAGCTGATAGAGCTGGCCGACCACTCGGCGCTGGTGCAACGCCGTGCGCAGATGTTCTCTGGTGATATCATCAACGTCACCGAAAACCGCCCGGTGCTGCATACGGCCTTACGTCACTTAGGCGACGAGCCGGTCTATGTCGACGGCGAAGACGTGATGCCGGAGATCACCCGCACCCGTGAGCAAATCAAGCTGTTTTCAGAAGCGGTGCGCAGCGGTGAGTGGAAAGGCTACAGCGGCAAACGCATTAAAGACGTGGTCAATATCGGTATTGGCGGCTCGGATCTGGGGCCCAATATGGCCGTTCGCGCACTGCTGAAGTACCGCCACCCGGAGCTCCACTTCCACTTCGTCTCCAACGTGGATGGCACCCATATTCAGAAGGTGCTCTCGCGCCTTGACCCGGCGACTACGCTATTTATCGTCTCTACCAAGACCTTCTCTACCCAGGAGACGCTACTCAACGCCAAAACCGCACGGCGCTGGTTTTTGGAAAATGCCGGCGAAGACGCCGACGTGGGCGCGCACTTTATTGCCGCCTCCACCAACCGCAAAGCGGCCATGGAGTTCGGTATTCGCGAAGAGAACGTGTTCGAGTTTTGGGCCTGGGTGGGCGGCCGCTACTCCATGTGGTCGTCCATTGGGCTGCCGATTGCGCTTTCGATCGGTTTCGAAGGCTTTATCGAGCTGCTGGAAGGCGCGCACGAGATGGACAACCATTTCATCAACGCGCCCTTCTCGCAGAACATGCCGGTGCTGATGGCGCTAATTGGTATTTGGTACATCAACTTTATTGGTGCCGAAACCCAAGCCATCGTGCCCTACGATCAAGCGCTGAATCAGTTGCCCTCTTTCCTGCAGCAGCTTGATATGGAGTCCAATGGCAAATCGGTGGATATTTTCGGCCACCCGGTGAACTATAAAACCGGCCCGATCGTGTGGGGCCAAACCGGCTCCAACGGCCAGCACGCTTTCTTCCAGCTATTGCACCAGGGCACCCGCTATGTGCCGATTGATTTTATTGCCTCGCTAAAGCCCGAGCCAGGCGTAGAAGACCACCACTTCGCCCTGCTCACCAATATGCTCGCCCAGGCAAACGCCTTTATGGAAGGCAGCCAAGGAGATAGCAAAGAGCTAAGCCAGCACGACCCCTACAGCTGCCCCGGCAACCGGCCCTCCAGCACGCTACTACTGGACGAGCTAACGCCAAAAAACCTGGGCGCGCTAATTGCGCTCTACGAGCACAAGGTATTTGTCCAAGGTGTCATCTGGAATATCAACTCCTTTGACCAGTGGGGCGTACAGCTTGGCAAGCGCATCGCCGGTGAAATCAGCGAACGCATCGACACCAACGCCGCTGACTTCGATGCCTCCACTCAAGGCCTGCTGGAGTTGGTGCGGGCGCACTTCCCTAATGGCGGCGGCGAAAAGGAAAGCGCACCGGCCGCTGCCGATAAGAAGCCTGCCAAGAAGAAGCGCTAGGCTAGTCTGCTAAACGAGAGAGAAACGGACGCCTTGGTTTGAGAGAACCAAGGCGTTTTTTTGCATATCTAGGGGAAGCTACATAACAACAATAAACTAGAGAGTCAGAACGAACTTTCTACCGTTTGTGGTAGACGTACTGATCATTGGATGTCCCAGTACATAATATGTTGAGGTCCAGCACCACCACCCAGGTAGTGCTCACCTGTCTCATGAAAGCCCGCCTTTTGGTAACAGGTGTATGCAGCTGGGTTCTTACAGTTCACCGTCAGGTAGATTCGGGGATAGTTCGCATAGTTTTCTTTTAGGTAGGGAAACAGCGCTTTTACCGCCAAAGTTCCAAACCCTCTACCCTGCTGCTTGGCGTCAATGAGAAACGTGCGTAGGCCTATACTGCCTTCAGTGCAAAAACCATAGCTCTCAGCGTAGGCTATATCGATTTTAAAGCATCCAATCACTTGGTCATTGTGTTTAATCACATGCAGGTGCGTCGCCTCGTTTTTATCAGCGAGAAACTCCTTAGCGGTGCCCACAAATTGCACCTGATCATCGCGCACTGTGATATTACCCACCTCAGCGGCATCCGAAGCATTCAGTTTTTCTAGCTTGATCATTTAATTATCAAGGCTTCGTAGGGGCTTCGGAACGCGCATCTGCACTTTCTTTCGCTAACTCAATAACCGCATGCCCCAACTGAACCAAAGTGGCGAAATTGGGTGTGGTTTGTGGCTTTAAAGAACGATAGGCGCTAGTACGGCTTTTGATACCTGCTTTGGCAATGACTTGGCTATGCCCGAACTGCTCCACGTAGGAACGAATAGCAGCTTGTAAAATGTCGGGACGGCCTTCCTGCATAGAGTCCCAGGAGGCTTGCTTAATAACGTCTTCCATTTCCTGCACGTTGAAGTTAGTAGCTGCTGTCCTCTGCACGCCCTTTGTCGCTGCACGCAAAGTGGCCGCTGAAAGCTCGTTACCACGCCAGTTGAGCGAGCCATCCGAGGTTAGTGAAAACTTTTGAAAGCCTTTAATTGCTGAAAAGGGTGCCTTGCTAAAATAGTTTGATAGATCAGCAACGCCATGAAAACCATCGCTAAAAACCAGTTCAAGCTTATATGGCCCAACCAAATCCACATCAATGATCTTTAACATACGTCACCTAACTTGCCTGGGTTTTCACCTTTTACTGCTTTCTGCCACATATTCATTAGCTGCTCACGATGCTCAGCAATGCGGTTTTCAGCCCGCTTACGTTGCTTATTGGGCAAATATCCCTCCAAGCACTCACCTGACTCAATCGCGATTATCAATTCATAGCCACCATATTTCACGTGCAGGTGGGGAAGCTTGTGCTGCTTGTTATCAAAAAAACACATACAAAATGAAAGCCCTAGCAGAGCATCAATCTCTGGCATGAGCACCTCTTGAATTACACCCTGAAGGTAGAATAGCGCCGTATCTTATAAGAGACAAAAATAATCATCATATTTCCACCTCCTCTGGAATCAACGCCAGCAGATCAGTGACGCCAATATCGATACCGGCTTGCGAGAGCAAGGTAGATACCTGCCCGCGGTGGTGGGTTTGGTGATTAAAAAAGTGGTTAATAAGGCGCGAGTAACTTCTGGTTGAAGCCACGCCTTTGGTGTTGTGGTAACTCAGTAGCGTATCCAGGTCATCATCGGTCAGCGCGGCTACCCAGTTAATAATCACGCTGTCCAGCCAATGGCGATGCGCGCTTAGGCCTTGCATATCATCAAACAGGCGTTGATTGAGATGCGTTGGCGTGGGCAGCGGCTCCATTACCGCCAGTGTGGCGGCTGAAGAAGGATGAGCCGCAAACCGCTTAAGCCAAATCGTGTCGGCGACAACGATATGGTTCAAGGTGCCAAAAATAGAGCCAAAGAAAGCGCCTCTATCCTCTATAAGCTCAGCCGCACTTAGCTTGCTAGCGGCCTCATATACCTTGGCATTCATCCATTGGTTGTAGGATGCCATTAATGCAAAATGTGGTTGCAGTTCCATAGGTCAAATCGCCTCTTTCCATGCTGGCAACAACGGGTTCTTTAAGCGTATGAAATAAAGACGCGTTTGTATCCCCGAATTTGCTATTTAAGCCGCTAAGCGTTTTCTTGCGCCTTTTCCCAAACGCCATATACTGTATAAATAGCCATATAGTTAGTTATACAGGTCAGAGGTGGCAAATGACGATCCCCGATCAAACATCGAGTGTTTCAGCCGTGCGTAAAGGTCGCGGGGCAACGTACGATCCGCACAACCGTTTTGCACCTACCCATACCGTGGTGGAAGACGACGGCTGGTGGCGTGAGGAAACGTCTACGACCATCGCCACCGAAGTGCGAGAAGAGGTGAGCAAGAGCGCGCTGTCGTGGAATAAATCGCCGGATTTACCGTTTGATCGCTCGCTAAATCCTTATCGTGGCTGTGAACATGGCTGTGTTTATTGCTATGCGCGGCCCTCCCACGCTTACTGGGATCTATCGCCAGGGCTGGATTTTGAAACCAAGCTCATTGCCCGCAGCGGATTGGTAGAACGGTTGACGGAGGAGCTTTGCCACCCCAACTATGTATGCCGTCCAATCAACCTTTCCGGTAACACTGACTGCTACCAGCCGTTAGAGGCGACCTACCAAACCACCCGGCGTTTATTGGAGCTCTTACTCGAGTGCCGCCATCCGGTAACACTGGTAACTAAAAGCACACTGGTGCTGCGTGATTTAGACCTATTGGCAGAGATGGCGGAACATCGTTTGGTGCGGGTCTTTGTTAGCCTGACCAGCCTGGACGCCCATTTAAAGCGCACGCTAGAACCGCGGGCTGCGTCGCCCCAAGCGCGTTTACGGGCAATCCGTGAACTCAATACGGCGGGTGTGCCGGTAGGGACACTGATTTCACCCGTTATCCCAGGGCTGACCGATCATGAAATCGAAAAACTACTCGAAGCCGCCAGCCGAGCAGGCGCACGAACGGCGGCTTGGATGTTGCTGCGCTTACCTTATGAAGTCGCGCCGCTATTCGAGGCGTGGCTGGAAGCTCACTACCCGGAACGCGCCGCCAAAGTGATGAGCCTTATGCACCAGTGCAGGGGCGGAAAAGCCTATGATGCCAAGTTTGGTAAGCGCTTTCGCGGGAAAGGTGTCTTTGCCGATCTGATTGCGCAGCGTTTTGCACGCGCCAGCCGCCAGTGGAACATGCAGGATCGCACCGAGCAGGGTTTAAATACGCGGGATTTTCGCCCGCCGCGGGCGCAAGGTGACTTATTCATTTAAGCTACACAGCGGATGAATCATTTTGCTGTTAAGGAAGCCCTATGCCCGCACTAAGCAAAACCAAATCAAGCTTTTACCGACGTTTATATGTGGCCTATTTAATCGAACAAGGCGCTGCCAGCGTCCCAGCCTTAATGGATGTCACGGGGATGCCGCGGCGCACCGCCCAGGACACCATCGCTTCACTTGCCGAGTTGGATATTGAGTGCGTGTTTACTAAAGATGACGGCGAACGCCATAATATTGGCCGCTATCAGATACGCGACTGGGGCGCGATAGACCCACGTTGGGTAGCCACACACGCTGAGCAACTTAAGCAAGCGCTTGGCTATGCTGTTTAGTTAGTCATTGTCATCCGGCTCTGCCCAAGCCAGTCTCGCTGCGTTGAGGGTAACCGTCAGCGAACTTGCCGCCATGGCAAGCACCGCGACCAAGGGTGGAATAGCCATCACCACCACCAACCCCAAAGCCAGGGTGTTGTAGAGTGCTGAAAAAAATAGATTTTGCAGCATGATCCGCCGAGTGCGTTTAGCAATGTTAAGCAGTTTAACTACGCCGCCAATACCTGGCGTCATTAGCTGTGCCGAAGCACCTTCACGGGCGGCTTCGCTAGCACTCAGTGGGGCAATGCCCACCTCTGCCGCGGCCAGGCTCAATGTGTCGTTCACCCCATCTCCCACATAGAGTATTGGCGAAGGTAACGCCTGTAGCAGTCGAGCTTTGGCTTCGGGCGAGCGTTGGGCATAGCAGGCTTCTCGGACAAGCCCTACCTGTTCACCCAGCCAGCTAACAGCCCCCTGCCGGTCGCCGCTGATCATCGCGACGAAATAACCTGAATCAAGCAGGCGCTTCACGCTTGGTTTAGCGTCGTCTAGCGGCTGATCAGTGAGATAAAAAGTCGCCAACCAGCCCGATGAATCAGCCAACATCACTTGAGAAGCAAACGCCATCGCGGGGTCTTCTGCTTGGGAGGGCAACGCAATCCGCTGACGATTGAGCCAATTAGCGCTGCCAAGCGTTAGCCACTCGCCGCTATTTAACTGTACACGGCGCCCTTCGCCAGGCGATTCATTGACGGCTATGGCGTGCTGGAGGGTTTGATCAGAGGTCTGCTCACGTGGATTGCTCGACCAGTGTGCTAACGCGTGGGCTAATGGATGGTCGCTTCCAGCAACGGCGGTGCTTAGCGTGCACTGTACCGTATGTTTATCAGCACCCTCCCGCGCCTGCCAATGCAGCATGGAATGACTGCCGGTCGTTAAGGTGCCGGTTTTATCCAGCGCTACCGAGCGAATACACGCCAAGGTTTCAAGCGCTGCCGGGTCGCGTAGCGCAATACCTTGCTGCATGGATTGGCCACTACCAGCAAGGCTTGCCAACGGTACTGCAAGGCCAACCGCACAGGGGCAGGCCACCACCAGTACGGAAAGCGACCGCACAAACGCCTCCTCCCAGCCCAGCCCCATTAGTAGCGCGCCCGGTAGTGTTAACAGCGCCAGTAGCAGCGCAAGGGGGCTTAGCCAAGCAGCAAAACGATCGGCAAGTTTCTGCAGCTCGCCTTTTTTAGCTTGATAGCGGCGCATTTCGTCACATAAACGGTCTAAGCGTCGCTTGCCTACTCCCGCACTTACCTCCATGACCACTGGCACCGTACCCAGGAGTCGGCACCCAGCGTATGCCCTTTGCCCAGCATTGAAATAGCGCGGCAGGCTTTCACCGGTCAGCGAGGCGGTATCGATCCAGGCCGCGTCAACCAAGGTGCCATCAAGCGCCAGCAGTTCGCCGGGTGCTAACTCGACACGCCACCCGGCAGCGACTTCATCAGCCAGCAGCGTTACCCACTTTTCATGCTGCCAAGCGCGTACCTTTGCATTCGGTAGGGAGACGGCGTCCAGCGCTTTCAGCCCACGATGACGGCACAAGGTTTCTACTAACCTGCCGACTAATAGCAGCACAATCAGCATCACCGCCGTATCAAAATAAACCTCTGTTGAGCCACGCCACAGTAGGCCTATTGAGACAATGACCGCACCCATGACGCCAAGGCTAACGAGCACATCCATGCCAGGGCGCTTGGCGAGCAGCGTGCGCCATCCTGCTCGGTAAAACGGGACACCGGCAAACAGCACCACGGGAAGCGAAAAAGCCCCCGACACCCACGCCACCACCTGCTCGATCTGTTCATTGGGCAGAGCCGATGCGTAAATCAAAATGGAGGCAAGCATGGTCCACATGCCAAATAGCGACCCCACCATCAGCCTCAGCGTAAGGTAGCGGCTCTCCTCCTCCAAGCGCGCATGGGCATCGCCCACCGGCTCAAGCTCCGTCAGCCGGTAGCTTAGCCGCTGAACCTTTGAAGCAAGTACTGAGAGCTCTGTCGCGGCTGGCGTGCCGCTTATACACAGCGTGGCGCTGGGGTAATGCACGCTAACGTCGTGCACGCCACTTAGCCGTTTGAGGGAGCCTTCCACGGCCAGTGCGCAACTGGTGCACCACATGCCGTGAAGGGTATAGAGCTTTTCTGCGCGGGTATCCGTCATCCCACTCACAGGCAAGGCGGAATGCCGAGGATCGGCATCGCAGCAAACAAGACACCCAGTGTTGAAAAGAGATACAGCCCGGCTGACACCCGCGCATTAAAGCGCAGCCGCCCTTCATGGCGTTTACCCATGCGGTAACAGCCCACCGTTAACATGGCAAGCAGGCCAACAGCGGCAAGACTGACCACTAACAGCATCGCATTCACCAGGGTAAACACGCCCTGCTCTGGGTCAGGGGGAATCACTTCACAGGCCACAGCATGGCCACCGTAAACCGTTACAAACCAAGCGCTCCAAAGCGTTAAACCAATGACAAAGTGCAATGGATGGGTTAAATGTAAGCGCTGTATCGCGATAGCCATCGGTTTAGCTCCCTATCACCCGCGGCAACACGGCAAGTGCGCCGACGATAATCCAGAATGTCGCCACGTTGTATCGCCATAGTTGAGCAACCACGGCGGGCTCAAAAGGCGCATGGGCGCCCACATAGCCGAAGCCCACTCGCAGCCCCTGAAGCAGTGCTAGCACCGCCCCCAAGCCACCATGTAATAGTGCATAAGCGAGTCCCACCATGATAATGGCATCGTGGGAGCTTTCCGTAACCGCCAGTTCTGCGCTCAGCAATACCCAAAGCGTGATGCCTACCTGGACAAAGCCCAGCGCACTGATCCCAAACATCCCTATCGCCAGCCCCGCATCACGCTTCTGGCGCAAACCATGCACTTGTTTCTCGAGGATGCCTGCGCCTAGCGTGAGTACCCCACCGGCCACCAGCAGGCCCACTAAGGAGAGGGGCGATTCGTCAGGCATCCGCCATCCGGGCGAAACCGTCCAAAGGTAGAACCAGCCAAACAGGTAGGAAAGAAAAAACGAGCCATTGGCCAGCATGGTAATCGACATTGCCCACAAGCCTGGGCCATCCATGGTGCGCGAATGGAGCGGCGGATCGCCGGGCGCCACCTGGGCATCAGGCGCTGCCTTGGGGTGCGCGCCGTTTTCCCATGACCAGCGCAATAGGAAGAGGACAGCGATGACAACGGCGATAGCGGCCAGCGGGTAAAGGCGTGTCAGTAGGCTCAAACACACGACTGCCAACGCCATTGCAGCGAACAGAGGCCACCAGGAGTTGCCCGGCAGGTGAATGATTTCCCGCACCTTGCCGGTTAACGGATCAGTGCCCCACATTTCACGACGCCCGTGGGTCGCGACGGCCAAGCCATGCTGTCCTTCCGCGATGGTGCGCGGTAGCTCAGGGTCATCCCAGAGCGGATGACGGGTTTCGATGTTGGGCAAACTGACGAAATTATAGGCACTCGGCGGCATGCGATTAGCCCACTCCAGACCATCCGAATGCCAGGGGTTCGTTTTAGCGGGTTTACCGAAGCGGAAATGTAGCGCCATATCCAGTAGCACCATGGCGATGCCGGCCGACATAATGAAACCACCCACGGAGGAGATGAGGTTAGTTATATCCCAGCCCATGCCCGGTTCATAAGAGTAAACGCGGCGCGGCATGCCCAGCAGCCCGGTCCAGTGCATAATCAAAAAAGTAGTATTAAAGCCGATAAACGTCAGCCAAAAGCCCCATTTACCCAGCGTTTCAGAAGGCATGCGTCCAGAGAAAAGCGGCAACCAGTAGTAAAGCCCGGCAATCAGCGGGAAGAACATCCCGCCCACCAACACGTAATGCATATGCGCGACCACAAAGTGGGTGTCGTGCACCTGCCAGTTAAACGGCACCAGCGCCAGCATCACCCCCGTTAAGCCACCACACACAAAGATAACCAAAAAGCCTACGATCCATAGCATCGGCAGCTTCATTTTTGGCTTACCCAGCCATAGCGTCGCCAGCCAAACGAACACCTGAATCGCAGTTGGCACCGCGACCAGCATGCTGGCAGCCGAAAAAAAGGCTTGAGCCAGTTGGGGAATCCCTACGGTAAACATGTGGTGAACCCACAGCCCAAAACTGATGAAACCGGTAGTGATAATGGCAAAAACCACCCAGCCATAGCCCACAATTGGTCGTCCAGCGAAGACAGGGATCAGTGTGGAAACGATCCCTGCCGCCGGCAGGAAGATAATGTAAACCTCGGGATGGCCGAACAGCCAGAAAAGGTGCTGCCATAGGATCGGGTCACCGCCCCCGGCTACATCGAAAAAGGGCATCCCCGCGGCGCGTTCGAGTTCAAGCAAAATACTGCCCAGAATGAGCGGCGGAAAGCCCAAGACGATCATCATCGCCATCGCCAGAATGTACCAAGCAAACAGCGGCATTTTATGCAGTGCCATTCCCTGAGTGCGCGTACGCAGTATCGAAACGACTAACTCTACCCCCGCAGAGAGCGCGGAGATTTCTACGAAGGTGATGCCTAACAGCCAAAAATCTGAGCCTAAACCTGGCGAGTACTCGCTGCTGCTGAGCGGGGTGTACATGAACCAGCCGCTGTTCGGGGCCATCTCTATGATCAGGCTAAACGTTATAATGATACCGCCGAACAGGTAACACCAATAACCGAGCGACGTGAGCCGCGGGCAGACCAAATCACGTGCACCGATCATCTTGGGGATCATGTAAATCGCCAGCCCTTCCAGGATCGGGATAGCGAACAGGAACATCATCACCGTACCGTGCATGGTGGTGACTTGGTTATAGATGTCTGGCGTCATAAAATCTTGATCAGGCAGCGCTAACTGAGTGCGCACGAGCATGGCCAGCATGCCGCCAATCAAGAAAAATACCATCCCAGTGATCATGAACCTCAGACCCAGCGTGGTGTGGTTGACGATGGTCAATGCTTTTAAACCACGTGGGTTGCCCCAAATTTCATTCAAGTCGCTGTGTAACTGATCGGGGTGTCGTTGATCGCCAGGAGGCGATACATCGCGGTCAATAGTCGTCATGGTGTGAGCGTCTCCAACCAAGCACCCAGGGACGCCAAGGTAGCGGTATCAATATCATCATGGGGCGGCATTTTATTGCCCGGTTTTAACTGCTGATGATGTTGCAGCCAGTGGGTTACCGCACCTTCCTCCATGGCCATAATGCCTGCGCCCAAACTGGTGCGACTACCGAGATCGGAGAGATCTGGCCCTTCGTCACCGTTCGAGAGCCCCGCGACTCGGTGGCAGCTCGCGCAATGGTTCATAAATGCCTCCCTGGCAGGTTCATGCTGTTGATCGTTCGTCGCCAGCGACGATAGCGGATTCTCTTGGCGGGCAGCTAACCACGCGTCATACTCGTCACGCTCGACGGCTTCCACATAAAGCTGCATTTGCGTGTGTTGGGCTCCGCAAAATTCGGCGCACTGAGCCCCAAATACCGCGGGTTCATCCGCTTCCAAGCGTATTTTATTAACGCGCCCAGGCACCATGTCGATCTTGCCCCCTAACCGCGGCACCCAAAAAGCATGGATGACATCAGCACCGGTAACGTGGAAATCGACCGGCTCGCCTGCAGGCATGATCAATTGATTGGAGGTGACGACTTCGCCCCCTTCTGCCCCGGGGTAACGCACTTCCCACCACCACTGATGGCCGATGACTTCAATGACCTCCGGCGGCTCGCCAAGCGGCAGCGTCAGCATCCGCTGCCCGGTTGGCACCCCAAAAGCGAGCAGCGCGGTAATGCTGGCCACCGGCAGTAAGATACCACCACCGATGATCCATCGCCGTGCCACTCGGCGCTCTTCTGCCGGCGTGCGCGTTACCTCTTTACGCTTGAAGGTAAACAGCCAAAGCACGGTGACCATGACCAGCACCACGGTGCCAAACCCAAGCATCACCCACCAGATCATCACCACATCTCGCGCGGCTTGGCCTGCTGGGTCTAGAATAGACTTATCGCCCGCACAACCGCTTAGCATTAAGGTCGCTAACAGTACGAGCTGAATCCCCAGCCGGTTGACCCACGGCTGGGTTAAGCGTTGAATGCTTATTAAACGTCGGGTACTTATTAAGTGTTGAACACTGAGCCTCATGCCTGAATTCCTTTTTCTGCCCACAGGAAGTGACTATGGCAAAAAATCGTCAGCTCTCGATCGTGAGCCGCGCCTCTATCGCCGGCCATCCTTTGCATCCAGTAATGATCCACTTCCCTGTTGCCGCGCTGTTGGCACTGGTAGCCAGCGACATTGGCTTCTTGCTGAGTGGTGATGAATTCTGGCTGCGCGCTAGCCTGTGGCTGGCTGGTGTCGGTGCGTTTGGCGGCTGGATTGCCAGTACGGCAGGCATCATCGACCTGGTGACCGTACCTCGCATTCGCCGCCTGATTACCGGCTGGAGCCACGCCATCGTTGCCGTTGTGATGCTCTCGCTGGCGTCGCTGAACTGGCTGCTGCGGTTTAACGACGCCAGCGCGATTTTGCCCTGGGGCTTGGCCGTTTCGTTGGTTACCGCGGGCTTGATTGCCGTGGCGGGCCTGCTGGGCGGGCAGCTGGTGTATGAACACGCGGTGGGGGTCGACGTTGAAAAGTAGCGCCACAGTGTTAACTCCAATCCAATGGTTTTGCTAACACAAACCCCAGTACGCTAAGAATCGCCGCCAACGCGACGCACATTGCGGTCCAGTTGGCGGGTTTTACCCAGCGATAGTGGCCCGTTTCAAGTCGAAGTATTAACCAGCCGAAACAGCCATGCGCGGCCACCATTGCCACCACAGCGCCAAGCTTTAAGATCAGCCAGCCACCTAAAATGCCATTAATAAGAAACAGCAGCGTACCCGATGCAATCGCCACTAGGGCAGCAGGCGTCGCCACCGAGATATAAAAAAACCGCGGCATGGGGGGCGTGCCCTGGGCAAAGCCAGAGTCTCGGCGAAGCTGCAGCGACTGGCTGAGCAAAGCGGGCAAATACAGCAGTGAGCCGCACCAGATCACGAGTGCGGCAATGTGAAGCAGTTTAAGCCAGGGCATCGGGGCTTCCTTGCATTGCTTAAGGCGGCATTATTCCTGCCCTAACCTTAGACAAAACGCCGCACTCTGGCTAGCCGTTTAACTTACCTGGATCTCGTAACCTGTGAATTTGCGGAGGTTAATAACGCCGCTATCAAGCAGTAAATACTGGCCTTTGATGCCTTGAAGAACGCCTTCCACCCGCGGTTGTTTGTCAAAATTATGCGATACCACCTTTTTCGGAAAGACGCTGACGGGGTAGTGAAATGCTTGGGCAGGCTGTTCCAGAGTACGAATGGCATCTGCACCGTGGGTATCGCGCAATTGATCTAAGCCACTCGCTAATAGGGTAAGCAAACGATCTCGCTCAGCTGCTAAATCCATTGGCGTGACATCGCCCTTGAGCATCGCTCGCCAGTTGGTGCGATCGGCCACTTGCTCTTTAAACAGCATTTCGACAAAGCCGGACTGCTGGCGGGTATCGACCTCTAGGATGGGCAATGCCTGTATGGCGCCCTGATCCAGCCAGCGGGTAGGCATTTGGGTTTTGCGCGTAATGCCCACCTTTAGGCCAGAAGAGTTCGCCAAATAAACGATATGAGGTTGAAAACAGTGCTTCTCGCCCCATTCGGGCTCACGGCAGGTGCCTTGGAAAAAATGACAGGTTTCAGGCTTCATTATGCAGGTGTCGCACTGGGCTAACCGCTTGAAGCAGGGATAACAGTGGCCTTGAGCAAAGCTCTTTTTCGTTGCCCGCCCGCAGTGAGTGCAGGCAATCGCCCCGGTCCATTGCAGCGTAAGCGGCTCGCCGATACGCTCGTTGAGGGCAATGCGGTGCTCCCCTGCACGCAAGTGGTAAACCACCTGTTCGTCTTGGCGGCCCGGCAGCGCTGCCGCCATTTTGCTTAAACACCCTTGTGCTACTGCTTCAATCACGCGTGGCATCCCGCGCCAAACCCGCCATTTCAGGCGTAACGCCCGCGCCGCTGGCAGTAGCTCCGCAGGTTCGTTGCTCTAAATAACCCACGCGGCTCTCTTCCGGCACGTTATTCTCGGCTTCATAGCGCATCACGGCTTCCATACAAAGCTCGGTCTGCTCAGGCGTTAAGCGGCGCCCATCGGGCCATTTGCGCAGTGATACCGCCTGTTTCAGGCTTTCATAGATCGCCGGAGTCATCTGGTTGATCATTTTATCAAACGTCATTTCGCTCATTACTGGCCTCTTAACGATTTTTCAAACGGCGGGATGAATAATACCAGCCGGTGATAAGCCCCACGAGTAGTCCACCCAAATGCGCTTCATTGGCGACATTACCAAAGCCGACACTGCCTGCCATGTCTGTCATGGTGAACACCATCCACCCCAGCATGAAGACCACCAGCATTTGTGGCACGAAGAAACCGCTGCTAGGTACTCGGCGGGACATTAACCAAACATGCGCCAGCAGTGCATACACTACCCCTGACATCCCACCAAACAAGACAGTGCCCGTCAGGTATTGCGCGATATTCGCACCAATACCCGCCAAGACGAGCAGCATTAACATCGTAAGACTGCCCTGTCGCCCTTCAATCTGACGGCCGAAGTACCACACCCACATCAAATTGAAAATTAAATGCATCCACCCAAAGTGCAGAAAGGCTGGCGATAGCAACCGCCAAACCTGTCCTGATGAGAGCGTTTGCGACAGCGTACCGAACGCCAGCTCACCTCCTGAAAGGCCAATGGGCACGATGGTCAACGCCACAATCAGTTGATCGCCAAATATCGCTATTAGGGCAAAAACAACAAGGCTCACCACTATCATCAGCGCAGTGACCGGCACATGTTTTAACATACTGACAGAGGCATTCATGGAGCGACGGCGCGGCTGCTTTTGTTGAATCTCGAGGGGTTCGCCCCGCCTCCAGCGCTCTACTAAAGCGGTCAGTTCATCTTGTTGACGTGGGTCAGCGATCCACAGCAACTGGCCATCGGCTTCATCGGTAATGCGGTGACCAATGCGGTGGTGCCAAAGCGCTTGGCGCAGTTGGCTTGTATCCGCGTGATCGGGCAAAAGCATCACTGGATGCATAACGTCCCTCTAATCATTGTGCTAGCGGCTCGTGAACCGGAGCGGGTAATGGGTTACCAGCATTGGCACCAACAGACAGGCAAAAAAAAACCGGCGGTGGGGACCGCCGGAGAATAAAAGCAAGGGATCATTCAAGGGAACACTTACTCTGATAGCCGACAGCACGGTTAGTTCAGCCGTTTTTCAAAAAAAATGTAACGATATGTAATTTCAAAAACCGTTTATCAATCGAAGTCCATTTCCCAAGCTTTGGGTAACGCCCGCTCTTCCTTAGGCACCTTAATCCAGACAAAGTGGTCGGCATTCAACACGCTTTCCCCACTCCAGCGATAGGCGACCAAGCGTCCATACTTAACGGCACTATAGTCCAGGCAAGCGATATTGCTGGCGGGAAGCGCCGGTATCCCCTCACACCAATAATGACCAATAAAGAGAGGCGGCTGTTCTGGCCCATAATAACTCAACTGCTGGCGTTCTTCGTTGGAAAGCACTTGCGTCTCAAGATCGCCGGGCAAATTATCGGGCTGGAAAACGACATCGCCCCACTGCTGTGGATCTTTGGCCCAGAAATGGGCGCGAAAGCTTTTACGCGTAAACCCATCGCCTGAATGTATCGCTATTCCTTCGGGCAGTGATACGTGGGGCCCACGGGTGAGCCGATCCAAAATCTTGTATGCCTGGGTACCGGGTTTAGTGGACTCGACCAAAAACGCGATATCCATGCATTGATCTGGGCGTCGCTGCTTAAACGCATCGATCAATGCCTGATCCCAACACGCGTGCACCACCCGGATGCCATCAATTTCAAGGCAGAGCGGTATGGTTTTAAACCACGCCAACGTATCTTCCCACTCGTTGGTGTAATCGCGATACTGCTCCAAAGTGTCTTGAATAATACGATTATGGCGTGGGGTGTGCTCACGCAGCCAGCGCTTATGACTGCCTGCAGGACCCGGGTGCGTATACGCCAGCGCATTGTATTCATGGTTGCCCATGACGATATAGGCTTCCCCCTGCTCTACCATTCGCCGTGCAATGGTGACCGCCAAACGGATACGCGGCCCACGGTCGATCAAGTCACCGAGGAAAATTACTTTTCGGCGGGGATGGCAATAAACACCATTGCGCTGGTGATATCCCAACTTCTCGAGTAGTGCAGCCAGTGTTGCGCCACAGCCGTGGACATCACCAATCAGGTCATATCCTTCCATACTCAATCCCCCAACCGATGGCTCCAGCCTAATTTGCTGCGCAGCACTTCATAAAAATTATGGCCGATAGGATGGACTAACTGCACACGCTCCGGCTTGCGGGTGATGACCAGTACATCATTAGGCTTCGCCACTGCCCGAGTTTGACCATCGCAACTGATATGCGGGTAGGACTGGTTAGTCTCTCCAATATGAATGCGAATCTCGCTGGCAGCATCAATCACAATCGGCCGACTCGATAACGTATGGGGAAACATCGGCACTAGCGTTACCACATCGAGCTTGGGGTGCATGATGGGGCCGCCCCCTGACAGCGCATAGGCCGTAGAACCGGTAGGCGTAGCAACGATCAACCCATCGCTGCGCTGGCTGTAAACAAACTGACCATCTATAAACAGTTCGAATTCGATCATGCGAACCGCTTTGCCAGGATGCAGCACTACCTCATTCAAAGCATCGCCATTGCCGACCGCAACACCGTTGCGATAAAGCACGGCATCAAGCAAAAAACGTTGTTCGATTTCAAACTCGCCCGCCAGTACTTCACTGACACGTGTTTCCAATTCATCTGGCGAGATGTCGGTGAGAAAACCCAAGCGACCGCGGTTTACGCCTAAAATAAGCGTTCCACTTCGGCAAAGCGTACGCGCGGCCCCCAGTAAACTGCCATCGCCCCCTACCACGATGACCAAATCGCATAACTCTCCCAGCATGCGCCGACTGGCTTCCGGTTGACCATGGTGGGGTAAGGCAGTGGCCGTGCGATCTTCCACCAACACTGAATACTCATGGGCAACCAAGTAAGTCACGAGACGCTGCAAGGAGTCGATTACTTTATCGCTGCCCAGCCGACCTATCAGCCCAATGGTTTTGAAAGGCCGGCCTGTTCGGCCGCTCGTGTGCGACAGAGGCATTGAGGCCTCTCCCTCTGTAGAATCAGCATCTAAAGGCTTATCTTCAAAAGGCTCAGTCTTTAAAGACTCGGTCCTTAAAGGGTTGGCGTCGCGTGGTAAGGAGTTGCTCATGAGCCGGCTCTCGCTAACATAAGCCGCCATTATGGAGATACCTCACGTATCGGGCAAATACGCTTAGCTAACGGCCACTTGCCGACGCTGGCACCACCAATGGTTCAACCATAGGGAAGCCACGATAATCAGCGCACCCAGCAACAGCCGTGGAATATCCGCATCGCGATTCCAGATCACTAGATTAACGATTAACCCCGCGGGTACCAGGGCATTGTTCATGATCGCCAAGGTGCCCGCATCCACCCTGGTAGCGCCCTGGTTCCAAGCGAAGTAGCCAATGCCCGAGGCGACTAACCCCAGCCACGCCAGTACGCCCCACTGTAGCGATGTGGTCGGCAGTGCAGCGCTATTACCAAACAGTAAAAAAGTGGGTAGTGCCACCAGCATCGCGCCGATGAAAAACCAGCCGAATACGTTGTGCCACGCCAGCGAAGATGGCAAATCAGCGGCTAACCGACGATAGCCCACCTGCCCTATCGCAAAGCAGAGGTTAGCCCCTTGCACGACCAGAAAACCTGCCCAAAAACCGCTATCAACGCCGTCATAACGAATCACCCCAGCCCCGAGCACGGCTAGCAGGGCCGTCACCAGATAAATAGGCGTAAAGCGACCAAACAGCAGGTCATCCAGCAAGGCGATATAAATGGGCGTGAAGATAGTGAAAAGCAGCACTTCTGGGACTGACAGCAGTAAGAAGGACTGATAGAAGAAGGTGTACATGACGCCGAGTTGAATGGCCCCCAAGCCCATCAGTGCAAGCCGCTGCTTACCACGCAGGAGGCTGGGGCGTAAAAAGGGCAAAAACACTAGCATGGCAAGCGTTACCCGCATGAGCACAGCAAAGTAGCTGTCAACTTGACCGGCAAGGTAGACACCTATTAGCGAAAAGGAGAACGCCCATAACGCAGTGACACCAATCAGATACCCCATCGTAAACCTCATCTTATATATTAGTTTACGGGGATTATACGCACCCAGGCGCCCCTGCCAAGCAGTAAACACTCATCATGTACATTGGTTAACGCCGCTGCAACCACCAAAGCGCATACACGATACCCGGCAGCCAGCCCAACAAGGTCAACAGCACCGCAATCCCTACTCGCTTCGGGCCAGCTTGTGTCAAGCCAAGGGCCAGGGGCGGCAGGAGTATTGCCAACGCGTAGTAAGCAAGCTTCAACGCGGCAGGTTCCGGCATCACTTGTTCTGGGCTAGTGGATGTTGTTTTTGACGTTGCCGCTGGGGACGCAATCGATACCACTTCAGGGGGTGGCGTGTAATGCTCTACTGGGCTGGCCGCCGGTGGTTTTGCAGCTTGAGCGGCACGCTCTTGAGCAAGTCGATGCGCCTCTTTATCGATTTTTTGCTCAAGGGTTTCAGACCCCTCCGCTAGATCATCGTGATGACGCTCCCAATCCTCCCAATCATGGGGCGTGCCCGACTTAGGCCGCTGGTGTCCAGAGCCTCGGGCCCGCTCCCAGGCTTTTTCTTCCAGCGTGTTAGGGCGGTCGGGATCACGGTCAACCCCAACGCCTTTGCGGTTTAAATACTCACGTGCATCCATGGAAAGCTCCTTGGTGCCTAAATTAACGAGCGATTAAAGCGGTTAGAAAATTATCCGCGCCGATAATTCAGTACTTACAGCGTTGAATTAATAGAACGGGTAGAACAGCTACCCTGGGTCAAATCACCTACAGTGAAAGTGTCGATTCTACCTTAGCGTCTACAACATCAAACAATGAGAACGCATTGACGGTGAGCTTTACGCTGTCACAGCATTGAGCACGATGAGCGAGGAGTGTCCAGAATGAATAAAACAACCCCTAACATCGTTCGCGACATCATGTCCCGAGATTGCTACCGTGTCTCCCCCGAGGCCTCGATCACGACCTTAGCCAAGGGCTTGGCGCTGCATCGTTTGCCCGGCGCTCCTGTTGTGGACGCTGCCGACCGTTTAATCGGCTTTATTTCGGAACAGGATGTGCTGGGCCGTGTGCTTGATAGTATTTACCATGACGATGAGGCACCGCTGGTTAGAGAGTTGATGCGCCATGAAGTCCTCAGCGTTTCACCCAATAAAAGTATTACTGATTTAGCCCAGGAAATGCGCGGCGCCAAGCCCAAAGTGTACCCAGTCGTTGAACAACAGCGGTTGATAGGCATCGTGACGCGGCGTGATATCCTAATTGCGCTGCTGACGTTGCGCCGCCATTGATCGCCACGCCAGACGGTTTTCATTCAAGGGCGTAGGGTGGTTAACAAGGCGCCAAAAAAAACCGCTACTCAATGAGTAGCGGAAGCAAGGGATCAAAACAAAGAGCCAGAACAACAACTTTAGCGACTGCTATCGCGCTGTTGCCTGTACTTACTCAGACACGCCGCAATTAAAAAGTTCGCAAAAAAGTAAAATTTTCGATCCACACGGCGTCAAGCGTATAATTAATGAGCAATACGTTCATCGATGACGGCAAGGAGCTCAGCGAATGGCGCTGTATATTTTGGTATTTGGGGTGTGCTTGCTGGTCATCGGCGCAGTGATGTTAGTATTAATGACCTCAAGTACGCCCCGCTACCGCACCGAACCCAAGGATTTACTGGCTCTATTTGATAAAGCACTCAACAGCCAGGTAAGCGAAACCGAGTGGAATGCCATCATTGGCTACCCCATCCGGCACAATGAGTACCTAGACGACATTAGGCGGCGTGCCGCGCATTTAATGGAGCAACACGGTAGGCGCTGGATGATTGCCCAGGGCAAACCGTTACTCAATCAGGAAGGCCAAGCAGAACTTCAGGCTCTTCGTGACCATTTGTCCGCCCATACGGCCCTCCGCCAGCAGTAGCTGGTGCGGTTTTGGAGACTGCTATGCCGAGCACCATTCGACAAATTCCTCTCGCCAGCGCTACGCAACATCATGCCCATGACTTTCACCAAATAGTCATTACGATGTGTGGCTCGTCAGAATTCGAGATCGAAGGGTTGGGCGGCCGCGTCAACGCGTTTTCGGGGTGTATCGTGCCCGCCAATCACGAACACTACTACTCGGGAAATGGCCACAACCGACAGTTGATTCTTGACCTGCCGGAGGATGCCCCCGCACTGACTGGGGAAAACCGTGAGTTGGTAGCGCTATTTGATGCGCCGCGCTTTTTCGGGTTGGACAATGCACTGCGCCACTATCTTGCCTTTATGGAAAGCGAGCTTGCTCAAGGGCTTGATACGTCTATCGACTCCTTTCAGCAAGACCGTTTAGCCGCCACTCTGTTAGGCTCGCTCAAAGCTAGGCTCGGCGCCGCCAACCATGCCAGCCAACAACGCCTCGACTTAACGCGCATCAATCGCTTTATTCGTCAGCACCTTGCCGATGAACTGCGGGTCGCCGATTTAGCGCGGCTGGCGTGTTTGAGTGAAGCCCATTTTTCTGACTGTTTCCGGGCCCAAACGGGGCTTTCTCCCTGGCAATACGTGAAGCGTCAACGACTGAATGCGGCTCGCCAGCTGATTTTACAAAGCCGACTGCCGCTTACCGATATCGCCCTTCAAACCGGCTTTGCCAATCAAAGTGCCCTTTCTCATGCGTTTCGACGCAGCTATGGGTTGTCGCCGCGTAAATTGCGCCAGGGCGATGGTCTGACCATAGCCTTTAGTGCACCAAACGCTTCCATGGGCCCGCTAGCAGGCCAACAAAAACTCTACTAAAGTCGTAAGGTCGCCTCGCTTGCCGCGGAATTGACATGTTTTACCGTTAAATCAGCATACACCTGAGGTGGCCGCACTCTACATTCGCTTATTAGCTTGGGCGTAACGCCCTGTTACCCATTCGTTCTGTATAGACTTTCGGGGGCTTCAATGCTCAATGCCAAGAAAATGCGTGACCCTGCCATCTGGCAAACTGATCTCGACACTCTCATGGCTCGCGTTAGCGACCACTATCTAGTGGATGAAAGCGCCTATGTTAGCGAGCTGATCAAGGTGCTTGATGCTGACCGCGACGACTTTGCCCGCATTGAAGCCAATACGGCCGCTCTGGTTCAAGATGTCCGTAAAATGGACACGGCGGTCGATACCATCGATGAACTGCTTCAGCAATACAGCCTGGATACCCACGAAGGCTTAATGCTGATGTGTCTCGCGGAAGCGATGCTGCGCATCCCTGATAAAGCCACCGCAGATGCGCTCATCGAAGATAAGCTGGGCCCCGCCGACTGGCAGTCCCACGTGGGTAAGAGCGACTCGTGGATGGTTAACGCCTCGACCTGGGGGCTGTTAATGACCGGGCGCGTGCTCAAGCTGGATCACCCCAAAGAGGGCCAGCCAGCCAACTTTATCAACCGCATGGTCAATCGCATGGGCGAGCCGGTAATCCGTCGCGCCATGTACGAAGCGATGAAGATCATGGGCAAGCAGTTCGTGCTGGGGCGCGATATCAACGAGGCGCTAAAACGCTCGAAGCCGCTGTTTAATAAAGGCTATACCTACTCTTACGACATGCTGGGTGAAGCCGCCCGTACCCGCAACGATGCCCAGCGCTATTTTGATGACTATGCCCGGGCCATCGAACAAGTGGGTAAAACCTGCAAAACCTTGAGCGACAAGACACCCGCGCCATCCATATCGATTAAGCTTTCAGCGCTCCACCCCCGCTATGAGTTTGGCCGCCGCGAGCAGGTACTCACCGAGCTGGTCGATACCGTTATCAAGTTGGTCAGCAAAGCACGTGCATTGGACGTAGCAGTCACCATCGATGCTGAAGAAGTGGATCGCCTGGAAATTTCACTGGAAGTGTTCCGTGCGGTTTATGAAAGTGACGCTGCCAAAGGCTGGGGGCACTTCGGCTTGGTGGTGCAGGCTTACTCCAAACGCGCCTTACCGGTGCTGCATTACATCAACCGCTTGGCCGACCAACAGGGCGATGAAATTCCTTTACGCTTGGTCAAGGGCGCTTACTGGGATACCGAAATCAAAGAGTCTCAGCAGCTTGGTGTCGACGGCTATCCGGTATTTACCCGTAAAGCGGGCACCGATGTGGCCTACCTTGCCTGCGCGCAGTTCCTGCTTTCCAACGATACCCAAGGGCGTATTTTCCCCCAGTTCGCCACGCACAACGCACACACCGTGACGACGATCCTGGAGTTCGCTAACCACGATAGCCGTCCGTTTGAATTTCAACGCCTGCACGGCATGGGCGAAGCGCTCTACGACGCAGCGCTTGAGCGAGCCCCTAAAGGCACCTACTGCCGTATTTATGCCCCGGTCGGAGCACACAAAGACCTACTGCCCTACCTGGTTCGTCGCCTGCTTGAAAACGGTGCCAACTCGTCATTTGTCCACCAGTTGGTCGACCCAGACGTACCCGTTGAGTGGCTTTGCCAGCACCCGATAGAAACGCTAAAACAGCAGAAAACGCTGGCCAACATGAACATTCCGCTGCCCAAAGACATTTATGGGCCTAAGCGACGCAATTCGCGGGGCGTCAATCTCAACATTCGCAGCCACTACTATCCGCAGATGGAGAAGATGGCCGAATTTATGGATCAGCAGTACCCAGTCAAACCGCTGCTCGCTTTTGAGGTGGCTGATGATTCGGCCCACACGCATAGCGTTACCAGCCCTTATGACCGCCGCCAGACGGTGGGCAGCGTGCAGTGGACGAGCAAGGACCAAGCCACGCAGGCGCTAGATGCCGCCTGGGCAGCGTTCCCCCGCTGGGATGCCACGCCTGTGGCTGAACGGGCTGCCATCGTGCGCCGCTTGGGCGATCTGATGGAAACGCACATGCCAGAACTGATGGCGCTGTGTTCCCGAGAAGGGGGCAAGCTGCTTACCGATGGCGTCGATGAAATCAAAGAAGCCGTGGATTTCTGCCGTTTCTATGCCATGCGTGCGGAAGAAGACTTTGGCCAAGTAATGGAGCTTCCAGGGCCCACTGGTGAATCCAATCGCTTGTTCATGGGGGGCAAAGGTGTGTTCGCTGCCATCAGCCCCTGGAACTTCCCGGTCGCCATCTTCTGCGGCCAGATCGTCGCGGCGGCAGTGGCAGGCAATACCGTGTTGGCCAAACCTGCGGAACAGACGTCTATCGTCGCGTACCGCGTTATCGAGTTGCTCCACGAAGCGGGCATGCCGCGCGATGTGGTTCAGCTACTGCCGGGCGATGGCCCCACCGTGGGTAGCGTACTCACCTCTGATCCCCGCATTACCGGCGTGGTCTTTACCGGTGGTACCGATACTGCCCACATTATCAACCGCGCCCTGGCCGCACGGGAAAATGCGCCGCTGCCCACGTTGATTGCCGAGACAGGCGGCATGAACGCAATGATCGTGGATTCTACTGCCCTGCCAGAGCAGGTCGTGGTGGATGTCATTCAATCAGCGTTCCAGAGCGCCGGGCAACGCTGCTCGGCGCTGCGCGTGCTGTATTTGCAAGATGATGTCGCCGACCGGGTCATTGAGATCCTTAAAGGCGCCATGGATGAGCTACGCATTGGTGACCCGCGCGACCTGGGCACCGATGTGGGGCCGGTGATCGATGAAGATGCCCGCAAAGGCCTAATGGCGCATATCGAAAAACTCAAGGCAGAAGACCGTCTCGTCGCCGAAACGCCCATGGCGGCTGAGCATACTCAGGAAGGCACCTTTGTGGCGCCGGTTGCCTTCGTTATTGACAGCATTGATGCGCTCACCCGCGAGCAGTTCGGGCCGATTTTGCATATCGTCCGTTACAAAGCTAACCAGCTTGATAAGGTCATTAACGACATCAACGGCCGCAACTACGGTCTGACGTTTGGGGTGCATAGCCGTAACGAATCGTTTGCCGCTGAAATAGCGCAGAAAATGCGCGTGGGCAATGTATACATCAACCGTAATATCATCGGGGCTGTCGTGGGCGTGCAGCCGTTTGGTGGTCAAGGCCTTTCAGGCACGGGCCCTAAAGCCGGTGGACCGCACTATCTGCAACGTTTTGTGACTGAGAAAACGATTACCAATAACACCGCTGCTTTAGGCGGGAACGCGTCTCTGTTGGCGCTAGGCGATGAGTGATCGACTCATCAACACTATTAACCTGAACTCCTGAAAAGGAACCGTCTCATGGTTGAAAATAATAGAGCGATTGCCTTCACAAACGCGGCCTCTCCAGGCCGTGTGCTAGGCATAGGGAACATTGCAAAACGTACGACCGACAACCTCTCTGACTACCTTCCTTTCGGGCGCTCGTTTGAGCCAATAACCTGAATATGTAAAGGAGTTAACAACTATAAGACTGCGCCTTTACCAATATCTTATTGGTAAGCGCAGACACCTGACGGAGCTAACTCCGTCCTGATGAACTGGAGATATTTCATGGATATTGGCGTTTGGATCAGCCTTTTTGCCTACTTTGCACTCATGATCGCCATCGGCGTTTATGCAATGCGCAAATCGACGTCTACCTCTGAAGATTACATGCTCGGCGGCCGTACCCTAAGCCCGAAAGTCGCGGCTTTATCGGCCGGTGCTTCGGACATGAGTGGCTGGCTGCTCCTTGGCTTGCCTGGAGCACTCTTTGCCTCTGGCCTGGGCTCAGCCTGGATTGGGATCGGCCTGTTTGTAGGGGCTTTCTTTAACTGGGTACTGGTTGCACCGCGCCTTCGTGAACAAACGGTTCACTACGGTAATGCGATTACCATTCCCGCCTTCCTGGCCAACCGCTTTCCTACTCGGGCCATGTCGCTTAGAACGGTGTCCGCCATCGTCATCGTTATCTTCTTTGCGGTCTATACCGCGTCAGGCTTGGTCGCTGGCGGCAAACTGTTCGAGAGCGCCTTTGCGGGTATCTTCAACTTTGGTGGGCTAAGCGACTACGCCGTGGGGATTGTCATCACCCTAGGTGTCGTGCTTGCTTACACCGTGGTGGGCGGCTTCCTGGCAGTGAGCATGACCGACTTCGTGCAGGGCTGCATTATGATGCTGGCATTGGTGATCATGCCCGCGGTAGTACTGTTTGGTGAAGGCGGCGGTGGCTTCAGCCAAGCATCGCAAACTCTCAACGAAGTCGACCCCACGCTATTGTCCTGGACGGATGGGTTGACCTTTATTGGCTGGCTGTCGGCCGTTACTTGGGGCCTGGGTTACTTCGGGCAGCCCCATATCATCGTCCGCTTCATGGCGATCAGAACACTCAAAGATGTGCCTATTGCACGTAACATCGGCATGGGCTGGATGGCCATCTCGCTGATCGGTGCCGTCTCTTTAGGTATATTCGGGCGGGCCTATGCGGTACGCAATGGCATGAACGTGGAAGACCCGGAAACAATCTTCATCATCCTTGCCGATCTGCTGTTCCATCCGCTGGTAACGGGTTTCCTCTATGCGGCCCTGCTAGCCGCTGTGATGAGCACCATTTCTAGCCAACTGCTCGTGGCGTCTTCCTCTTTGACAGAGGATTTCTACCGCCTGTTCTTCCGTAAGGAAGCCACCGACAAAGAGTGTGTGGGTGTGGGCCGTATCAGTGTCATCCTGGTAGGTCTGGTGGCCGCCGTTATCGCGTCAGACCCTGATTCACAGGTTCTGGGGCTAGTGAGTAATGCCTGGGCAGGCTTTGGTGCTGCGTTCGGCCCGTTGATTATCTTGTCGCTGATGTGGTCACGCACTAACGGTGCGGGGGCGATTGCTGGCATGGTCGTCGGTGCCGCGACAGTCATGATCTGGATTGCATTGGGCTGGAACGGCGAATTCATGGGGGGTCCTGGCGTATATGAGATCATTCCTGGCTTCATCGCTTCCTTCATTGCCATCCTGGCAGTCAGCAGCATGACTGCCGATGCTGGTGAATATCAGCATATCCAACGCTAATAGAGCGCCAGTAAGGCACTCAACGTAGCTCGTTGATGAGGCCTTCCCGTGTTGGAAACCGTTCAGGTATCCAGGCAGGGGAAGGCCTTGCACGTTCCCCCTTCGATCAGCTTGTTTTTTCAAGCGTATTCATTGTCAGGTCAGCGTCCTTTGCCCTGGGTCAATAACGTTACTTTCCTGCATCGATAAACTGGCTACATGGCTTTCGAGCAATTCGACCATTCACCGCCATTCCGTTATCGGCCAGGAGCAACGCCATGCGCTATTTATCTTTACCTACCTTAATCGCCACCAGTATGGCGGCTGCCACGTTGGCGCTTAGCAGCCACGCCGTTGCCTACGGTGCTGGGGATTTATTCACCCGCGTGGGCATTGCCAAGGTAGCCCCCACGAGCGACAACGGCTCGCTAGCCGACGGCGCTCTCGTAATCGATGTTCAGGATAAAACCGATGTTGCGTTTACCCTTGGCTACCGCTTTCACGATCAGGTGGGCGTAGAGCTATTGGCGGCACTTCCGTTCGAGCACGACATCCATTTAAACGATGACAATATCGCCTCAACCAAGCATCTACCGCCGACGCTTACCGTTCAGTACTACCCATTAGGGGGCTCGCAATCCCGCGTTCAACCCTATGTAGGCGCCGGGATTAACTACACGCATTTCTCTGACGAAACGCTGGCGATTGGTGAACTGGATCTGGAAGATTCGTGGGGAGCCGCCGGCCAAATAGGTATCGATTTGGTAGTAGATGATCACTGGGCGTTAAACGCAGCGGCTTGGTATCTCGATATCGATACCGATGCGAGCGTTAACGGCGCGGCGTCAGGAAACGTTGAGATCGACCCGCTGGTGGTCATGGCGGGCCTGAGCTATCGATTCTAAGCTATCGGTTCTAAGCTATCGCTTCTACACCCTGCTCATCGCCGTACGCTGTCATTATCTACAAAGCCTGCCCCCTGGCGGGCTTTTGATCCAGTGAGCCTAGCTTTCAGTGACGATCTGATCGACCTTTTCGACGGCGCGCACGATGAGAAGCTGATGATGAGCAGGTGTTTTCTCTTGCTGCAAATAGGCTGCCACGGCCGGCGCCACCTCGCACTTTGCAGGCATGGCAGCGCGGGCATCAATCAAAGCGTTCAGGCGGGCAATAAACACAAAACGTACCCACTGGGGGAGCGACATCGTATCGATGCAAAACGGCTGCTGGCTGGCAAATGCATCAGCGTCAGGTGTCGGCATACGCCATAGATCGGCGGCTTTCATCGCCGCTTCGAGTTCTAAGAGGGCTGTCTGTAGCGGTTGAAAAGTAGTCATAACGTCGTTTGTCATTGCCTCAAGATAGAAAAAGATGTCTTGTGGCTATTATCCCTACTCCATGCGCTGGTTGCCAATCCATCTCCTTTGCGAAAAGTTATCCATAGACTCACAGAAAACCTGCACGAGCCTGTGGATAAACTATGGAAAGGTATCGCAGCGCTTGATCTCATGGGGCTTTCGAGCAGTTGTTTAATTTTTAACCGCACTGTCATGAAGGGCGCGCCATTCGGTCGCTATTTATCGGCCGAGGCGGCTGACAGTGACCCGCCATCAAGGTAGAGTGCAGGCTTGCAACGCGGAAGGATGACATGCAACCGATTCAAACCCTTGATGAGTTTTTTACCCGCAGCGGCGCAGAGGTTTCCCTTTATCACATGGGACGCCATGTAGTCGCCTGCCCACGGGAGTCTTTAGCTACTTTTGAGCGTGGCGAAACGGCTTGGCCAGAGCCATGGCAGGGCCAGGCACGGTTAGCCATTCTGTTCCGGTTGGGCGATATGCCCGAACCTGCCATTTGGTTTTTAGCCCTACCGCTAGATGAGCAGGGAATGCTCGCCCCTACGCAGCGCGACGCCTTCATCAATCGCCTGCTCGAAACCTTAGGGCGTGCAGTTTCTCAAGTGGGGCGTGAAGACACAGCGGACGTCAATCATTTAATGAAGGATAATCCGCTCGCCTTCACGCCTAGCGTTACCTTTCAGGCCGTACTTAATGCACGTGCAACATATGCCGCTGGCCTTCCTGCTAGCCAACATTTTGAACCCGTTGATGCATACCTAAGCGGCCAGCAAACAATTGATTGGCAAGCCTTAGGCTTACAGGGCATTGCCGATTACGTTATCCGCATGGAAAAAGCCGAGGCCGATTTACTGGCGCGGCGGCTTCCAACCTTGCCGGCCACCGTGATTCGTTCTGTGTGCTACTGTTTAGAGCACCAACCCTTACCCGCGGTGTTGGCCGCCGCGTTGCGCCATTGTGGTGAAGCCGCTGCCCAAGCGGGCGATGTGGAAACGCTGTGCGCCTGCCTACGTGCTGTTGGTAACACCGATGCGTGTGAAGTGGGTAAGTGGTATACGGCATTACTGCATGACACGGCAGCCAGTGGGCCCGATGTACTCGCGGCCATTGCGGGTCGCGGCTGGCCTTACCTTGAAGATGCTGAGCGCTTGCCGCTTTTTTTGCAGCGTTTGGCAGAGGACGAGCGCACGGATTTTGCCGCGGTCGTGCGGGATCTGGCGCTCATCCCACGGCTTCGCTTACCGATTATGCTGGCACTGCGCGATGCGCCTGAAGGCTCTTCCATTCAACGCCGTTTGAGCATGATGATGTCACAGAAAAAGGCATGATGAGATGTTGTCACTTTTAATTGCAAGGAGTGAGCCGTGAAGGAATTACCCTATCAGGCCAAAGCGGTCATTGGTCGCCGTGAAATGGTGACATTACCTGAGCTAGGGCTTCACCTGTGCTGTAAAGCAGATACGGGTGCGCGTACTTCTGCGCTGCATGCAGAAGAAATAGAGACACATGAAGATGAACATGGTCAACTATGGGTAAGCTTTATCACCCACAGCGGCGGCCCTACCACACCCGCCCATCGCTACAGTTTGCACTTGCATGATCGACGCCGGGTTACCAGTTCAAACGGTCACAGCGAGTGGCGCTATGTCATACGCACCCCTATGCAAATGGGCGATTTGAATTTTCCTGTTGAACTGACCCTGACTGATCGCAGCAATATGCGTCACCCCATGCTGTTAGGACGCCGCGCCATGCGCCGCTTACTGATCGCCCCCGGTGCAGCATTTTTGCACGGTGAGCCTTAACCTCATTATTCGTCGCCATTATTTAGACTCGGAGTCCTCTCAATGCATATCGCTCTGCTATCGCGCAACCGTAATTTGTACTCTACTCGCCGCCTGGTTGAAGCCGCAGAGCAGCGGGGACATACCGCGCGTGTGGTGGACACGCTGCGCTGCTATATGAGCATTACCTCCCACCACCCTTCTATTCACTATAAAGGGCAAGAAATTGAGCACTTTGATGCGGTTATTCCCCGTATCGGTGCGTCGGTTACCTTTTACGGGTGTGCGTTGCTACGTCAGTTCGAGATGATGGGTACTTACGTTATCAACGATAACGTGTCCATTACTCGCTCACGGGATAAACTGCGCTCGCTCCAGCTCTTATCGCGCAAAGGGCTGGGGTTGCCGATTACCGGTTTTGCCCACTCGCCGGACGATATTCCCGACTTGATCACCATGGTCAAAGGCGCCCCACTGGTGATCAAGCTGCTTGAAGGCACGCAGGGGATCGGCGTGGTACTGGCGGAAACGAATCAGGCGGCGGAATCAGTGATTCAGGCCTTCATGGGTATGAAAGCCAACATCATGGTGCAAGAGTACATTAAGGAAGCACGCGGGGCTGACATACGCTGCCTGGTGATTGGCGATAAAGTCGTTGCTTCAATGAAGCGGCAAGCAGCGGATGGTGAATTTCGCTCGAACCTCCACCGCGGCGGCACCGCCAGTGTGATTCGAATTACCCCTGAAGAGCGCTCAACGGCCATTCGCGCTGCCAAGGCGATGGGGCTTCGTGTCGCAGGGGTCGATTTGCTGCGCTCGAATCACGGCCCGGTGATAATGGAGGTTAACTCATCGCCTGGGTTGCAGGGCATTGAGAACGCCACCGGTAAGGACATTGCCGGCATGATCATTGAACACATTGAAAAAAATGCCGCTCCAGCCCGTAAAGCGCCGCCCAAGCCTAAAGGCTAAGGCAAAATATTAAAATAATCCGATTCGGGGGTGGCAAATCGACGCTGTCCCCCCCACAATCTGCGTCACCGAAGGAGGTAGACGCTCATGTTTCTCGATAATCGCCAAGTGGCGATGGACAGCGTATTGGAAGCGCTGGCCGATAGCATTGATTATTTCCAGGATAATATCGAACGCCTGCGGCCCTCGCTGCGCGACGCTTTGAAGCCGCATTACACGACGCGGCTCAAGCAGATGCGAAAGCTCCAGGAGCTTGCCCGTGCACATCTAAAAATGCTGCCCCGGGATGCAGATGTGGAACGTGACGATTTTTTATGGCTATGGAGTCGGCTGAAAAGCTTCGTGGGTAACGATAGCCAAGTACTGATCAATGAGTTATTGGAGCAAGAGCGTGTATTGATGCAGGCGCTCTCCTCCCTCTATACGCACCCCTTACCCGACCCTATCGAGCCGGTGGTGGAAGAGTGCATGCAGGGATGTCGTAAACTGATTCGTGAGCTCTATGCGCTGCAAAAGCGCAAAACCCACCGCTAGGGTGCCGTGAAGCGTTCGTTTAATGACGGCAGAATAAGGTCGATCGGCGCCCGCTTTTTAAACTCAATGGGTTCCGGTGTGCCGAGGAAATAGGGCTTTCTGTCCCATATATACAAATCGCCCAGGGTAGCCACGCGCGCTGCCCATTCCCGCAGCTTTAATCGCCACTCCACGCTGACGTTAGCATCATCCGCCACGCAGCCCGTCACATCCATACCCAATGCTCGACCAATGTAAACGGCACGGGGCAAATGCCAACTCTGAGTAACCAGCAGCGCTTTATCCAATTGGAAAACGTCACGCGCACGCACCAGGGTGTCATAGGTGCTAAAGCCTGCAAAATCCATGGTCAACTGCTCGGCCGAGACGCCCCGCCGATAAAGCTCACGCCACATTGCTCGCGGTTCGTTATAGGCCTGAGTACGGTTATCCCCAGAGAGCAACAAGTGTTCAACCTGCTTTTGCTCAATGAGCGTGGTAGCCGTGCGCATTCGCGCATGGAAGTGAGGGTTTCGCACGCCGCTACGCGTCCAGTGAGAGGTGCCGAAAACAATGCCCACGCGAGCAGCACGGCACTGCTGCGGCTGACGCTCGATATAAGCCGCCGTGGTGGCCAGCACCCAAAAGTTGCCGCCTATAAACAGCAATGTCGCCAGTAGCGACAGTGCTCCTAGCGACATCAACAAGCGCTTTGACCATGTTAACAAGAGGTTATGCATCCCGCTCCCCAGCAGCGGTTAGAACATGCCGAGTTCAAGCTTGGCCTCGTCACTCATCATGTCACGGCTCCAGGGAGGGCTGAAGACAATGTCGGTGTGCACTTTGCTGATTTGTGGCGCACCGAGAATCTTGTTACGCGCGTCAGCAGCAATCACGTCCCCCATGCCACAGCCAGGGGCCGTTAGCGTCATTCGAATGGTGGCAATGCGCTCGCCGCTAATGAGACGTTCAATGCGACAACCGTAAACCAGTCCCAGATCAACGATATTGACCGGAATCTCCGGATCGAAGCAAGTGCGCAACTGATCCCATACGAACTGCTCTATCTCATCCTCACTGGCCGTTTCAGGCAGTGTGGGCCGTGGCAAGGACTCAAGACCCAGCGCATCGAGATTGCGCCCTTCTATCAAGTAGAGACGCCCCTCAAAACCGACGCTCACCGAGCTACCTTTTGCCTGCATGACGCTGACAACGCTATCTTCGGCCAGCGTTTCCGTCTTGCCAAACGGAATGGCAATGGCTTCCACATCGCGCTGAAGGGGTAACTGCTGACCTCGTTCGAGGCTGGCGACTTGCTCAAGATCCATAACTATCCTTAAATGACGATCCTCAAAGAACCGACCTTAACGTACCATGCCAATCACGCGATTAAGCGCTTCAACAAAGCGATCCACTTCATCGAGCGTATTGTACGCAGCAAATGAAGCACGGCAGGTGGCATCGACGCCAAAGTGATGCAACAGAGGCTGCGCGCAGTGGTGCCCGGTGCGAATCGCAATGCCGAGCTGATCGATCAGCAGACCGATATCTTGCGAGTGCGCGCCATCCACCACAAACGATAGCACGCCTGCTTTTTGCGGTGCGGTGCCCAAAATACGCAGGCCATCAATGCGCTCTACGGCTTGTGTCGCGCGCTCAAGCAATTGCGCTTCCCAAGCGCCAATAGCGCTAACGCCCACGCTTTCTAACCACTCGAGCGCGCGCCCCAGCGCAATGACTTCCGCAATCGCAGGCGTACCGGCTTCAAACTTGTGCGGAATGGCGGCGAAGGTCGTGCCTGCACCGAACGAGACGGTTTTAATCATCTCGCCGCCGCCCTGCCAGGGCGGCATCGCTTCCAGCAAAGCCTGCTTGCCATACAGCACGCCAACGCCAGTGGGGCCATACACTTTGTGACCCGAAAACGCATAGAAGTCGGCATCAATTGCCTGTACATCGACCAATTGATGCGGCGCGGCCTGGGCACCATCAATTAAAATCAGCGCCCCGTGCTGATGAGCAAAGGAGGCCATTTCCTGCACTGGGTTGATCGTGCCCAGCGCATTGGAAACGTGATTGACCGCCACCAGCTTAGTACGCTCACTGAGTAGCTCGCGATAAGCGGCCATGTCGAGTGCGCCATTCGACTCCACGGGAATGACCTTGATGCTAAACCCGATCTCAGCGGCCAGCAGTTGCCAAGGCACGATGTTGGAGTGGTGCTCCAACATGGAAATCAGCACTTCGTCGCCAGGCCCGAGGTTTTTACGCCCCCAGCTCTGCACGACTAAATTGATGGCTTCCGTGGTGCCACGGGTAAAGATGATCTGACGCGCATCTTCCGCGTTGAGAAACGACCGCACCTTATGACGCGTGCCTTCAAACGCCGCCGTTGCCTCATCAGCGAGGGTATGTAGCCCGCGGTGAATGTTGGCGTTATAGCGCGAGTAGTAATCGCTAAAGACGTCGATCACCTGCTGGGGCGTCTGACTGGTCGCCGCATTATCCAAATAGATGAGCGGCTTGCCCTGTACTTCACGGCCCAGCACCGGAAAATCTTGACGCAGGCGAGTAACATCAAACGTCGCTTGCTCTAGGGTGGGCGTTGGCTCAATAACGGTATGTGACATCAATCACTCCTGGTTTAATCGTAGCGCTAGTCGTTAAGGGCGACTGCCGCCTCAACCAGCCCCGCCAGATTGAAGCGTTCCGGCAGTTTACCCGCCACTGCCAGTTCAACACGCTCGGCAATCGCATCTAGCGTCACTTTATCCAATACCTCTCCTGCAAAGGCGAGGGTTAGCAGCCCACGAGCGGTGGCCTCATCAATACCACGCGTGCGCAGGGCATAGATCGCGTCTTCATCCAACTGGCCCGTCGTGGTGCCGTGTGAGCACTTGACGTCGTCCGCATAGATCTCAAGCTCAGGCTTGGCGTCAATGTGGGCACGGTCCGATAGCAGCAGGTTTTGATTGCTCTGAAAACCTTCGATCTTCTGGCTATCGCGCTTGACGTAGACCTTACCGTTAAAAACACCGTGGGCGCGGTCATCCAAAATACCCTTGTAGTTCTCGTTCGAGAACGTCAGCGGCGCATTGTGGTTCACCTTGGTATGGTTATCGACGTGCTGACGGCCTTGACCAAAGAACAGACCCAAGAAGTTAGTTTCCGCACCTTGTCCGTTCAAGTCACTGATCAAGTCGTTGCGCACCAGCGCCCCGCCCAGGCTCAAGTTATAAGAGGTATAGCGGCTATCCCGCCCTTGCTCTACGTGAATGCTCGCCACGTGCATGTCGCCCAATGGCGCTTCCTGCAGCTTGTAATGGGCAAGAATCGCGCCACGATCAAGCATTAGCTCAGCCACGACGTTGGTGAAGTTAGCCGCTTCGCTCTCGCCAGTATAATGCTCGATCAGGGTGGCTTCGCTGCGGCTACCCGCTTCTACTAGCACGCGCGGATGACTCATCACCGGCTCGCCGGCGCGCGACAGGAACTGCAGCAGAATGGGTTTTTCAACCACCGTGCCCGCCGCGATGCGAACGACGGCACCCTCTTCCATAAACGCTGTATTCAGCGCGGCAAAAGGCGAGAAATCCACGCCCGTCAGCCGCCCGAGCGGGCCACCCACGGCCTCGTGATTCTCTGTTAACGCCTTGGAAAGCGGCAATACCTGAACGCTTGATGGCAGTGCATCCACATCCGAAAGTGCCGCTGAGAAGACACCATCCACAAACGTCAGGCGGTAAGCTTCGATCGGCAGGGTCAGCGCGGCCGCACTGGCTTGAGAAAACTCAGCGTTATCAGCGAGCGCAAAATTGCCTTGTGCAATGGAGCGCACGTCAGTGTATTTCCACTCTTCATCACGACGAGTCGGAAAACCCAGTGCTTCAAAGCGGGCAGCGCCCGCCTGACGACGTGCAGCCACCCAGGTAGGCTCCGCCTTGTAGTGCGGGCTGCGCGCCTTAAGTGTGTCTAAAAAGGTTTGCGTATCGCTCATGCCACAGACTCCTCGATACCTTCGTACCCATTGGCTTCCAGCTGCTTAGCGAGTTCGGCGTCGCCGGTTTTAACGATACGCCCATCGACCAGAACGTGAACCTGATCAGGCACGATGTAATCCAGCAGGCGCTGATAGTGAGTGACCAGCAGAATGGCGCGGTCTTCAGCGCGCATACTGTTGACACCGTCAGCCACCACTTTCATGGCGTCGATATCCAAGCCGGAATCGATTTCATCAAGCATGGCAAGCTTCGGCTGCAGCACGAGCATTTGCAGGATTTCGTTACGCTTCTTCTCGCCGCCAGAGAAACCTTCGTTAACCGCACGCTGCAAGAAGCTGGCATCCATTTTCATAAAGCCCAGCTTCTCTTTCACCAGCTTCATAAATTCGGGGGCAGGCATTTCGCCTTCGCCGCGGGCGACGCGCTGGGCATTCAGCGCCGATTTCAGCAGGTAGATATTTTTAACACCCGGGATCTCGACCGGATACTGGAAACCTAGCAGCAGGCCCGCCTGGGCACGCTCTTCAATTTCCATTTCAAGCACGTCTTTGCCTTCAAAGGTAATCGTGCCCTGGGTGACTTCGTAGCCATCTTTACCAGCGATAACCGCCGATAGCGTCGACTTACCCGCGCCGTTCGGCCCCATAATGGCGTGCACTTCACCCGCATTGATGGTCAGGGTGAGGCCTTTGAGGATTTCATTACCTTCGACGGTGACGTGTAAATCATTCACTTGCAACATATTGATTACCTTCTGATTCTGGCGAGTCGCTACGGCGACAATGATATAATTAAGTAGTCTAAACGGCTAACGATTAACCTACCGCGCCTTCCAGGGTGACGTTGAGCAGCGCTTCCGCTTCCACGGCAAACTCCATCGGCAGCTCTTGGAAAACGTCTTTACAGAAGCCATTCACAATCATGCTGACCGCGTCTTCTTCCGAGATACCGCGGCTCTGGCAGTAAAACAGCTGGTCTTCACCGATTTTCGAGGTGGTCGCTTCGTGTTCGATAGTCGCCGTGCTGTTGCCAATTTCCTGATAAGGGAAGGTATGCGCACCGCACTTGTCGCCAATCAACAGCGAATCGCACTGGGTAAAGTTACGCGCCCCTTTGGCCCGCGGGCCAATTTTCACCAAGCCGCGGTAGGACTGATCACTGCGACCCGCAGAGATGCCTTTCGCCACGATATAGGAACGAGTGCCTTCACCAATGTGAATCATCTTGGTGCCGGTGTCGGCCTGCTGGCGTCCGTTCGTCACGGCAACAGAGTAAAACTCGCCGATACTGTCCTTGCCACGCAGCACACAGGACGGGTATTTCCAGGTAATGGCCGAGCCGGTTTCTACCTGCGTCCAGCTGATGCGTGAACGGTCACCGCGGCAGTCGCCACGTTTAGTCACGAAGTTATAGATACCGCCGACACCATTTTCATCGCCGGGGTACCAATTCTGAACGGTGGAGTATTTGATGTAGGCATCGTCCAGAGCGACCAGCTCAACGACGGCGGCATGCAGCTGATTTTCATCACGCATCGGCGCGGTACAGCCTTCCAGGTAAGAAACCTGAGCGCGGCTTTCGCAGATAATCAGGGTGCGCTCAAACTGGCCGGTATTGGCCGCGTTAATACGGAAATAGGTCGACAGCTCCATCGGGCAGGTCACGCCTTCCGGCACAAACACAAAAGAGCCGTCGGTGAAGACCGCTGAATTGAGCGCCGCGAAGTAGTTATCCGCCACCGGCACCACGGTGCCCAGGTACTGCTTGATCAGTTCCGGATAGTCGCGGATAGCTTCAGATATCGAGCAGAAGATAACGCCCGCTTCGCCAAGCTGCTTCTTGAAGGTAGTGGCCACCGACACTGAGTCAAACACCGCATCGACGGCAACGCCAGCCAGCGCGGCGCGTTCGTGGAGCGGAATACCCAGTTTCTCATAGGTCTCCAGCAGCTTGGGATCGACTTCATCCAGGCTCTGGGGGCGGTCTTCCGGGCGCTTGGGCGCACTAAAATAGGAGATCGACTGATAGTCGATCGGCGGATAATCGAGATGCGCCCAGGAGGGTGCCTCCATTTTCAGCCACTGGCGATAGGCATCCAGACGCCACTCCAGCATCCACTCGGGTTCGCCCTTCTTCTTGGAGATAAAGGCGATGGTGTTTTCATCCAGGCCAGGTGGCAGGGTGTCGCTTTCAATATCGGTTATGAAGCCGTCTTTGTATTCGCGACGAACCAACTGTTCCATTTCTTCGCTTGCCATGGTGATACCCTCCGGGCAGTTGGGTGGCGAGATTATCGCCTTTAATAATAAATAAGGCCTGCTGTGCTTACGCCGCTGTTAGGCCGACGCCGCCGACAGGCTGATCGTTTGAATAGGCAGTTGCACCGGTAATTTTATCGGTGCTGTATCGGCTAAATGCGCTAACGTTACACTTTCAAGCAAGGTGCGCATCGCCAATGAAACCCGCTGCCAGTTGTCCGCCACGCCACAGGTAGCGACCAGCTCGCAATCCCCTTCTGCTTGGCTGCATTCGGTCATGGCAACGGGGCCTTCAATCGCCGCAATAATGTCGGCGGCCGTAATGTGTGATGCTGGCCGCGCCAAGCGATAGCCGCCTTGAGCACCGCGCTGGGAGACTAATAACCCGGCACGCGCCAGCATTTTCAGCGTTTTACTTACCGTGGGGTGTGGCAGTTGCACAGCCTCAGCCAAATCAGCAGCTGCATGTGATGCGTGAGCGTGACGGGCAATTTGCGCCATCACCACAGCGGCATAATCTGTCAGCCGAGAAAGCTTGAGCATATCGACTCCCCTTTTATGTACTGAGTGCGCGGCCACCAAAGGTCACCTGCGTCAATTGAGTACCATTTTAGTCCTGTATAAATTTGATGTGAAGCCCTTGAGCTAAATGGTTAGCAATTTGAGCAAAATAACAGCATGATCGACGCCAATCGCATCAAAAACAACAATCATTATCATTTAAAAATACTATGACGCTTGTGAGATGCTTATCTTGGCTTTACTTTAATGAGGGTCGTCTGGTAATTTCGACTGAGTATTGAGTGCCACCACACTGGATGGCAGCCTGCTATTCGAGGATTTACGATGGATTCAGCAGTCAACAATATGGTCAATGCGTCATTGGCAATGCAGCAGGTACAAGTTGCACAACAGGCGCAACTGACCGTTTTCAAAGACGCTTTAGACGGCCAAGCAGCACATATTTCTGCCCTCATGGAAGGCGTTGCTCAGGTGCCTCAACTGGCCACGAGCGGAAGCGTAGGTACGCAAATCAACACCACCGCGTAACCAACGTAGCGAAAGATAAGCAAATAGCCCCCTGGCTAATGCCAGGGGGCTATTTTTTTACTGCCTGTCTTTTACTAACTGTTTTAACCCGCTAGGCTTTTTTAACGAATTCGGATTTAAGCTTCATCGGTCCGATACCGTCAATTTTACAGTCGATATCATGATCGCCGTCCACCAAGCGGATACTTTTCACTTTAGTCCCCACTTTTACCACCAGTGAACTGCCCTTGACCTTCAGATCCTTAATGACCGTTACGCTATCACCGTCGACCAACATATTACCGTTGGCATCGCGCACGCCTGAAGCGTCATCTGCGCCCTCTGCTTCTGCTACTTTTGACCATTCATGACCACACTCTGGGCACACGTATTGAAGCCCATCATCGTAGCTAAACTCAGAAGCGCAGGCAGGACAGTTAGGTATATCACTCATGGAACGGCTCCATCACTTGGCTATTGCAAAAGACGCTAACAAGGTCTTAGAAAGCGATGGAGCCTACACGGGTTAAGCAAAATGTCCAGCGAGGGTAATATTAGCCTCGGGCATTAGCCGCGCTGATAAGTCCCTACCAGGCGATTCATGCCCAGCAGATTGGGCTCTACCTCTTTGAGTAATTCGGCAAGCGTCAACCCTTCCGGCAGTGACGTTTGGCGATCCAGCGCCAGCACCCAGAAATAATAGAGGTGTTTGCCGTGCCCTTCCGGAGGCATGGGGCCGCAGTAACCAATCTCTCCTTTATCATTGGTGCCTGGGGTGCCCGCCTCGCTTTTTTCGGTGAGCTCTAGCGCCTCGGCGGGTAAATTATAAAGCACCCAGTGTACAAAGCCGTAGCTACCTTCCTTCACTAAAGGGGCATCAGGGTCGTGGCAAATTACCGCGAATCCCTGAGTTCCCTCGGGCGCATGCTGCCAAGCGAGCGCAGGCGAAACATCGTCCCCTTCTCCCGTGTGCTTGGTAGGAATCGCTTGGTGGTCGGCAAAGGCCGAACTGGTAACCTGCATTGATGAAAGTGCAAATGCCATGCTTCTCTCCTGAGTAACGCTTAGGGTTCGAACGACTTGTGATTGAAAAGATGGATTTAAAAACTAACCACCGAGGCGTACTGTTGCCACCACTGCTGGGCTGTCTCCACGTTGTCAGCGTTGTACGCCGGGTCAAGGACAACGCCCAGCTGAACATAGTCGCCACGGGTTCTAGCCATGAGCTGAGGATCCTGAGTCGCCAGTTGGAGCGCATAGAGCACCAACATTTGCTCATACGCATCGCGGGTGTTCAACCGAGCAAACAGCAGAGGAACCGCTGGAAGACCTATTTCACCTAATCGCTCAGCGGCAATGTACCAGGGTCGACGGTTATCACGATCGCCGTAACTGGCCACAAAACGCCGATCGGCCAAGCGGCTAACGTAGTAGGAAGCTTCCTCTTCAGGGCTCATAAACAGTGGCGGCACCCAGTCACTGTCCCTAGCACTCACCGGCGCGGCGGTGGCGACAGGCGTAGGTTGCTGCGTAGCGGGTGAGGCTTCAGCCGCTGCCTGGTTAGGGGTTGGTGAAGAGCGAGGCCCTCCGGCACAGCCCGCGAGTAACAGGCATGCCCCCAAACATAACACTCCTAGATAATGCGCGCTTTGCTGCATTGGCAAGCTTCCTTGGCTAAGTCTTAAACGGACCATCGCCCCTGTTTCTTTAGGCGACGTTTAACCCACCTATCATAAAGCGCCCGCAACGCTGGTTTAATCCCCGGCAGGCCAATTATCCAGGCGACCGGCAGTAGCCAGGGAATTCGCTTCATTAATAAGCGGTAGGCGTCGATACCTTCAATCAGTTGGCCTTGCGCTGTCTCGATGTGCAAAGAACGCAGGGCCATGGCGGGATCAACGCCTTTTTCTCGGAGGGTCGGCGCATGCTCGCTTACATCAAGCCAGCCTATATCATCGGCGTGCTGCCCCGACCACTGCTCATAGCGGCGGCGCTCTTGTCGACACAGCGGGCACTGGGCATCGTAAAAGACATTAATCGATCTCTGACTGGACATATTGCTTCTCAGCTTTAACACTCTTATGCAGTGTGGCATTTCCATTAATTGGCGCAACCCTTACTGCCCCGTGGCTCAATTAGGTCTTCACTATGAACGCTGAGCTTAATAATGAATTTGGTAAACAACTTTTAGTGATTGCTCATGCTCCGTCACCGAATACCCGGCTTTTGCAGGAAGCGGCCACGCGGGGCGCTAGCCATCCTGATCTGGAACAAATGCAGTGCATCGTGAAAGCGCCTTTGGAGGCAGGCCCAGAGGACGTACTAGCCTGCGATGCCATCCTGCTCGGCACCACAGAGAATCTTGGTTATATGAGTGGCGCGCTAAAGGATTTCTTTGACCGCACTTATTATTCTGTCATAGAAAAAAAGCAAGGATTGCCTTGTGCACTTTATATCCGCGCTGGCCATGACGGCACAGGCACGCAACGCGCGGTAGAAAGCATTGTGACCGGTTTACGCTGGCGTTGGGTGCAGCCCCCCCTCATTTTACGCGGCGAATGGCAGCCAACGTTTGCTGATCAAGTAGAAGAAATTAGCATGGCCTTAGCATTTAGTGTTGAAAGTGGCATTGTTTGAAAATGAGATTGTTTGAGAGTGACATTGTATAACCTCGCTTAGCCTGCCTTACTGTAGATAAGCATTTCGCGTCAACAGCGCGATTGAAAGGAATCAACGCACTTATTTAAGGTCGCCATTATGCACAACGTCATTGCTTTCTATGATGATCGCGTTCTCGCTCACGAGCCCAATATTGACGCCGACTTTCTACCTCAACGAATCGATAAGCGCATTCGCCACTTTCTTGCTGGCTTACCGGTGCCGTGGAAGTACCCTGAACATCCGGGTCGATTAAAAGCCATTCAACAACTGCTTGAAAAAGCGCCGATTGAGGGGCTCCACATGGAGGGCGGCAAAGCGGCGACCCATGAACAGTTAGCGCGGGTGCACACCACTTCCTATCTCAGCGATATTTTTAGCCTGCGGGGTAAAAATGCTTGGCTGGATGTAGACACCACGGCGGTTTCACCGGGAAGCGTTGATGCCGCGGAAGTGGCCGCGGGCACCGCTATTGCCGCGGTTGAGGCCGTCATGGAAAAACGCACGAAAACCGCCTTTGCCCTGGTGCGCCCGCCGGGACACCACGCCGAACCTGTTCGCGCCCGCGGCTTCTGCTTATTTAATAATGTCGCGGTGGCAGCCGCCCATGCCCGTAGCGCGTTCGGCTGCGAACGCGTGCTGATCGTCGACTGGGACGCCCACCATGGCAATGGCACCCAGGACATTTTCTGGGCCGAACCGAACGTGATGTTTTTCGATATACACCGAGCAGCGCCTTTCTACCCCGGCTCTGGCCATCTTGAAGAGGTAGGCGCCGGGTTAGGCGAAGGCACCACCATCAATGTCCCCCTACCCGCTGGCGCCGGTGATGAAGCGTATTTAAAAGCTTTTCGCGACATCCTAGCGCCAGCGGCTGCCTGGTTTAAACCGGATATCATCTTAGTTTCTGCGGGCTTTGACCCACACTGGCATGACTTAGCGCTCAACGTTTCTTATGAAGGGTTTGGCGCGCTAACCGGCTTTATGCAACAGCTGGCCGAACAGCACTGCGAGGGCCGTTTGGTCTTCGTATTAGAGGGGGGCTATAACCTTGAGTCGCTGGCCAATGGCACACGTGCCGTCCTGGCAGTACTGGCCGGCAACACAGTGCCGGTGCCAGATACCTGCGGCATTGCTGAAGTCCAAGCCGCCGCAGATTTTCACCGCACGGCTTTTGATTCTGAATAGAGCCCTTCTGAAGAGTGGTTTTCTAACTAAAAACTGACAAACAAAAACGGCACCTCGCATGAAAGGGGTGCCGTTGGTAATGCCAGTACCGCGGTTATTTCAACCGCTCAAGCTTATTTCAACCGCTCAAACACCGTTGCGACGCCCTGCCCCATGCCAATACACATGGTGGCTAAACCAAGGGTGGTATCGCGCTGCTGCATCACGTTAAGCAGCGTGGTGCAAATACGCGAGCCCGAGCAACCCAACGGGTGTCCAAGAGCAATGGCACCCCCGTGTAAGTTGACCTTCTCGTCCAGCGAGTCCAGGAAGCCCAGGTCTTTTAAGACCGGAATACCCTGCGCGGCGAAAGCTTCGTTAAGCTCAACGGTCTGGATATCAGCCGCAGAAAGGCCAGCGATTTTTAGCGCTTTCTTGGAGGCAGGAACGGGGCCATAGCCCATAATAGACGCATCGCAACCCGCAACACCGGTTGATAGCACGCGTGCAATAGGCTGCAGGCCCAGCGCTTGAGCACGTTCGTAGCTCATGACAGCCATCGCCGATGCCCCTACCGAGAGCGCCGATGAGGTACCTGCCGTCACCGTACCGTTACGAGGGTCAAAAACCGGCTTCAAGTTAGCCATTGACTCCAGGCTGGCGTCTTCACGGATGACTTCGTCGCGCTGCACCATGACTTTGAAGCCGCGCTGATCGTGCCCTTCGACACCGATAATTTCATTATCGAAGTAGCCCTTTTCCATCGCCGCCTGGGCGCGCTGGTGGGAACGCACCCCAAACTTATCCTGCTCTTCCCGGGAAACGCCGTGCATCTTACCCAGCAGCTCGGCGGTTAGGCCCATCATCATGGCTGCTTTGGCCGCATACTTACTCGCTGCGGGGTTGACGTCAACGCCGTGAGCCATGGGCACGTGTTCCATATGCTCGACGCCACCGATGATAAAAAAGTCGCCCATGCCTGCTTTGATATTAGCGGCGGCGATATGCAGCGCCGTCATCGAAGAGCCACACAAACGGTTAACGGTTTGGGCGGGCACCGAACGCGGAATGCCGGTCATGATGGCGGCATTCCGCGCAATGTTCATCGACTGTTCGAGCGTCTGGTTCACACAGCCCCAGATCACATCGTCCACTTCCGATGGGTCTAGATTAGGATTACGGGTAAACAGTGCCTGCATCGCCGCCGCTGAAAGGTTCTCAGCGCGAACGTTACGAAAAGCACCATTTTTGGCTTTTGCCATGGCGGTACGAACACCGTCAACCACCACAATATCTCTCGGACTCAAACTCATCTTTTATCTCCTATACGTGGTGGTTAGGCTTGCTTGGCAGATTTATCGCTGGAATAGAATAACTCGCCGTTTTGAGCCATCTGACGCAGCTTATCGGTGGGCGCGTAGAGCGGCCCGAGCTCTTCGGCTAGCCCTTCCGCTACTTTCACAAACGCTGCAACGCCCATCGCATCGATGTAGCGCAGCGCGCCTCCACGGAATGGCGGGAAGCCGATGCCATAGATCAACGCCATGTCGGCTTCCGCCGGTGTGGCCACAATGCCATCTTCCAAGCAGCGCACGGTTTCCAGGCAGAGCGGCACCATCATGCGGGCAATGATGTCCTCGTCGGAAAACTCCTTGTGCTCCTTCACCACTTCTTTGACCAAGGCGTAAGCCGCTTCATCAGTCACTTTCTTCGGCTTACCCTTCTTGTCTTCCTCGTAGGCGTAAAAGCCCTTGTCGTTTTTTTGGCCTAAACGATCGTTCTCATACATGAGCTGGATAGCGGTTTTACCTTCACGCGCCATACGGTCAGGGAAGCCTTCGGCCATGACCTCATTGGCGTGTACGGCAGTATCCAGACCGACCACATCGAGCAGGTAGGCCGGGCCCATCGGCCAGCCGAACTTTTCCATTACCTTATCAACGTGTTGGAAGTCAGCACCCTGTTCGACTAGGAAGCTGAAGCCGCCGAAGTAAGGGAACAGCACACGATTGACCAAGAAGCCAGGGCAGTCGTTAACCACAATCGGGGTTTTACCCATTGCGCGGGCGTAGGCCACGGTGGCGGCAACGGCTGCATCAGAGGTCTTCTCACCACGGATGACTTCTACCAGCGGCATGCGGTGCACGGGATTGAAGAAGTGCATCCCGCAGAAATTTTCCGGTCGCTTGAGGTTTTGCGCCAAGCGGTTGATAGAAATCGTCGATGTGTTAGAAGTGAGAGTGGTATTTTCACTCACCATGCCTTCCACTTCGGTCAACACGACGTCTTTGACCTTGGGATTTTCCACTACCGCTTCAACGACCAAGTCGACGTTGCCAAAATCACCGTACGAGAGCGTTGGGCGAATATTGGTCAGCTTTTCAGCCATTTGCTCGGTCGTGAATTTCTTCCGCTCTACCTGTTTGGCAAATAGTTTGCGGGCTTCTTTCAGACCTAACTCTATCGCGTCGTCCTTAATGTCTTTCATTAGGATCGGCGTGCCCTTGGAAGCGCTCTGATAGGCAATACCACCGCCCATGATACCTGCGCCCAACACCGCCGTTTGTTTCACCGGCTGTGCCTGTTTTTCGTAATTGCTGGCTTTCTTCTTAACCACTTGATCATTGAGGAACAGGCCGACCAGATTGAACGCAACGCTACTAAGCGCCAGTTTGGCGAACGCTTTGGCTTCAATCGCCTGGGCACGGCCACGTTCCTCACCAGCCCCTTTCTGAATCACTTTGATCGCTTCAACGGGAGCAGGGTAATGCGGGCCCGCCTTGCCAGCGACATACCCTTTGGCGGTTTCAAACGCCATCATCTGCTCGATGGGATTGAGCTTGAGCGGGCTGGTCTTTTCAGTACGGCGGGCTTGGTAATCCAGCTCGCCGGCATTGGCACGATCGAGCATATCCAGCGCGGCGTCTTCCAACTGCTCAGCACTCACCACGGCATCCACAGCGCCCATCTTCAACGCGGCATCAGCACGGTTTTCAGTACCGCCAGCGATCCACTCGATAGCGTTATCAGCGCCGATAATGCGTGGCAGGCGCACACAGCCGCCCCAGCCGGGCAAAATGCCGAGCTTGGTTTCTGGCAAGCCAATCTTGGCTTTCTCGCTCATTACGCGAAAATCAGTGGTCAGCAAGACTTCACAGCCGCCGCCCAGCGCCAGCCCGTTAATGGCCGTCACCGTGGGGAACGGCAGATCTTCAATGGCATTGAAGATGTCATGTACCTTGAGGTTCATCTCTACCAGGTACTCTTCGCCCTTATCGAACAGCGTGTGAAACTCGGTGATATCGGCGCCCACAATAAACACGTCTTTACCGCTGGCAATGAGCAGCCCTTTCAAGCTATTTTCAGCTTGAAGCGCCTTCACTGCCTCACCCAGCTCTGCTACCACAGCGCTGGATAGTTTGTTGACGGACTCACCTTTCAGATCGAAAGTGAGCATAGCGATGTCATTGCCACTCGGGGTGTCACGACGTGTCACCGTAATGGCGTTGCCTTGATAGATCATCCGCGCTCTCTCCACAATTCGGGTTGGCTCCCTAAAAGGAACCCGCCACACTTTATTCGGCCACTAGAAAATGTACGGTCAATACAATCCAATCGATTTCATACGGTCGTTTGATTGCTTTAGCTTGGTTGAGTTGCCGGTGTTCGTCAAGCCCTGACTTTCGGCTAATTTACCCATCTACTGAGACCAGCACTCCCCTGCGTGCGTTCATACTGCTAGGATCACGCTTCCAATTATTTTGCAGGTTAACTTTCTATGGGCGCACTGCTCACGCCATCCCGCATTGCCACCGTTCAGCGGTATATTGAACGCATTGTCGAGCGACTAAAGCCATGGAGCTGGCTGTGGCCCCCCATGGCATTTTCGGCCGGGTTAGGCAGCTTCTTTCTGGTAGATCGCCAACAGTGGCTGGGAGCTGCCCTCGCGCTAGGACTTTTGTTCGCCTGGACGCTACTGCTTTCCGAAGGGTTAATCAGCCGCTGGCTGCAACGTCGTGGCCACCCAACGCCACCAAGAGGCGTAACGACGTTTATTGCCCAGATGATTCACCAGGAAACGCTTTTTTTCACGCTGCCGTTTATTTTAGTCACCACCGTTTGGAATAGCGGCCAAACGCTGTTTGCTCTGCTTGTAGGCGTGATGGCGCTACTGTCTATCATCGATCCCATTTATTTTAAAATTTCCGAACGTTGGCGTAGCCTTTACTTCTTATTCCACGCCATGTGCGTGTTTCTCGTGTTACTCGTGACGTTACCGATCATGGTACACCTCACTACCGGGCAAAGTTTACTCTTAGCGCTCGGAATCACGGTCGTGGTCGCCCTCCCTAGCTTTTGGCATCTGCTAAAGCAAAGTTCTTTCAAGCGCTGGTGCGCCTTTTTTGGCTTAACGTTGGTGTTAGCGTATGGCGCTTGGCTAGGGCGCATTTGGGTCCCCCCTGCCAGCCTCTGGATGACCAGCAGTGCGCTCTCGCCAGGGTTTGATGTCGAACAGCGCTTACCCCAGGGCTCAATGACGCTGACGCCCCAGGCCATTAGCGATAATGGGCTCTATGTGTATACCGCTATCAGAGCCCCGCGGGGGCTGAGTGAAACCATTACCCATGCTTGGCATCATAATGGTGAGCAAATGGATGTCGTGGAGCTCAATATCGACGGTGGACGTGAGCAAGGTTATCGTGCTTGGAGCCACAAGCAGAACTTCCCGGCAGACCCGACGGGAGATTGGCGTATCGATATAATGACGAGCACGGGTCAACGCTTAGGGTTGATTCGCTTTAACGTAGCAGAAGATAGCCAGCAGGCCTCGCTCGCCGATGGTGAAATACATGCCAGTGGCCTCAGCAACTGGAACCTACGCCGCTTTGTGCCTGGTCGCACTAATGATGAAGAGGCACAACCGGATGACTAAGTTGTAAAGCGCCTTGCATTCAGCGCCACAGCTTATGACAATTCGCCTACTCACACTTATTGGTAGTTAGTTGCTTATGGCTTCAACGATTGGTTTTCGTATCGCGCGCTTGCCGCATCTATGGCGTTCCATTCTAGATCGACGGCTTGCGCCTTTGGGCTTAACGCAAACGCGCTGGGTAACGCTTTATCATTTATGGCGCTTGGGCGAGGGACACCCACAGTGCGACTTGGCGCGCGCCATTGGCGTTGAAGCACCCTCCTTGGTGCGTACGCTCGGCCAACTCGAAGAGCAGGGCTTAGTTGAGCGCCGTGCCTGCGATAATGACCGCCGTAGCAAGCGTATCTATCTAACGCCTGCCGCGATGCCGTTATTGGAAAAAATCGACAGCGTTGCCCAGCAGGCACGTAAAGAAATGTTTGCCGGTTTGAGCGAAGAGAATCTTGAACAGCTCAATGAGTGGCTAGCCGTGATTGAAGCCAACGGGTTAGCCATTCAAGCCCGGGATCAAGACGACCCCGTCTCCTGATCACTCTTTGAAGTGGCTGATGGCGGCGGCTCGTCACCCAGGATCGGCGGTGCTGTGGGTCGATCCGAATGGCCTTGAAGTGAACGCTGCAGTTGCTGAAAATCGGGCAAATAGGTCGCGAATCGTTCAGCGGTTTGCGACTCCCACCACCACAGTGTTAGCGAATAGGTCGTCGATTGAAGCACAAGCGCGTCTTGTGGCAAACGCTCGAGCAACGCTTTTAATGCTATCTCGGCATCGTCGGGGAGCGGTCGCAACGGGGCTATGCGCCACCGCCAGCCTGCGTAATAAGGAGCTAACGCTTCACTGGCATTACTGTCTCTGACCAACAGGAAATCAGGCCCGGGCGCTGATTGGGGGTAGTGCCACCGATAGGCAGGCATCGTACCTTTGAAGTGGTGAAGCGGTGGTTTTTCCAATTTAATGGTAACGCCTTGCTTACCCATTTGGGAGCGCAGCGCCTGATGGCGTTTCTGGCGAGGGCTAGGTTTGAGCCACATCACCGGCGCGATGACAAACAGCATTATGGCTATAATGATTAACCATTCCATCTCTACATTTCCCTCCACATGAGCCACACTTTAGGTAATATTCTAACCACCATGACTCAGGCCGTTATTTTGATGCACGTCATGGTTAAAACGCTGATCATTGTTAAATTAAGGCACGCCATCTAAAGTAACGGACATCCAACAAAGTTTCTCTTTGTTAGCCTCACTAAGGAGATACGCCATGAGCTATCACCACATATTAGTTGCCGTTGACTTAACCAAAGACTCCCACAAGATCCTGGAGCGGGCAGTGGCAATCGCTGAGCGCAACGATCAAGCCAAAATCTCCATTATGCATACCCTTGAACCACTAGGGTTTGCCTACGGTGGCGATATCCCTATGGACTTGACCAGCATTCAAGACCAGTTGGATGAGCATGCCAAAAAACGCTTGGCTGAAATTGCCGCGCCCCATATTGCCGAAGCTGATCAACACGTGGTTGTGGGTATGCCGGACACTGAAATTCACCGCTTTGCCGATGAACATGGCGTGGATCTCATCGTGGTGGGTTCCCACGGGCGCCACGGTTTTGCTTTGCTGCTAGGCTCGACATCAACAGGTGTCCTGCATGGAGCACAATGCGATGTTCTCGCCGTGCGCGTTGGCAAGAAAGGCGAAAAAAGCGACGAGTGAACGACAACCCAATGACATCAACGCAAAAGGCGCCCTTGTGGCGCCTTTTAACGTTACTGTTTTTTTATTCCCCTGCTGCCATCGCCTCAAGCTCCATCCAGCGCTCCATGGCCACTTCCAACGCCTTCTGTAATTTTTCCATCGCCTGCAATCGTTCCGTAATGGTGTCAGCATCCTGCTGATAAAACGCAGGATCCCCAATTTCACTCTCCAACGCTTCTACTTCGTTCTCGAGGCGCTCAATCTCAGCAGGCAGTGCATCCAGCTCACGCTGCAGATTGTAGGAAAGCTTAACGCTTTTCTTAGCCACTGCCGCAGGTGCTTCGGCTACCTTTTTTGGCGCTTCTGAGGTGGGTTCCGTACGCTGACGCGCCGCCCCTTCCCAGGGCGCGGGCGGCAATTTGCCACCTTGGCGAATCCAATCCGTATAGCCACCCACGTACTCGCGCACCACGCCATCGCCTTCAAAGGCCAGCATGCTGGTCACCACGTTATCCATAAAGGTACGGTCGTGTGAAACCAGCAGCAGCGTGCCATCAAAATCGAGCAGCAGCTCTTCGAGCAACTCCAAGGTTTCCATATCGAGATCGTTGGTCGGCTCGTCGAGCACCAGCACATTAGCCGGCTGCGTGAACAGCTTGGCCAGCAGCAGACGGTTGGATTCGCCACCAGAGAGCGCTTTCACCGGCTGGCGTACCCGCTCAGGAGTAAACAGAAAGTCTTGCAGATAGCTCATCACATGGCGATCTTTGCCACCCACGCTGACACGATCACTGCCTTGGGCAACGTTGTCGTAAACGGTTTTTTCGAGCTCCAATCCGGCGCGCAGCTGGTCGAAATAGGCCACTTTCAGGTTGGTGCCCATTTGCACCTTGCCTTCAGTGGGCTCCAATTCGCCCAGCAGGATTTTTAGCAAGGTGGTCTTGCCCGCCCCGTTGCGCCCCAGGAAGCCGATACGATCGCCACGCAGCACTTCAAGGTTGATATCGCGCAGTATGACCTCATCACCAAACCGTTGGTTGACACCCTGCAGTTCTACCACGCGCTTACCAGTACGCTCACCGCGATCTACCGTCAGGTTGGCATTGCCTTGACGCTCGCGGCGCTGGCTACGCTCGTTACGCATGGCCTCAAGCGCTCGAACTCGGCCTTCGTTGCGGGTACGCCGCGCTTTAACGCCCTGCCGAATCCAGGCTTCTTCCTGGGCCAGCTTTTTATCGAACTCGGCGTTTTCCCGCGCTTCTACTTCAAGCTCATGCTGTTTACGGGCCTGATACTCTTCGTACTTACCGGGGTAGCGACCAAGCTGGCCACGATCCAGCTCCAGAATATTGGTCGCGAGTTTGGAAAGAAACGCCCTATCGTGGGTAATCAGCAGTACCGCGCCGTTAAACGCCAGCAATTGCTCTTCCAACCAAGCAATGGTGTCTAAGTCCAGATGGTTGGTCGGCTCATCGAGCAGCAGGAGATCGGGTTCGGAAACCAAAGCACGCGCCAGTGCCACGCGGCGACGCCAACCACCGGAGAGCGAGCTCATCTCCGCTGTGGGGGGCAAGCCTAGGCGTGTGAGCACCGTATCGATACGCTGGTGAAACGACCAGCCATCAATGGCTTCCAGGCGCGTTTGTAGGGTCGCCATGCGATCCATATCGGGATCGGGATCATTGATTAGGTGATCGTATTCAGAGAGTAGCTCCCCCGCTTCCGGTAGGCCTTGGGCGACCATATCAAAAATGGTCAAACCGGAGGATTCAGGTAACTCCTGCGCCAGCACGCCGATTTTAAGGCCAGGCGCGCGCCAGATGGAGCCATCATCGGGCAGAATATCTCCCGCCACCAGCTTCAGCAGCGTGGATTTGCCAGTGCCGTTGCGACCAACCAGCGCCAGCCGCTCGCCTTTTTCAACTGTCAGGTCGGCGCGATTGAGTAGTACATGAGTGCCGTAGGCGAGTTGCAGCTGTTCGAGTCGTAACAGGGCCACGCGGTGTCCTCCTTAATCATAAGGCGCACAGTGTAACGCATGTGCGCTCTTGGAGGGGGAAGGTTGATGTATTAGTCGATGCCGTCTCATACCGTTACAATGAAGCTTTTGCCTCTTAGAAGGGAGATACCTTTGGCGATTGCTGATGCCGATGACTTTTTACCCGAAGCACTACAGTTTCGGCCTAGCGCCCCCTTGGTAGATATTGGCGCTAATTTGACCCACGAAAGCTTTGGGCGTGATCTTGACGCGGTTATCCAGCGCGCTCAGGCGGCGCAGGTAACCACCATGATCGTGACGGGCACCGACCTTGCGCATGCCGAGCAAGCGGTTGCGCTTGCCAAGCAGCATCCTGGCCTCTACGCCACAGCGGGAGTGCATCCCCACGACGCCAGTCGCTGGGATGATAACCTTGAGCGCGCCATGGCAGCCCTGCACGCCATGCCGGAAGTCGTCGCCGTAGGCGAGTGTGGTTTGGATTTTAATCGCAACTTCTCGACGCCCCAGGAGCAGGAGCGTGCCTTTGAAGCGCAGCTGGCTCTGGCAGTAGAAAGCGGTTTGCCGCTGTTTCTGCACGAGCGGGATGCCGGTCAGCGTATGCGCGAAATCCTCCATGCATGGCGAGACGATATCAGCCAGGCCGTCGTGCACTGCTTTACCGCCGATCGCGATACGCTGCATGGATATCTGGACCTAGACTTGCATATTGGCCTGACCGGTTGGATTTGCGACGAGCGTCGCGGTCATCACTTGCGCCCATTGGTAAGCGATATACCCTTAGCGCGTTTGATGGTAGAAACGGATTGCCCTTACCTATTGCCCCGCAACCTACCGGCGAAGTTAAAAGGCCGCCGTCATGAGCCCGCCCTTTTACCGTGGATAGTGCGTGAGATTGCCCAGTGGCACGGTATCAGCGAAACTGAGTTAGGCAACGCCACCACACAAACCGCCCAGCGTTTTTTCCGTCTTCCCACGGCATCATAAAAGGAGTATCAGCGTGGCCGATTATCCAGGTTTTATTGCCATCGAAACCGGCGAAGACGATGGCTTACCCCTCGCCATCGCTTGGTCATTACCCGATGGCCGTGTAAAGCAAACGCTGATTCAGCCTGACGATAGCTGGATCAAAGAAGATACTAATGCAATGGGCGCCTACAGCATTGAAGAGCTGGAGAGCTTAGGCGTTAGCCCTTTGGAAGTGATTCGCGAACTTGAGAACGATCATTTCTCCGCCACGCTGTATACCAGCGACAACGGCGATGACGAAGCGGCCCTGGCGCGGCTATTTGACACCTACGGATTGGATCCTTTCGTAGAGCTGGCACCCGCGTCCGTTCTTTACCCTTCGATCACTCCTAGCGAATGGCATCGCCAACGGCGGGAAACCTTTAGCGAGCTGGGCCTAGAACCCATGCGACCGGAGCATGAACTGGAAGTCATGCTGTCCATGCACCATCGTTTAACAGAAGAGGAGTAAGCTTTGGTCGTCAAACGCTAAGCGCATTTGCCGGATAAAAGAGGCGCCACTGAGTGGCGCGCTCATGCTTTGTTAGCGTTTATGCTGTTTTCCGTCCTGTGAGCTTGTCCCGAAGCCTATCGACCATACCCACTCCCGCGCCGACACTCTTATGAAAGAGCTCTGAGTGAGGCGCACTGGGATGCGGGCGCGTCGGTGCCAATGTCTTGGCCTGCTCGACTTTTTCGCCTAAATCGATCAGTTGATCACTGGACATATGATGGCGCATCTTAGGAAATTGCTGTGACTCTTCGTCATCAGCATGGTGGCTCAGCAATCCCGCTAGCTTTTCTAGACGCGCCATAAAAACCGGATCGTCGGCGTTACAGTCTTCCAGTTGTTTCATCACCTGAACGATTTCATCGTGCTCTTGCTTGTCGTGCTCGACCTCTTCGGTCCCGTTGGGAATAGATTTTTCGATTGCCGGATAGACATACATTTCCTCGGCAACGGCGTGGCGCATGACTTCAGCGATCAAGGTATCCGCCGTGTCTCTTCGCCACTGTGGGTCGTTTGAGCCTTTGATTTGACTGGCCAGTGCCATCATTTCCTGATGGTCTGTGGTCAGGATATTGATGACATCTTTGGCTGATCCATTCGCGTTGTGCTGGGTCATAAGATTCCCTCCTTTGACACCTAATGACGACGAGTATTACAACTTCAACATAGACCCACGCACAGCAACCTTTCAAGTCCTTGAGCAATGGCCGCTTCACGTTTCAACTCTCGTTGATAATAAGCCTCTAAAGCATGATGAAAAGCCGCTGCGCGGTGAGGCAACCCTTCCTTTGCGTAGCGCTCAGCCCGCGCCATGACGCGCTTGTGAAAAGCATCTCGATCTACCTCAGCCTCACCGCCCAGGTTGTCCACACTGACATGAAAAGGACGCCCACATGCTTTGGTAAACCAGTACTCCAACGCTTGTGGGGCTATTTCTGCCTGCTCGAACGCAGCTTGCTGCTCTGCGTTACGACCATCCGGTGAATACCAGTAACCGTAATCTTCTAGCTGGCGGCGTTTTTCACCCGCAATGCACCAGTGGCTAATTTCGTGTAAGGCACTGGCATAATAACCGTGTGCAAAAATAACTTGATGATAGGGAGTATCACTATCCGCTGGACGATAGAGAGGTTCATCCTGCCCACTAATTAAGCGCGTGTGATATTGCGTGGCAAACACACCATCAAACAGCGCCGTAATATCGGCCAGCGTCCATCGCTCCTGCTCTTGATTCACATAGACCTCGTTTACCATGGGTAGTGATGAAAGTATAACGTCCTTCTCAGGACAAGCTGAATAGAGGGAAGCAAGGCTTGGTTTTCCCTGCTAATCTAGCGCTTTTTTACAGCTCAATTCGCCAACCAGGAGCTCACCATTGGGCGATTTCACTCAACGCGTTAAATCGGTCTATTGGCCAGAAACCCGAGCCCTGCTCTATTTGGCATTCCCTATTTGCGGTGCCCAGTTGGCTCAAGCAGGAATGAGCGTTGTCGATGTCATGATGACCGGACGCCATGATGCCACCTCTCTTGCGGCCGTTTCGGTAGGCTCTAGTCTCTGGATGCCATTGATGCTGTTCATGACGGGCACGCTGATGGGGCTAACGCCAATCGTGGCCCACCTGCTAGGAGGACAGCGCAATAACTTTATCCGCCCTGCCGTCCATCAGGCGCTCTGGGTCGCCCTCCTCCTGGGGGTTGTCGCGGGCCTGCTGCTTTGGTCAGTGGTTATGCCCATTTTTGACTTAATGAACGTGCCCACTGCGGTGGCAAGCCAGTCTGCAGCCTACCTTTCTGCGGTCGCTTTTGGCATGCCAGGCATTGCTTTGTTTCAGGCGCTAAGAGCATTTTCAGACGGCATGAACCATACCCGCCCAGCCTTGTGGATCAGCCTTATTGGCTTAGGGGTCAATATTCCTGCCAACTATCTATTGATCCACGGTGGCGAGGGCTTGGTCGAGCTAATGGGCAACGGTGTTCCTGACATCCTGCAACAGTTGCCCCCCTTGGGCGCCTTTGGCTGTGGTATTGCCACCGCACTCTCCATGTGGACGATGGCCCTAGCAATGGCGTATTACACGCGCAGAGGAAGCACCTATCGAAGCGTGGCGATTTGGCAAAAACTAACACCGCCTCAGTGGGTGGGCATCCGTGAGTTAGTGGTGGTGGGCGTCCCTATTGGCGTGGCAATTTTTGTTGAAGTGACCTTGTTCACGCTCATTGCACTTTTCATTGCCAGCTTCGGCGAAGTGACCGTAGGGGCTCACCAAATAGCGCTAAGCTTCACCTCTATCCTATTCATGCTGCCCTTATCCCTGAGCATGGCACTCACCGTTAGGGTGGGAAATACACTTGGCCAGCAACGTTTGAGCCTTGCCCGGCAGGTCGCTTGGAACGGTATCGTGATCAGCGTGATCATCGCTGTCATCAATAGTATTTTATTGTGGTTGAGTGCCGTACCTGTCATTGCGCTTTATACCTCGAATAGCGAGATACAGGCGCTAGCGCTATCGATCATTGCCTTGGCGGTCATCTTTCAGCTCTCAGACTCGCTACAGGTTAATCTGGCAGGGGCTTTACGCGGCTACAAAGACACCCGAATCGTCATGGTGATCACGGTGCTCTCATACTGGATAGTGGGGCTTGGGGGTGGACATTGGCTGGGCTCTCAAGGGATTGGTAGTCTGGTTGCTCCGCTCGGTGTTCATGGCTATTGGATAGGCTTGATTGCCGGTCTCAGCACCGCAGCCCTGCTACTCGGCTGGCGTTTGCAGCGCATCAGCCTTCGGAGGTAACCATGATTAGGTGGGTAAATATTCCTCACATACTTATCCTGGGCCTCCTACTGTCTGGCTGTGGCGATAACCCCGCTGAACAACAATGGCAGGCTTACCATCAACAGCTTGCCGATGACCTCGACCATGCCGACATTGAACGCTCAAAGCCCATCAATATCGGTGATTTTCCGGAACGCTCCGAACGGCTCATTGAGGTAGCCGAAACCCGAGACAGTATTCTCAACGTCTACGCTCTGCGTGAATGCCAAATCACGTCACTCATTGCTGCTCGTAATAATCAATTAGGCCGCGTAGCGCCCCCGAGCCAGCAATGGCTCTATGAGCTCACGCTATGGCAACGGTTGAGCACTTGCTGGAGCAGCGAGGTTCCAGCCCAGCTGAGTGCTGAAGACCGGACCCGACTGCAGCAGCTAACGGAGACGAAGACGGCTCAGCTACCCAGTGTCAGTTGGAATGCCATTTTTGACTCCAGCGAGTGGGTTAAAAGTTTTTCACGGGCCAGCCAGCCTTTTGACACAGCAGATGAAGCGGCCATTGTTGACCAACTCGACGCCATTCGTTACTTGCAACAGATGACAGACCATCAGTTTGATCTCGATTGGCAACAAGACTCCTCTACCCTTGAAAACCATTTCAAAACCTTACAAGAACGCCCATTGACGGCTGAAGTTTTGCGCGCGTTGCTTCTGGCCACGCAGCGCTTAAACGAAGCGAACACGCTCTTAAAACAGGCGTTAACCCAGCTCAGCGAAGAGCCCTCTCAGTGCTTGCGAGACACGGCAACACCGCCCGTTGCGCCATTGACAACAGTTGCCAAACGCTGGTTAACCGCCGTCAATCGCCTGATTGACTCACAACAGGTGGTAAAGCCTAGCGCTATCCGGCATTACCAAGCACGTTGGCTTTCTCTCAACGACCCTCAGTCACCTTGGCAACAGTACCAGCAAGCTCGTTTTGAACATGAGTCGCTCCGAGCTCGCTTTCCAGCGTGCGCAAACAATTAATATCCGCAGAACCCTTAACCTTATGAGCAACTTGTGCTATTGGTTGATAGGTGAGGTGAATAACAAAGTAAGTACTGAGGCAAGCTAGGCAACTGCTTCGCCAATGTGATGACCACGCAGCACAAGGAGGGACACAATGGGCGCATCCCTGTCACCCCGCTCTGCCCAGGTCATCGACCTGGAAACTGTGCGTCAACGTCAGCAGGCGCAAAAGTGCTTAGTCCGTTTAGCCCCTGAGCTAGATGGTTTAGAGATGGTTTACCAACTCGCTGCGAGTCCTGACAGCTACTACGGCATGCCTATTTTGGCCTGGGGGCTTAGAGAAGACGGCAATGTTGTCGGCTTGGTACCGTGGATGGAAACGCTGGCGGCATGCCATGAGCTTAACAATCAAGAAAATGGCTATTTCGTGGGTTATCGTGATCCCGAAACGGAAGAAATCTCCGACTCACCGCCCGACCACAAATACCAAGAGCTAGTGGCTTCAGCAGAGTACTTCGACTACGAAGCATCCGGAGAAGTCACTCTCATTCAGCAAATCCCCGATACCCTGGGCACTCATGCGTTATGCATGAACCACCCCAATGCGCCTTGGCACATGAAGCCCGTATATGGTTGGCGTCTTTATAGCGACGGCACTATGGACGCATTGCTGGCAGATGAGCACAAAGCCACAATGACTCCCATTTTGCTAGGCGATAAATGCCTTTACAGCGCTCGCGTTCGCCATCAAACGGTTTACTTTTTTCAGCGCCACATCGCCAACCGTATTTTGGAAGAAGACCCCGCCACCCTGGACGCATTAGCGATGATGGTGGTGCCCTGCGAATAAAATCTCTTACCTGCGTGAATTGCACAGCCATTGAAGGCACGCTGGTAAAAAGAGTGCATGACTCCGAGGGCAATTCAGTTGCGTGATTTGCCCTCACGCGCTTTCAAATGGCCGCTTCTCAACAAGCGTGGTTGCTTTAAAACGCCATTATTTAAAGGGCCGTTGCTTTTAAGCGCTATGCCAAACGGATAAAGTAAAGGTAGTTACTTGATGACGTGGTGTCCTGACCAAGCAGCTCATGCCCTAAAAATTGACAAAACTTTGGCACATCCCGCGTGGTAGCTGGGTCCGTTGCAATCACCTTGAGCACTTGGCCTGAGGTCATGTCGCGCACCTTGTTGTGCATCAACATAATCGGCTCAGGACAGTACAGCCCCGTGGTGTCTAACAATGCATCGTAATTGGGTAATGGAGCCGTATCATCAGCCATTAATATCCTCGCTGTAGGAAGCAAAACGTATGATTAAAGTTATCATCGAACGGCGAATCATGCCTGGCCTCGAAGAAGAATTTGAGCAAGCAGCACGCGAGGCCATGCGTGTTTCCCTGGGTGTAAGGGGGTTTATCAGTGGCGAAACGCTCGTTGAGCTTGGCCATACCGATCGCCGACTGATGATCACCAAATGGCGTGATATCCGCGCCTGGAAGGAGTGGCACTCAAGCGAAGCGCGGGCAACGGCCATGCAGCGTATCTTACCGTTGTTGACTGAAGATGAAACCATCCGGATTTATGAACCCGGCTACTGACTTCACTTTATCGCTTCTTCAATCTCTCAATCTTACGTGCACCGTCACTTCTTCTCGATCATGGTAGAGGTGGCGGCATGATACGTTAGCATGCACGCCTGCCTTCTCCAGTGACTCATCCAGAATACTTAGACAGCGCGTTACCTCTTCCCACCGCTTTTTCATGGGAAGTTTGAGGTTAAAGATTGCTTCTTTACACCATTTGCGAATAAGCCACCGCTCTACCATCGCGAGTACTCGTATCGGTTTATCAACGATATCGCAGACCAACCAATCCAGTCGTTGCGGTGGCTCCCAGGTAAACCCATCCTCTTTCAAATGATCGATTTGCCCTGTTTTCATCAATGACGTATCCATAGGACCATTATCGATGGCGTACACGTACATACCGCGCTGAACCAATTGCCATGTCCAACCACCTGGCGCAGCTCCCAAATCAGCGGCCTGCATATGGGGCGCCAAGCGCGCGTCCCACTCATCACGAGGAATAAACTCATGCCAAGCCTCTTCCAGCTTGAGGGTAGAGCGGCTCGGCGCTCGAGATGGGAAGCGCAGCCGCCGAATTCCATTAATCAGCTCGCTGCGATTGCCCGGAAAGCTCATCGCTAGCTGGACTTGATCACCATCGGTCCAAAAAATGTGTAGCCGCCTAGCCCCTGCACTACGTCGCAGTGCACCACGCTTTTTCAACATACTGGCCAATGGTTTTGTAAGCGCCTTGATCAACCCTGCTAGCGCTTTTCCATCATTAGTATCCGGCGTTTCGTGCCAAATATCTTCGAAGTTCCAGCGGCTGGCTTTTACCTGCTCCAAAATGGCGGTGAGGCGATCATCCCGGGAGAGCCTAAGTGCGGGCAGTGCTGCCAAACTCTGACGCGCGAATATGAGTCGAGGAAACGCCGCTTGACGGTGTAAGTCGTTTATTGGTTCACCGTCCACACGTGTCAAACTTGCCCATCCCTCGCCCGTAGACGCCTCACAGGTCACACCATGCGACGCGGCATGGTACTGCAGCTCCGCTAGCGCATCATGTTCAAACCCTGGACGGCAGTAAACGAGCCACGAAGTGGGTACTGTTTCACTCACCCTTTCACCTCAAACGTTAAATACAAACAAGATGGACTATCGCGTGCCAGACCTTTGAATCACCCATTAGCACACAGCGACCGGCATCATAGCATTTATCTGGGCAATACGGCTGTCGTGAGGTGTTACTCGAGCCACGGTAGGCAACTATCGTCTTTTAGTGGGAAGTGTCGTAAACTGCCTATAACAGCTCTTTCTTATTTTATGGAAAGAGCTGTTTTTGTTATATTTTTTTAGACCAATCTCATAACCTACCACACCGCTTACAGTTAGACCAATCTCATAACCTACCACACCGCTTACAGTTAGCGGCTCTTTGCCAAGGAGAGCAACATGGGGCAGCGCCCACCCCTTCTAATTAACCGACTTGATGCAGAACGTTTGCAGCGTTTAATCGACGATGCGACTGAAGAAGATCAAGCGGTAGCAGAAATGCTCGAAAACGAGCTAAGCCGTGGCGTTGTCGTTGATCCGAATGAGATTCCTGACAATGTGGTCAGTATGAATAGTCAGGTGCAATTCACTGACCTTACCCGCCAAAAGCAGATGATCAGAACGCTGGTTTATCCTCATGCCTTGAGCAGCACTGAAGACGGCCTTTCAGTCATGGCGCCCATTGGGGCCAGCTTACTCGGCCTTAAGGTAGGTGATGCTATTGATTGGCCGCTACCGAATAACGAGCATACTCTGTTAAGAATTGACGCTATCCTTTGGCAACCAGAACGCGAAGGGCAATTTCATCGCTAACAGGCGATATAAGCGCCTTGAGCGGTAGCTTTGCTATTGGATTGCCTTCTGCCCTTGAGAGCGAAGCACGGCGATCTCGGGGTGGCTGGCCCCGTAGGATGAGATGGCCGCGTCGCTGCACTCCTCGCCATGACATATAGTCGGCCACAGCCAGCCGCTCTCCACCTATTATCGCGAGCCCCCTGTCATCGCTAGCGAAGCACGGCGATCTCGGGGTGGCTGGCCACCCTAGGATGAGATGGCCGCGTCGCTGCGCTCCTCGCCATGACATATAGTCGGCCACAGCCAGCCACTCTCCACATGTTATGGCGTCTCCCCTGTCATCGCGAGCGCAGCGCGGCGATCTCAGGGTTGCTTGCCACCGCTGGATGAGATGGCCGCGTCGCTACGCTCCTCGCCATGACATTCATTTTCTTTCAGGCAACAAAAAACCCAGCCGGTTGACTGGGTTTTTTGTTAAATAAGTGCCTGACGATGACCTACTCTCGCATGGGGAGACCCCACACTACCATCGGCGCTAAG
>JGI24025J20009_10000074_pt1 | contig 72485 bp, 58 predicted proteins | sample Cruoilmetagenom3_FD_20009 | JGI IMG/M metagenome (IMG submission 20009)
TCGAGTGGGAATTCAAGGCCATTCTCAACAGCGAGAGCCGGGCCTGGATCATGGGCGAGCTGCGCACGCACTATCCCAACGCCTACATCGTCCAGCCGGAGTGGGACCTGACGCAGACGCAATACTTTGCCATCACCGACAACTACATCGACGCTGACGAACACGCCGTCGTGCAGATGGAGACCACCTACGTGCCCTTCGTCGACCCAGGCGTCTACGATGTGGTAGCTCTCTTCCGCACCACGGGCACGCGCTTCGTGTGCCCCGGCACCTGCCGCAACGTGCGGGCTAACGTCGGCGGACAGATCATTTGGGTCAATCGCACGCTGCCTCGGGAACTGGAAGCGCATCGAGACCTCAAGGTGTGGATGCACGATGCGCGCTTAGTCGAATAGTCGACCGTGGACATCATAAACGCCATCGGGCAAGGGCTCCTGGATAGCACCATCTGGATGATCAATGGTCTTCTGTTGATCGCCTACTTCCTGATCGGCCAGTTGCCCTTGCTGCTCTCTCTGCTCTGTGCCGCCGCCATCGCCTTCGTGTTCGACCCGCAGGCAATCAAGCGGACGCAGTTCATGCCAGGACGCAGCTTGCGTCCCAGTCCTGAGAGAGCGCCAGTGCTGCGACAGCACCAGGTACTGACAGGCGTGACTGCGGGGTTATGGATCGTCGCCTCGTTGTTGTTCCCCAGCCCGGTACCCTGGTTGGGCATGGCCATGTGGCTGCTGGCCATCGTCGGCCTGCTGTTCCTGCCGGCGGAGGACGTGCAACTCCTCTGGCGCAACAAGACCTTTATCATCATCTACTCGCTGGCGCTCATCGTTTTCCGGGGCTACCTGGCCTTACTGGGTCGTGCCTCACCCCAGGCGTGGGCGGCAGTGATGGGCAGTTCTGCCGATGCGCAGAGGGTACTGGCCTCCAACCAGGGGCTGTTGACCACCATCGGCTTCTGGGTGGCCTGCTTCGCCCTGCCGGCGGCGCAGGTGACCTACCTGGTACAGCGACTGACCACGCACCCTATGAGCCTACTGGGGGCACGTCAGCGAGCGGCGGACATCGTAGAAGACATCCGCACCCGCGGCGGAGACTGATCGCCGCTTAACGATCAGTGAGCTGCTGGTAACCCCGGCCGCTCGTCTCTCTCCTTGCACCTGGCGACGACCCTCCTGTCCTCAACGGGGCGGGAGGCGGAGCCCTAGAGACACCCAGGCTCCATCTGAAGACGACCCGCAAGAGGGGGTACTTGCTGAGAAGCAAGTCCCCGTCTGCCTGTGCGTCTGCCTGTGCGTGTACGCACGCAGACAGGAGCACGCAGACAGGCCTGGCGGCGCAAAGGCAGAGATGCGACAGTCGGTGAGCCAGTTTGCAGCTTTGGGCCTGGCTGGGCCACGTGGCTACAGGCTAACTACAAAGCTGCCACAACGGCAGGGGGAGAACGTTTCCCCTGCCTCGAGAGCGGCCTTCTGGGTGGCCCGCCGTTCGACGGAGCTCACGACAGGCTGTGCTCGATAGCTGATAGCGTATGGCATATGGCCATCACCCATCAGCTATCAGCCATCTGCCAGAAGACCTCTCTTGAGGCGGGAGAAGATCGTCCGCCCTTAACAACTGCATAGCTTCGCTTTCGTCCGTGCGGCCCGAAACGCTGGCGACGACGTGATCAGTCGCCTGCGGGCCCTATGAAATAACGATGACGACATGACTCATGCTGTCGCTTACCCTATTTCACAGGGCAGGCCCCGTGTAATAAGCAAGGCGACTGTACCAGCCATGTCGCCAGTTCTATCACACGGGGCAGGCCCATGATCCTCCACAACGTGACGACCTCCCCTGGCCTGTCGTGAGCCCCGTCGAACGGCCTGGCGGCTGGGGGGAGAGACCTCCCATGTAAGATCGGAGCGCACAAGCCCCTGTTTGTGCCCTGCGCTTTTACATGGGGGGTCTTGAGACACCGTGACGGTCCTGGCGTTTGCTGGGACTAGAGACGACTACATCATCAAACATGACGCAAGGAGGGCATCATGGGACCACAGGAGATCCAGAGCATCGTTAAGATCGTCATCGGCGGCGTGTCATTCGTTGTGGCGGCAGGTCTCATCAGCATTGTCGTGATGATGATCTTCGCCATCCGCTATGGCACCAAGCTGATCCGTGTCAAGGAACTGGAGCGCACGCTCCGGCTCATCGACACGGAAGGCCGCATCACCTACCGCAACAAGTGCGAGGCGGCGATGGATGAAAGCAGGGCGCGGCGAGAGGCCAAGGCCAGAGCTGCAGGGGATGAGCCACAGGGCTACCTGCCGGCGGAACTGGCCGACCTGGCCCTCGACGCCGCTCCAGCGACGCAGTGATGCTTAACAGCGGGGGATTTCCCCCGCCTCGATAGCGCCTTTCACGCTGAAGGACGCTGCCGAGGCGTGTGGAATAAGTTTCCGGTCCAACTGCGGTCTCTGCGAGAGGAGTATTCCACACGCCGAGGCGGCAGAATAACCACGAAAGCTACCACGAAAACCACGGAAGCAGCGAAAGTCGCGAAAGGTCTTTCGTGCTTTTCGCGGCGCTTCGTGTCTTTCGTGATAGGTTTCGTGCTCTTCGTGATGGAGTTTGAGATGCTACCTTTACCATCTCTTTTGAGGCGACCAACCGAACAGCCCCCACCCCCACCGCCGGTGGACGACATTGCCCTCCTCGACGGAGGCATGGTCTTCGACGACGAGGGCAACCTCGAATACTACTGGTTTCACCTGCAGCACAACGGCCAGACCTTCTACAAGGCGGTGATCCTGCACGCCTTGACCTTCCTGCCCCGCGAGACACGGGAGCAGATGACCGTCCTGCAGAAAATGCAGAAGGTACTGCGCGGTCTGTGGAACAGTGGCGTGGACTTGATCTACCTGGCCGCCGGTATCTTCCCCGAGCCGGGGATCGTGCAATGCTACGGCAGCCAGGGGGTCGGCCAGTCGCGCGAGAAAGCGTGGGCTCAGGCCCTGCCGGCCACGCTCTCTCTCCTGGCAGCCATGGCCAATTACGAGCAGGCCCAGTTGGAGCCGCTCAGCGTGCAGGTGGCCACCCGGCTACGTCAGACGCTGACGGACATGAACTTCGCCACCACCGTCATCGGGCATCCGGACCCCCGCGAGGGGTCGCGGGGCATGACATCGGCCGAGGGACCTACGCAACAATTGGGACTGGTGGGATTGCAGCAGAACGAGATGCTCATGCGGGGCTTCGCACGGGCGAGGGAGACCTTCCTGGAAGTAGTCATGGCTACCCCGGTGAGCATGCGCGACATCACCCGCTTGCAGGAACGGGTGGCCCACGAAGCGGGCATCTGGGCTTCCAAGGTGCGCTTCACCCGCTCCATCTCCGCTGGCGTGAGCATCCCCATGATCCTCTCCGGTTCAGCCATGACCAGCGCTTCTCAGAGCTACGGCGTCTCCGAGGGCTACGGTGTCTCTGACGCCGTAGGTGAGGCTCGTTCTATCTCGCACGGCGTGGCCGATCAGGTCAGCGAGAGCCACGGCGTGACCGACAGCGTGGGGCAGAACTGGGCCAGCGCCAGCAGTCAGGGCGTCTCCGAGGTGATCACCCGCGGCCGCTCGCACACAGTGGGCTTCTCCGACGGGGTCTCCGAGTCCCACGCCGTAGGCGGATCAGAGACCCACGGCGCGGCGCACACGGAGGGCCAGGCCGTCACCCAGGGCGTGGCCCACAGCGAGGGGCAAGCCTTCACCCAGGGGCAGGCCCACACCGAGGGACAGGCTGCCTCTGTAGGCTCCGCCCACAGCGAGGGGGCGGCTGTCAGCCACAGCGACTCTGTCGGCGGGGCCGAGAACTGGTCTACAGCGCAGGGGCAAAGCCAGAGCCACGGCGTGGCGGACACCAATTCCTGGGGCCGGAGCCACAGCGAGAGCAGCGGCGTGGCCCATAGCCGCGGGGAGGCCACTGGCGAGAGTTGGTCGCACACCGACAGCGTAGCCGACTCCGCGGTACACAGCAGGGGCACGGCCCACACCGAGGGCCAATCTCACCAGGAGGGCGGCAGTTGGAATGTGGGCGCTTCCGCTTCTGCGGGGGTACAGGGCTCTCTGGCCCCCGGTGGGGTGGGAGTGGGAGCCAGCGGTGGCGTTGGCGTCTCCGGCAGTGTGGGCGGTTCTTGGTCCGACACGAGCATGAGCTCCACCACCGTTTCCGAGAGCGCCAGTCAGGGCCACACCGTGGGCCACGCCGACACGGTCGGTGGCTCTCACTCCGTTTCCACGGGCGTGTCCCGCTCCCAGGGTGTGAGCGACGGTCAGACGGTGGGAGGAGCGCACTCCATCTCTCACTCCGCCGGTACCAACCTCACCCAGTCGCAGGGGGGCGGCCGCAGTTGGGGGGCCTCTGATGGCGTGAGCCGCTCCGTGGCCGACTCCGTTTCCCAATCGGCGACCCGCTCCTCAGGCGATACTCTCTCGCAGTCAGCAACCCGCTCGGCAGCCGATACCGTGTCTCGCTCCGCCAGTCGCTCGGCAGCCGATACCGTGTCTCAAGCCGTGAGCCGCAACTGGTCGGACACGCAGGGGAGGAGCCACAGCGACAGCGTCGCTGACGGCGTCACGGAGAGCATCTCCCTGGGGCGCAGCGCTTCATCCAGCCGATCGGCCGGTGGTTCCGTTGGCCACAGCGAGAGCCACACGCAGGGGCAATCCCACACCGTCAGCGAGGGCGTGAGCGACACCAGTTCACGGCAGCACGGCGCCAACCACAGCGTCGGCTCTACGCTGGGCCAATCGTTGGGTTGGGCGCGGGGGTTGGGGATGAGCGCTGGACTGGCCCCTTCGTTGAGCATCTCCAAGTCCTATGCTGGCGAGGATCACGTGGCGGCGCTGGTAGCCGGGGCCCTGGGTCAGCAGGAGCTGATCCTGCAGACCATGAGCCTGGAAGGCGCGCTTTTGGTGGACCACTACATCCTCACCGCCACACCCGAGGGGCGGCAGATAGCCGAGACGCTGGTGCCGCAGGCCTTCCACGGCGTGGAGGAGGTGGCCACCCCCGTGCGCACGCGGCGGCTCACGCCGCAACACGAAGCCTACATCCGTGCCCGGGCCACCCTCTTTACCCCCTCCACCCGGCCGGAGCGTTCTCCCTGGGCGCTGGAGCCCTGGGCCGACAGCTCGCTGCTGACCATGATGCAGGCTGCTACCTACGTGGCCCCCGGGGCCTTCGAGCAGGGGTTGGCGGTCACCACCCAGGAGCGCATTCCACCCTTCGCTTTCCGTGCCGACATAGAAGGGGACGTGCTACTGGGCCACTTTATCTCTTACGAGACGGCCCAGCTGACCGCCGCCGCGCTGCGGCTCTCACGGCAGCGCATGGCCAACTGGCTCTTTGCCGGCGATACCGGCTGCGGCAAGTCGGTCTCCGCCGAACGGTTGGTGCTGGAGACCACCCGCTTGTGGCGCATCCGCGCCGTGGTAGAGGACTTTGGCGCCGGCTGGCGGAGGTTGCTCTCCGTGTTGCCCGACCACTGCACCATCTACGGCCTCTACCCCGGCTCGGCCCGTCCCATCCGTTGGAACCCGCTGCAGATCGGCCGGCGCATCACCCCGGAGCTGCAACTGGCCGCCACTTGCGAGCTGCTGGTCAACGCCGGGCGCATGGGCCAGCGGCAGCATGGTTGGCTGCGGCAGTTCATGCGAACGCTCTATGCTGAGCATGGCGTCCTGGTGGAGGATCGGGAGGTGTGGGCCGACGCTAAGTGGGGCCAGGTGCAGGACGCGGAGCGACCGTTGCTGAACCAGGCTCGATCTGGGAAGGGACTGGGGCCATTGCCAACAGGCAACGTATCCCTGGCACGCCTGGAGCCTCGGGAACGGCAACTGCTGGCTGTGGAACGGTCCAAGGCCGTCGATCTATTGCTGCTCTACGGCCGGCTCAACGAGCAATTCACCAAGCTCAGGTCGGGCTCACCCGACCACACCTCTATGCAGGGCTTGCTCCTGCGCTTGGAGGCCTTCACCCAGGGCCAGACGGCCCGCATGTACGGCCGTGGCGAGGGCTCCATCGCCGTGGAGGACTTCTCGCTCCCCTGGGGCATCACCATCATGGAGGGCGGGCAGATGATGGACGAGTATGCCAAGGCGGTGATCCTGGGGCTCATCTCCTGGCACCTCTACACCGATGCGGTCATCCGCCGTGAGGAGTCCATTGGAGATCCGGCCAGCAACACTCCCATGCACATCCTCTTCGAGGAGGCCAACAAGGTGCTGAGTGGCGTGGGAGGCGAGGAGGACCCTCGCCAGGGGAGCACCTCGGCCATATTCGAGAACATGTTCCGGGACGCCCGCAAGTATGCCATCTATCTCTCGGCCATCGTGCAGTCACCGGCGCTGTTGGCGCCGGGCATTCTCTCCAGTTGCAGTAACATGGTGGTGGGGCAGCTCAAGGGCGAGATGGACCGCAAGGCAATTCTGGCCATGCTGGCCCGCATGGTCACCGGCTTTCACGATCAGGACTACGTTCGCTACATCGGCCGCATGCCGCAGGCGACCATGATCGCCAAGCTGGGCGCGAGCCAGCGGAGCAGGGATCTGGAACCGATGCTCTTCCGCCCGCTGAGGGTCCCTGCGAGGGAGCCGACCAATGCGGACATCGCCATGCTCTACGGCGACGGTTTGCTGGGGGGCTTGCTATGACCGTGACCCTGAGCAGGCGCACGCTCTTTCTGGCCCTCTTGCTCCTGGCTGTGACCATTGTGGTCTTGCTGGTGCTCCCCAAGAGCGGTGAGAAGGCAGCGCAAGCCACGCCGCCGCCGCCAGCAACGGCCACACCTGAGTCTTGGTGGATTTCTGGGCAAGGGAGCAGAGGCGCAAGGGAGCAAGGGGGCAGAGGCGCAGAGGGGCAGGGGAGCAGAGGAGCAGAGGGGCAAGCGAGCAAGGGAGAAGCCACCCCTGCACCCCCGCACCCCGGCACCCCTACACAAAAGGCATCTCTGCACAAAGTGCAGCCAGGCGACAGCCTGAGCGGGATCGCTAAGCAGTACGACATTGCAGTAGAGGGGCTGGTGGAGCTGAACAAAGAGAAGTACCCCGGCTTGGTAGACGACCCTGGGGCGATCAGCGTAGGCTGGGAGTTGATAGTCCGATAGTCTCTTTGGTCGGGCGACCAGTTGGTGGCCGCCAGATTAGGGACGATCAGACCAGGAGACCAAAAGAGAGGAGAAGGACACCACAACATGAACACCCATGTGCGCAAGACTATCTGGATTGTGCTGATTGCCTTCCTTGGGCTGGCAACGGTTGTGATCCAGGCGGTTAGGCTGACCTGGGCCCATTGAGGGCTAGAGACATGCGGATCCCAGCCAAAGTGGACAGACCTCCCCGTCCCCAGGCAGGCCTGTCTGCCCAGGCAGGCATGGCCACGGTGACCGCGAAGCAGTAGGATCACCGATCACTACAACCGAGAAAGGAGGGATGCCTGGCAAACAAAGACAAAGAACCAACGCACCTGCCTGGAGCGGAAAAGGGATCTCTCGATCACCCAAGGGTATAGTCAGAGCAACCATAATAGCAACCCAATCACTACCACAACCCTGAAAGGAGACCATCAAACGTGAACACCAAGCATCTGAAAACCATCGTCATCGTCGGCCTGGTCATCATCGCTCTCTGTGTGCTGGCGGCCGTGGTCTTGGCTAGGAGCGACAAGATCGCAGCTATTCGCATCCCGCCGCCGCCCGACGTGCCGTTCGACAACGGCGGCCCGGTGATGAAACTTGGCCATTTCCTGTCTGACAACCTCGACGCCATGGCTGAGAAGCTGGCCCGCATTCGCATCCCGCCGTCGCCCGATGTGCCGTTCGACAATGGTGGCCCGGTGGTGAAGATCGCCTGCCGGATGGCCCACGTCCGGGGCGTCGGCTATGTGTGCATGAACCCCGACGGCAGCTGGTATCGCCCTGGGGGCGGCACAGGCTACTATGGACCAAAGCCGCCGCCTGAGACCCCACCGCCACCGATCCCGCTCGGCGACTGGAAACCCAACGACCAAGAGCCCACCCGGCAGAAGTATGCGCGCCCGAGGCCGTAGACCCATTCGTTGCGGGGGGAGGGCCTGAGCGGCTCTCCCTCTGCTCTGCTCGAAGTAGGCAGGGAAAACCAAAGGACCTCTGCCTGCTCCATCTACTTTGCATAGACAATCAAAAAGGGAGGGATGAGGTCAATCCCTGAATGGCATAGGGCTCATCGGAAGTGACGTACAGATCCTGCCTGCTCCGCGTATAGCGGATGCACTATTCTTCAACCTCCCCGTTGTTCCACAAGGATACCAAGGAGGACAAACATGCGTTCTACAACAATTCAGCGGGTCTTCTGCACCCTCATGCTGCTGGCCCTACTACTCTCCAACCTGAGTAGCTCGGCCGCCTCACCTGCGGAGAACCCTCAAAGGGATTCTCCCCTGTCTGCCACCCAGGCGGGCCTGTCTGACAGCGGCCCACAATCCCACCATCTGTATCTCCCTCTAACTGTGGCACAGCCAGCGGCGGTGGCACAAGCCCCATCCATGGGCCATGATGAGGACGCGTTCTCGGTCGAGACCATGCCGGGATCGGATCAGGCCAACGTCGTCCAAGTAGGTCCTGTAACCTACAGCGCAGCCAGTGGCGAAGCCTACGCCTCTGGCCTGCTGGCCATCGCTTGCAGTGACGTTTACGTCTACTGCGAACCTGGCAACATAGGCAATGGCTTCAACCCATCGGGCCCCGTGCAAGGTATCAGGTTGCGGCGGATATCCGACTGTCCCAGTGCGGGGGCGTCCTACCTCGGCTCTTGGGTCACGACCGATGCCTTGGGCCATGCCTATCTATGTGTGGATACCCAGGCCAATCCGGCCACCGAGTGTACGTACGACGTCCAGAACAACGAGAACTGCTGCGAGGCACCGGCTTGGAATGGCTGGATTGTGCCGAACTATCCGCCCTACAACATTCCCTCCCAGGGGAGATGTGGGTACGTTAATGACGGTGGGCGTCCGTTCAACCAGTCCTGGCAGGGCGCTAACTGGTGCTGCGGCCCGCAGGCGACGAACACGCCGACGAACACACCGACGTCGCCGCCACCGCCTACGGCTACGCCGACGTCGCCGCCACCGCCGACCAACACGCCGACGAGCGTGCCTCCCACGTCTACGCCCACGGCGGTTCCGACCAACACGCCGACGGGCGTGCCTCCCACGTCTACGCCCACGGCGGTTCCGACCAACACGCCGACGGGTGTGCCTCCCACATCTACGCCCACGGCGGTTCCGACCAACACGCCGACGGGCGTGCCTCCCACGTCTACGCCCACGGCGGTTCCGACCAACACGCCGACGGGTGTGCCTCCCACGTCTACGCCCACGGCGGTTCCGACCAACACGCCGACGGGTGTGCCTCCCACATCTATGCCCACGGCGGTTCCGACCAACACGCCGACTAACACACCTACGGCCACGCCGACGGCCACGCCGACTAACACACCTACGGCCACGCCCACCAACACGCCGACACCGACACCGACGCCGTTGCCTGCGGAGCTGGTGGTGGATAAGAGTGCCGACAGGGCCATCGTCTACAAGGGAGAGTACGCCAACTTCACCATCAGGCTCACCAACAACGGCGGCGCGGGGCTCATCAATGTCCAAGTGGTGGACACGCTGCCTCACGACACGAGTGCGGATAACATCAGCCACGGTGGCATCTTCGACGCTGTCACCGGGCAAATCACGTGGGCCGGGCTTACCTTGCCCGCGGGCGGGCAGCTTGTGCTCACCTACCGCTCCCACTACAGCGGCAGCGGCAGTTTCAGCTATGGCGAAGTCCTGACCAACACCGTCACCGCCAGCGGCGAGGACGAGTGGACCGGCCAGACGCTCACCGACAGCGCCCAAGAGAGCGTGGAGATACGGTATGCTTCCATCGGCGATACCGTCTTCCGCGACGAGGATGCCGACGGCGTGCAAGATGCAGGTGAGCCAGGCATCTCTGGCGTGACGCTGGAACTGTGGCAAGACACGGATGGCGACGGCGTGTACGAGACCTATGTTGCCTCCGACAGCACTGACGCCAGCGGCCAATACCTGTTCGATGGTCTGCCATCGGGCGACTACCAGGTGCGAGTGCCCAGTCCGCCGGCCGGCCACAGCCTCACTACTGGCAATGAGCCCTACGATGTTTCACTGGTCTCTGGCGAGCAGCACACGGACGCCGACTTCGGCTACTGGCAGCCCTCCAGCATCGGCGACCTTGTCTGGGAAGATGTGGACGCCGACGGGACACAGGACGCTGGTGAGGACGGCATCGCCGGGGTGACGGTGGAACTGTACGATGGTGCCGGCAACCTAGTGGACACCACGATCACAGACGCCAACGGCTATTACCAGTTCACCGGCCTGCTGCCCGGCGACTACTATGTGCTCTTCCAGCCTCCTGCCGGCTTCCTGCTCAGCCCCCAGAATGTTGGCAGCGACACCCAAGATAGCGATGCCGACTCCGTAGGTCGCACACAGACCTTCAGCTTGGGCTTCGGCGAGAACGACCCCACCTGGGATGCAGGTATGTACGAACCTGCCTCCATTGGCAACTTCGTGTGGCTTGATCAAGATGCCGATGGCACCCAAGAGGCGGGAGAGCCCGGCCTGAGTGGAGTACAGGTGCGGCTCTACGACAGTGCCGACAATCTCATAGGCACCACAACCACGGACGGCAACGGCAACTACACTTTCTCTGGCCTGGATCCTGGCGACTATCATATCTGCGTCATCGACAGCCGCGAGGCTAGTCCGCAGGACGAAGGGGCTGACGATGTAGACAGCGACATCCACACTACCACCCGCTGCACCGTGAATACCACACTCGTCTCTGGCGAGAATGATACGACCTGGGATGCTGGGTTGTACCAGTTCGCCTCGTTGGGCGACTATGTATGGTACGACTGGGATGCCGACGGCGAACAAGATGCCACAGAAGCGGGTGTCTCTGGCGTGCGTGTGGAGTTGTTCGATGCCATGGGAGTGTCGCAGGGGGTACGCATCACCGACGCTAATGGCAACTACCTATTCGCTGGCTTGGAGCCCCGCGACTACTATGTCTGCTTCACGCTTCCGGCCGGCTACATCTTCACAACCCGTGACGCTGCTGCCGACGATGTGGACAGCGATCCCGACCAGACGTCGGGCTGTACCATGGATACCGCGCTCATCTCCGGCGAACACGATCCTACATGGGATGCGGGGATCGTCTCGCTTCCGGCTGGCTTGGAGGTAGAGAAGGCCACCTCGGATGAGATCATCTACAAGGGCGGATACGCTTACTTCACCATCACTCTGCGCAACCCTGGCTGGACGGACCTGGTCAATGTCGAAGCGGTGGACTATCTGCCCGCCTGGGTGGGTGCAGATCACATCTCGCACGGCGGCGTCTTCGATGCCAGCACGCGCACCATCACCTGGGCGGGGCTCACGGTACCGGCGCAGGGGCAGCTCGTGCTCACCTCCCGCTCCTACTACAACGAGGAGAGCCCCTTCACCTATGATCAGGAACTGGTCAACAGAGTGGAGGTCAGTGGCGAGGACGAGCGCACTGGCGAGTCCTTGTCCTACAGCGACGAGGAGACCGTGCGCATCCATTGCGCCTCCCTCGGCGATACCGTCTGGTACGATCTGGACGGCGACGGGGTGCAGGATGCAAGCGAACCGGGCATCGAGGGCATCACGCTGGAGCTGTGGCAAGACACCGACTGGGACGGCGTGTTCGACACGCTGGTGGACACGATGGTCACTGACGCCAACGGCAACTATCTCTTCCAGTGCCTGGCCTACTATCACGGCCCGTACCAAGTGCGAGTAAGTGACCCGCCCGATGGTCACACGCTGACCACGGCCAACGAGCCTTACGAGACCAACCTGGCTCCTGGACGGAGCGACTTGGATGCCGACTTTGGCTACCGACCGGTCTCCGGTTGCATCCACGGCATCGTCTGGTACGACGCAGACGAGAATGGCGTGCAGGATGCTGGCGAGGAGGGCATTCCCGGCGTAACAGTCATCATTACCGACGACAAGGGCAATGTCATCGCCGAGCTGATCACTGACGAGAGTGGCCGCTACAGCGTCTGCGATCTGGGGCCTGGCAACTACACCGTCACGGAGACCGACCCTCCAGGGTACATCTCCACCACATCCAATGTGGTGAACATCACTCTGCCGCCCGGCGCCGATGGTGAGGCCAACTTCGGCGACGTGGAACCTCCGCCGGAGACGGGCTGCCTGGAAGGCATCGTCTGGTTCGATGCCAATCATAATGGCGTGCAAGGTGCTGGCGAACCGGGCATCGAAGGAGTGACCGTCGAGGTCTACCCTGACTTCGACATGGATGGTGTGCCGGATAGCGCCGATCCCATCCACGTGCTGGTGACTGATCTCAACGGTGACTACGAGGTCTGCGGTCTCCAACCTGGCCAGTACATCGTGCGAGAGACCGACCTACCTGGCTACGAGAGTACCACGCCCAACGAAGTCATCGTCACTGTGTCTAAAGGGGGACGCGACGAAGCCGACTTTGGCGATGTGGTGGCCAATACCCCGACGCCGACCAGCACCCCGACAGAGATACCACCTACAGACACACCGACGCCAACGCCAACAAGCGTACCGCCGGAGGACACGCCGACACCAACGCCAACGGAGGTACCACCTACAGACACACCGACGCCAACGACGACAGAGGAACCACCGGAGGACACACCGACACCAACGCCAACGGAGGTACCACCGGAGGACACGCCGACGCCGACACCGACTGAGGTATCGCCGACAGACACACCAACGCCGGCGCTGCCAGAAGATACCCCAACGCCTACGGCCACGCCTATATCGCCCATCGTCGAGGAGTGCATCACCGGCGTCGTCTTCGACGACCTCGACGGCGACGGCTGGCAGGATCCTGGCGAGCCAGGCATCCCCGGGGTGACCGTGATCCTCTTCGACGACAAAGGGAACGAGATCGCCCGCACGGTGACTGATCAGACGGGTGGCTACGATTTCTGCGACATCCAAGCCGGTGAGTACGAGGTACTGCCGGATGTCCCCTGCATTGAGATTCCAGTGGGCTACGTGGAGGTCGTGCCTGGCGAAGAGATCCCCGATGTGGACCTCTCCGTCGTGCGCGATGACTGTGTTGTCGGCTTCCTATGGGATGACCTCGATGGCAATGGCTGGCGTGGGGTCGACGAACCACCACTCGTGAACGTGCCGGTGACCATCGTCGAAGGCGACGGTACAGAATACATCGTCTTCACCGACGAGAACGGCCGCTACGAACTGTGTGGCCTGCCGCCTTACGTCATCGTCACTATCTCGGTGAGTGGTGACTACGAGTGGACCACGCCGACCGAGGGCGACGCCCAGGTTGGCTGCCCCTCTCCCGGTTTCGGGCAGAAGCCGCCTCCGGGGGAGATCCCCGAGCCATCCACGCTGATGCTCATGGGCTCCGGCCTGGCTGCTTTGGCCGAGTTCGTGCGGCGCCTGCGCAAGCATCGCTAGACTCGTTCCTGGGCAGGGGCAGTTCAACGCCCCTGTCCAGTTCCCAACGCTGGTGACCACAACAAGCCAATCTTGTTGTGCTTCATCTTTTCTTTCTTCTCCTTGAAAGGGGGATAGCTGTCCAGATCAACGGGGAGAATAGAAGACCAATAAAGAACGCTCTGCGCTTGGGGAAGGCTGGACCCCTTCCCCGAGCCGAGATCAACGACAAAACTGGAGGAGTAACCTTGTTTCGTTTTCGTTTGCACACTAGCATTTTGATCATCGTTGTCTTGCTACTCTCCGCCTGTGCGCTGCCGAGGGTTGAGCAGAAGGCAGAGCGGGCCGCCGCCGTACCCGAACAGGAAGAGAGCCCCACGGCCATGCCCGAACAGGAAGAAGCGGATATGCCCGTCGCCACAGTCGAACGGGAAGCGAAGGCAGCGCCCGCGACGGCAACGCCGCAGAAAGAAGCGGATATGCCCGTCGCCACGGTCGAGCAGGAAGCGAAGGCTGCGCCCGCAACGCCGTTCGAGGTGGCCAAGGCAACGCCGCAGAAAGAAGCGGGGCAACGAGAGGCCAGCACCGGCGTCACCAGCCGCCAACGGCAAGCCGTCTGGCCCCAAGATGTCTACCCCGTAGATGTGATCGCCGAGCACCCCACCGGCCTCACCTTTACCGTGCGGGAGATGCGCATCGAGGAAAAGGGCCTGATCATCGCCTGGGAGGCTACGAACCGCAGCGATAAAGCCTTGGAACTGAAGAGCAAGGAAGGCGAGCCCCCGCTGTTGCAGGACAACACGGGGCGGATATACGAGTATGGGAACTGGCCCACGGGGGAGACTTTGGCTGTGGAGCCTGGCGAGCAGGTGGAGGGGGAGTGGGCCTTTGGCCTGCCGGCCTTCGATGCCTACCGCCTCCGGCTGGGGCTGAACCTGCTCCACGCTGCGCTGGGCATCGGCCTGCCCAGTTCGCACGCTTCTTTCTGGAGCGACCCCTGGGAGTTGCCCAATCCGGATTGGCCACAGCGGGAGCTAGTCGCTGCCGCCGAGGACGTGGCTGAGGTGCAGGTGGATAAGCTCACGGTGGCCATCAGAAGCGTCCAGGTCGAGCCGACACACGCGGTCATCTGGCTTAGAGCCAGCATGGACGAGGGGGACATACGGGATACAGCCACCCTGGCCTGGCAGTCGAGCCCCGAGCTGCAGGGGGATCGTCGCTACGTGCTCGACGAGTGGAGCCTGGAGGAGTGGCCCCAGCACATAGGCATCGTGACCCCCGGCCAGGCATGGGAAGCAGGTCTGATCTTCTATCCCGCGCCGCAGGAGGGGGAGGAGTTGACGCTGACCCTGAACCCCGATCCGACCTTGTTGGAAAGAGAGCCCATCGTGGTGATCACCTTTACCTCACCGTAGGAGAGCGCTCAATGCGTTCCGCTGTCGTCTGTTCCCTGGTAGTCGTCGCCTGCCTGTGCGTGTACCTGTCTGCGTGCGTACACCTGTCTGCGTGCGTACACGCACAGGCAGACGCACGCAGACAGGCCGGCCTGCATGTGCTCTGGCAGACAGGCCTGCTGCTGCTCGTGGCTCCTGGTGGCCAAGCGGCGGTGGCTGCGCCCACCTTCGTCGTGGTCACGGCTACGCCTGTGCCGACGCAGCCACCGCCTACGGCTTGTCCCTACACCCCTGTCCCCACACCGGACTGGGGTGAGCCAGAAGAACCGGAGCCCGATCCTCCAACGGCGACACCGACGCCGGCCTGGGGTGAGGTGGTGATCTTCGCTTGGCGGGATAGCAACGGCAATGGCCTGCAAGACGAGGGAGAGACGGGCTGGGGTGGGTTGAGTGTAGTCGTATTGGGAGAACCATTCCATCTCGACGAAACTGGTTCTTGGAGTGGTGCGTACCCACCAGGGCGCATTTCCCTTTCCGTTCACATCCCAGAGGGCCACTTCGCCACCACCACGCCGGCCCTGGAGACAGAGATCACGTCAGGAGGGCTGGTGGCGCTGCGCGTGGGGATCGCGCCGCCTCCGACGCCGACAGCAACGCCAACGGATACACCAACGGCCACACCGACCAGGACACCACGGCCGCCCAAGGAGGTGCCTGTGGTCATCCCGCCCATGGCGACGGACACCCCAATGCCAACGGACACAGCGACGGCGACGGCAACGAGCACACCTACAGCCACGCCAACGTCGACGGATACGCCAACGGTAACGCCTCTGACCTTGCCGTTGATCTTAGCAGAAGCAGAGGACGAAATGACACCGTTTCCAATCTACGAGTTCTTTCTGATCATGGGCCTGCTGGCCCTGGCCGTGCTGCTCGCCGGCGAGCGGGTGCGGGCGAGCCTATTCCGCCAGGGGCAGTCTCAATATGCTCTGGCCTTGCAGCAGCTGGCCCTGCAGCGAGCCTCGCTGGGACGCACCATCGCCGTTCCCGCCGAGGGCCTCGTGGCCACCGCCAATCAGATCGTCTTCGATGTCTTGGGCGAGCCAGCGGGTATCGATCAGCTCTTCGACGTGAGCGCGGAGGTCCCGCTGAGCATGACCTTCGCCCACCAGCAGCGACGCTTCTTCACCTTCACGCCGCAGCCGGACAAGGCGCGGTCGCTCTATCCTCGTGGCCACTGGTTCATGGTGGACGCCTTGATGGCACCCCCCTTCGTTACCGAGGAACTGGCCGCCGCCTACGACACGGCGCTGAGCAGCAAGCGACCGGGCGAACCGTCCCTGCTTCCCCGCTCCGAACAGTGGGGGCTGGTGATCTGGGAGCCACAGCGAGAGGGGCAACCCTGGTGGCGGCTGCGGACGAACCGCTGGTGGGTGCGCAGGGCAAGAGAGGTAGGGGCATGAAACGTTCCTATGCACTCACCCTCAATGACCAAGAGCCAGAGCAGGCAGAGCTTATAGCCTTCTTGGACGAAGTGCCCAAAGGCTATCGGGTTCGCGTGTTGCGGGCCATGCTTTTGGAGGCGCTGGAGAAACGCGAGAGGTGGGACCGGGTCTTGAAAGATCTCAGAACCACTTTGGAGGAGATGGGGCCGTGGGGATCCAGCTAGGCGAAGCCTCTCTAGCCGATGTGGCCAGAGAGTTGCACCGGCGGGCCAGGAAGACCTGCTCCCACTGCGGCGGCTATGGGCATGTGTGTCCCCCGGAGCACACGAGCTCTGCGATGGCCAACGCCTCGACCTGCGCCCGCTGCGGTGGGACGGGATACGAACCGTGGCCGGAGCTTTATGCTCTGGCAGCGCAGTTGGAACGATTGGGAAAAGAACGATGAACCCCTGGTTGCTTGCAGCCCTGTCTATCTGGCTTGTGGTCATGTCGGTCTACGACCTGAAAACCAAAGAGGTCTCCAACTGGCTGACGCTGCCAGTGCTGGCCATCATCCTGACCTGGCAGCTTGTGCAGCGCCAGTGGCTTGCGCTCGTGCCACTGCCCATCTTCTACCTGCTATGGCGAGTGCACATCCTGGGCGGCGCGGACGCCAAGGTGCTGATGGCGCTCTTTGCGCTGTGGCCCAGTATGGAGTTCGGTCTTTTCTTCTGCGTGGGGTACGTGATCATCGCCTTGCCCGTCCTGCTGTGGCGCAATCGCCGCAGCTTGCGCAGCCTGGGGACACGCATCTTGGCTACGCTGCGAGGCGGGCTGCCCGCGGAAGCCGAACTGGCAGCCCATGGTGCGCCGGCGATACCGCTGTACGCAGTGGTGGCCATCGCCGGGGGGACGCTGAGATTGCGGGGAGTTTGTTAGGGCGCAACATTGCCTCCAACCCTACCCTATATGCCCTAACAACTGGAGAAACATCATGCAACTGCAAGACGCCATACAACAACTCTTCATGCACCAAAAATATGGGTCGGCCCCAGTGCGCCGGCCTCTCAGCGACGAGGAAGCGGCAGTCTGCGCTGTCTGGATCGAGGAGCACCAGCCGGAGCTGGGCTCGCTCCTGCGAGAGATGTCCTTCCTTTGCCAGCGGCTGGGCCGCTTCCCCCAGGTGTCGCTGGCCGTGCTGGGCAACCCGCAGACCCGGCGAGATATCCAGTGGGAGACGCTGCTGCGCTTCGCCGCTGCTGCGGAATGGGACGCCTGGGCCGACGCCAATGCAGAGGATGTGCTCAAGCTCGTCTTAGTTTCAGCCCTCTGCGACGCTCTGGACCACAGAGCGCTGAAGGGTATGCGGAAGGGGTTTCCTTGGCCCGATGGACTATCACGCTGGTGGGCTTAGAACAGGAAGGGGGACCACAGTGAAGGGAGACTGGAGCCCGGGCGCCGTTTGGAGTAGGCCCCCGCTCCGAATGCAGACTCTACGAGGGGCGCATTCCGCACGGCACGCTTCTAGCAGTTCCATCAGCTGGGATCCCTCGGCATGGCAGGCGGTTACCGAGGGGTACTGCTTCACCTGCGACCGTTCTGTGCAGATCAAGTATTATCGTTACTGGGCGGGCACGCAGCCATCCCGGACCTGCTTGCACTGCGGTGGCCACGACGTCGAGTTCCTCGGCCGCGTGGCTGGGAGGCTGCTGGAGCGCATTGAGGAACTGGAGCAGCGGTTGGAGAGGGGCAGGCAGGGGTTATGCGACCAAGATTTCAGCCCATAACGGGTCATTTTGACCCTATTATGCGGCGTTTTGGGATCAAACACGCCGCATAAGGGTATTTAGGCGACTAGAACGGGACGTGAGTAACGAGGCATCATGCACACACAAGCCATGCGAGTGGTGATCATCACAGCACTTTTGCTCTCCGTCGCCTCCTCAGCCTGGGGAGACGACACGGCGACGTTCCTGCTGCCGGCAGCCAGTACTGGTGCTCAATCGGGCATTGATGCCAGCGATGTGGTCTTGGTCGAGCAGTCGCATACAGACGGTTGCTCCACCAACGATGACTGCCCACCCGGGGACTATTGCGCTGGCCCTGGCTGCGATGCTCCCGGCACATGCACGCTCCGACCCGAATATTGTTATGCGGTCTACGCCCCCGTCTGCGGCTGCGACGGCAGGACATACAGCAATGACTGCATTGCCGCCGCGCACGGTATACGTGTGGCAGCGGATGACCCCTGCCATGAGGAACTCGTCACATTCACAGTTGACCACACAGCCTTTCTGCCCTTGGTCATGACCAACGGCGAAGGGCCACCGCCAACGGCTACGCCAACGGCCACATTCACACCAACGCCAACGGCAATGCCCACAGCCATACCCACGCCAACGGCTACGCCAACACCGATACCGGCGGGGCCACAGCCACCACAGCGTTTGTCGCCAAGCGAGGGAGAGACGCTCTCCACCATCAGTCCCGACTTTGTGGTGGATAACCAGCATCTCGATCAACCGGCCAGAACGCAACTGCAAGTGGCCGCTGACCCTACCTTCTCTCAACCAGATGTTGACTTCGTCACCTCTCCCTTTCGGGGCATCAGCACGGTGGTATTGCTCTACAACCTGCAGCCGGGCACGACCTACTATTGGCGTGTGTGCTCCAGCTACGATGGCTCGGCTTGGGGCCCGTGGTCTGCGGTCTGGAGCTTCACCACGGCTAGCGAGGGAACGCTTCCCGATGCGCCTACGCTCATTGAGCCGGTCAATGGGAGCACGGTGAGCTCGCTGCGGCCTACGCTGCGCTGGTCGGAGGTTGCTGGCGCCGACCGCTACGCCGTGGCTTTGGGTCAAGCATCCAGCTACAGGGCTTACCGGACGGAACAAACCCAATTCACGTCGCCCCAAGACCTCTACGCGGGCCAACTCTATGACTGGTTCGTCTGGGCTCGTAATGGGTACGGCTGGGGGCCATATTCAGAAGTGTGGAGCTTCCAGACAGAAGAGATGCACCAGTGGTTTAGAGAGAGAGGCGGGACCTACAAGAGCAGCGGTGAGCGGTTAGTAGGTAACAACGAAGCAGGCTTTTACTTGGTGGCAGAGGCCATAAGATGCGAGGAACCGACTTCTGCCGCAGTTCTGGCGGAGGAACCATAGCATGAAGTCGAGCCTGGCACTGGCTTTGGTACTGCTCTTGTTCGTACTATCTTGCAGTCCGGCGGTGATCCCAGCTGCCGAGGTGCCCACCGTGGCTCCCAGCGCCACGGAGACACCAATCCCCACGCCTACGGACGCCTGGTACGGCACGCCGAGGCCCACGGGGACGGCCACAGTGACACCAACGGCGACACCTTGTCCCGACGGCATTTGTCCTACACCGACAGTGACGCCCACGGCGACCAACACGCCCAAGGCTCCGCCTACGGCGACGCCGGTGAAGATCGCGGGCAAGATCCTCTTCCTCACCGACCGGGAGGGCGGCAGTTGGTTCTCCGGGCCAGCCGTCTGGATGATGGACCCTGACGGCTCGAACCAGCGGCCCTGCCCCGATCCGGCAGCCTATGACCGGGCACTGGAAGCGCAGAAGTGGTCGCCCGATCATAACTATCGGGTCTTTGTTGGCCAGGATGCTCAGGTTCGCGTGGAGTTCCCGCAGGACAACAGCTCCTGGGATGTGAGCAAGACGGGCAGCGGCATCGCCTACGACCCCGCCTGGTCGCCGGTGGACGACCGCATTGCCTTCGTCTCCACCGAGAGCGGGGCGGGTGACGAGGTCTACACCATTCGCTCGGACGGAAGTGGGCTTCGAAGGCTAACGTATGACAAGACTCATGCCTGGGACAAGTTCCCCACCTGGTCACCGGACGGCACGCGCATCGCCTTTTGGTCGAGCAGGACGGGACCCAAACAGATCTGGATCATGGACGCCGACGGAGGAAACCAGAGCAACCTGTCCCAGAACGATTTCAGCGACTACGAGCCGGTTTGGGTTCGTTAGCCGGTGGCAGATAGCCGATGGCAGATAGCCGATGGCCGATGGCAGATGGCAACGCCATACGCTATCAGCTATCAGCCATCAAGCGCAGCGAGCCATCAGCTATAAGCCAATAGACTGCCACCCCTTGGCGTTGGCCAGGAGGCATGGAGATTTGATCCACGAGGAGGTTTCCAATGGCAACCATGCCACTTAAATTCCCCTGAGCGGGGGCGCTTGACTATCGCGCCCCATCCCACACCGCGGTCTCCACCTGTCTGCGTGTACGCACAGGCAGACGCACAGGCAGGCCAGCCTCCGGGCCAGCCCTGTGAAATAAACAGGACGATGGTGTGAGCGATCTCGCCATCATTATTTCACAGGGCCAGAGGAGATCGGTTCCCCTCTTAGTCAGATGGTCACTTGGTCGGGTAGTCGAAATGGTCGAATCGTCGAAACGGCCACTAGACTAATTAACCAACGGACCAGATGACCAATTGACCAATAGACCAAATTTGGAGGTAAAACATGTTCAAGTCAAGACTTTCGCGTACCGCGCTGATGATCGGGATACCCATCGTCATCTTTCTCCTGGTCGTCTCCTTCCTGAACACGGCCAGGTCCACCCGGGAGGTTCTCGTGGTCAACCGGCCGCTGCAGCCCGGCAGCCGGCTGGACGGTAGCGCCGTCGTACTCAAACCGCTCCCCAAGGCGGCTATCCTGCCTGGGGCCTTCACCGACCTGGCCAGTGTCATGGGCCAGACGGTGACCATCGGCCGGCTGCCCGGCGACCAGATCACCGCTGACATGATCGGCGGCGAGGCCCTCTCGGCCATCGCCGCATCGCTGGCCCCCGACCACCGTGCCGTGGCCGTGCGGGTAGACCGCGCCGGCGGCTTGGCGGGAATGCTGCAGATCGGCGACTGGGTCACCGTGCTGGGTCTCATCGACCCCAGCGCCTTGCAACTCCGCCAGAGCTACGCCCCCACCACGGTCAAAGTGGCGGGCGTTGGAGAAGAAGAGGAGCAGCAGCCATCGCCCTCGGCCATGGTGCTGGTGCCCAATCTGCGGGTGCTGTTGGTGCCCCAGTCCTTCCGTTACCAAGAGGTACTGCCGGGGCAGGAGCAGGAGATGGTGCCAGCCTTCACCTCGTCCCGCGCCCAGGAGGAGGGGGTCATCCTGCTGGATGTGCCGCTTCGGCCTCAGCCCATCGCCCCCGAGGGGCTGGAGATGAGCCCTGTGGAGCTGCTGGCCCTGCTCAACGGCTACGGCCGCATCCACCTGGTGCTCGACCCCTTGCAGGCGGACTACTCCATCCCGCCCGATGGCACCAACCTGCTGGACGTCTTCGACACCATAGGCCAGCAGTCCGCCATGACATCTACCGTCACCTTAGAGGAGGCGCTGCCATGACGACCGGCCCACTGCACATCTTTCTCTCCACTGTCTCCCAGACGGAGTTGACGCCTCTCTACACCGCCTTCCTGGGTGACCAGGGCCGCTTCCACATCGCCGGTGTGGCCACCACCCTCAGCGGGCTCGAGGATGGCATCGAGTCCACCTCTGCGGAAGTGGCCATCGTCGATGCCGAGCTGCTGCTGGGGCGGGGGGAGGCAGGCATCATCGACTTCCTGACCCACCAACTGGGCAGGACGGTCGCCGTGGTGCTCCTGCCCCCTGGTCTCCAGGGTATGCAGGGACAGATCTTAGAGCTGGCCCAAGTGCGGGAGGTGCTGCTGAAGCCCCCTGGCGTGGGAGAGCTGCTGAAGCGCTGCCACGACATCGGCGTCTCCGAGCGGGCCTCCCGCTCGGCCCTGGAGCCGCGAGGGGTGATGCAGGCTGCCGTCCCTCGCCACCGGGCGGGGATGGATGGAGGCGGCGCCAGCGTGGGCGGCACCAACATCTTCGCCCTCATGTCCATCAAGGGCGGCACGGGCAAGACCACCATAGCCTGCAACTACGCCTACGCCTTGCAACTGGCGGGCATCCGCACCTGCCTGATGGGCTTCGACGTGCCCGACGACATCGGCGTCTACCTGGGGCTGGCGCAGGCGCCCAACAGTTCCTACTTCTACCAGCGTCCCACACGGGACGCCTTCGCGGCCAGCATTCAGGAGTACCACGGCCTGGACGTGGTGCTCTCGCCCAACGACGCCGTGCTGGCGGCCGAGGTGGCGCAGCGGGATCCGGACACCGACGAGGGAGCCATCGGGCGCGTCATCGACACCGCTCGCACCCACCACCCTCCCTACGCGGCCATGGTTCTGGACCTGCCGCCGACCTACAGCGAGTGGGGCCTGCAGCCACTGACGCGAGCCAACACCGTGCTGGTGGTGGCCACACCCAACATCTCCGACGCCATCAAGCTGGTGCGGCAACTACAAACGATCACCGAGCGGTTCGATCCCCGCTACCTCATCCCGAAAAGCGCCATCTACCTGGTGCTCAACGACCAACGGCGAGAGGACAACATGCCCGCCACGGCCATACAGGAGATCCTGGCCGACCATCTGAACGGCTGGGCGCCGCCGGTGATCGCCACCATCCCGCACGATACGCAGGTGAGGCCCTTGCAGAACCGGGGCTCGCTGCCCTACCGGAGGCTGGAGGGGTTCACCCGTGGCGTCAACACGCTGGTGGATCACTTCTACGGCCAGGTGCTGGGATCAGGCGGAGCGGCGAGGGCCACGAAGCGGAGTTGGCTGCCGAGGATAAGGATTCGCTGATCGCGCATCGCTATTCGCATATCGCTGATCGCGTATCACACATCGTGCAATGCGATAGGCGATAGGCAATGAGCGATAGGCGAGGGGAGGTGCTTATGACTACAACAACACCAGGCGTTTCACGCTACATGGGCCAGGCAGCGGAGATACCGGATATAGACGAGGCTGCCCTGTCGGAAGTCATCGCTGGCGTGCTGCAGCGGGTCAACACGGAGTTCTCCCCCGATGAGATCCTGGCCCCCTCAGACGCCATCCGGCGGCAAATCGGCGAGCGCATCGCCGTGCTCACCCGCGGGCAACTGCGCCGTCACAACCTGATCACGGCCTTCAGCTCAGCTCAGGAGCAGGCCCTCATCAGTCGCATCATCCACCAGACGATGGGGCTGGGCTTCCTGGAGGATCTGCTGCCGCCGGCGCGCACCGACGTCTCGGAGATCCTGCTCAACCAGGATGGCTCTCTGTGGGTCATGCCCCGCGGTGTGCGGCGGGCCCAGCGCGTGGATACCCAGCTCACCCCCGCCGACGTGCGGCTGGTGATCGACAAACTGCTGGGCCCGCAGGCCAGGGCCTTGAGCGAAGCCAACCCCGTCGTGGAGGCCAAGCTGCCCCGGGGGGTTCGGTTGCCGGCCGGGGCGCGGGTGAACATTGTCGGGTTGCCCATCGCCAACGGGCCCTTTCCCATCGTCAACATCCGGCTCTACGAAGACAGGCCGGTGAAGCCGGAGCAGATCCTGGCCTGGAGGATGGCCAGCCCGGAGATCATGGAGTTCCTGGCTGAGCTCATCGGCCGCGACACCGGGCGGGTCGTGATCTCCGGTGGCACGAGCACGGGCAAGACGACTTTCCTGAGTTGTCTCTGCAACTACATCAACCCTAAGGCACGCATCGTGCTCATCGAGGACCCGGCGGAGATCTTCGTCGACCATCCGCATGTGGTCTCCATGGAGGCCCGGCCGGCCAGTGTGGAGGGCAAGTACGGCGTGCCCCTGGGAGCGCTGGTGACCACGGCCATGCGCCAGAGCCCGGAGTGGTTGGTGGTGGGGGAGGTGCGCACGGGGCAGGCTGCGGTGTGGCTGCTGCGAGCCCAGATGTCCGATCATCCAGGGCTCTCCACCATCCACGCTGAGACCCCCAGGGCGGCCATCGATACGCTGTGCCTGCTGGCGCTCCTGGACATGGACGTGCGCTTCCAGGCCACCAAGACACTCATCACTCAGGCCATTCGCTACTTCGTGCAGATCGGCTTCGACGGCCACCACATCCGGCGGGTGATACAAGTGACCCACGTGGAGCCGGCCTTGAAGCACGGGGAGGTCTTCCTCAACGACGTTTTCCGCTTCGATGCCAAGGCGTCGACGGCTGAGAGGCCTGTGTGGAACAGAGTAGACAAGTAAACAAGGAAACAAGTAGACAAGGGGCCTTGTTCCTTGCTCCCCCTTGTTTCCCTGTCTACTTGTGTACTTGTGTACCTGCAAGAAAGGAGAATACTCATGGACAAGATCTTTAGCTACATACCCACCTTCCCACCAGCGACCATCGCCTTGCTCGCTGCCATCTGGGTGGGCTGGCTGGTCTGGGAATTCGCAGGGAGAAGTACGTTCTTCGCCAGTCGCGCTCGCAAGCGGGCGGCGGAGATCCTCAGCGGGGATGCCGCGCTGGAGGACATGGCCCGCACCCCTCTGGAGCGGGACTTGCGGGCCTCCGGGTTCAACCTGGGAGAGGGGGCGCCGGCCAAGTTCACGATGATCCGCCTGGGGCTGGCTGCTGTGGGCTACGTCCTGATGACCGCCTTCAACACGCCGCCCATCATCGCCCTGGTGGGTGCGGGGCTGGCCTCCTGGTTTCCTCGCTCCTACATCGCCGGGCGGGCCCAGGGGCGGGGACGCCAAATCGACGAGGAGATGCCGGCCACACTGACCCGCGTGGCCTCGCTCATCAACCTGCAGCCCGACGTGATCGAGCTGCTGGCCCAGGTAGCCAACTCGCTGCTGGCGGCCAATCCCGGCTCGCTCCTGGCCCAGGAATTGAAGACCACGGTGGCTCAGGCACGCACCTCCGGGGCGGAGCAAGCCCTGCAGGATCTGGAGCTTCGCGCCCCTTCGACGGCCTTAGCCTCGCTGGCCTTTTCCCTGCGCACCTACGCCCAGGCCGGTGGCGCGTATGCCAGTGTGCTCATCCAGTCGGCGCAGCGGTCGCGGGCCATCATCGCCGGGCGCAACCGGGCGCGTTCCAAGTCGGCGGAGGCTACCACGGCAGCCAAGGCCATCCCCTTGTTGCTCTTGGCGGTGAGCGTCGTGCTGTTGCAGGATCCCATCTTCCGCCAGTTCTACAGATCCTTCGCCGGCCAGGTGGTGGTGGTGGGCACGGTCATGGCCATGCTCTACGGGTACACTGTCATCAAGAGCATGGTCGAGGACGTGGGGTGAAGTAGACAAGGAAACAAGTACACAAGTAGACAAGGAGTAGCAAGGAATAAGTCCTTGTCTACTTGTTTCCTTATGTACTTGTCTACTTCCCTACCCGAACCCGAGGTAATTATGCCAACACCACAACTCGTATCTGCTTTACTGTGCGCCGACGTGCTCACCAACCCTGGGGGGCGGCTAAGCATCTACAACATACTGCTGGACGTCTCTGCCGAGCGTTTCCCCACCGTGCTGCCCTACTTGGTGGCTGTGGGCATCTGGATGCACGAAGCGCCGGACATGCGCTTCTGCACCACGCGGGTGGTGATCGTCAATCCTGACGGGAACGTGTCACTGGCCGAATCCACGGATAACTTCTCCTTGGGCGGGGCCGTGGTGCGCCACGTCTCGGTACACCGCTTTCGCGGCGTGCTGCTGCCAGAGCCGGGGACCTATCGCCTGCAGTTCCTGCTGGGAACAGAGGTGCTGCAAGACATCCCGCTGGTGGCTGTGGAGATCCCCGCCGAGGAAGAAGAAGAAACCGATGCTAACTGAAAGGAGGCTCTCATGCCTACACTTATCGCTCTGCTAGCCGCCGGCTACGGTGGCTGGCTCTTCTACAATTTCGCCCCGTTGAGCAAGGGCTACTGGGCCCGGCGGGCCAACGTCCTGCTATCTGAAGCCGAGGAGCAAGAGGACCTGCCCTTCTACCGGGCTATCCTGCTGCCCGTCGCCGGTCTGGTGCAGCGCTTCGCTCCCGCGGCCTGGCTCCTGGGGGCCAAGGCCGACCTCTACTGGGCCCATCTCGCCGGCTCCTGGCTGGGCTGGGAGAGCGGCGACTTCTGGGCCCTGCGGCTGGTGCTGTGCATCCTGGGACTGGCCTATGGCCTCTTCGTCATGCGCCAGCCTTACGTCGGCGCTCTCGTTGGGGCCATCGGGCTGCTCTATCCTGGTATGCGGCTGCATGGCCAGGCGGAGAAGGTGCGGAGGCGCTTTCTGCAGGAGCTCCCCGATGCGGCGCAGAACCTGGCCATGTTGGCCGCCGTGGGAACCTCCGTGGGTGAGGCGCTGCGCCGCCTGGCCCAGGGCCAGGGATTGGTCAGCCAATGGATGCGGCAGACGCTGGCCCTGGCCGCTGGGCAGCAGTTCTTCTCCGCCAGCGAGCGAGAGAAGGGCTTCTTGCGCCAACGGGCGGAGGAAAGCCGGCTGCCGGCCTTGATCAACCTGGCCGTGCAGCTGGATCTGGTGCAGCGCAGCGGTGCGGAGGCGGGGAACCTGTTGGGCGACCTGGCCACCAACGTCGCTCAGGCCTACGAGGGGGAGATGTCCGAGCGGGCGGAGAAACTGGGGGCCACTCTGGTCTTCCCCACCATGATCTTCTACTTCATTCCCTACATGATCACCATCCTGGCCCCAGTGGCCGTCAGTGTCATGCAGGGGTTCTAAAATTGGGGGATGGAGGATGGAGGATGGAGGATGGAGAATGGAAGACAGAGGGAAGCGGGACGGAAAGTAGATATCCATTTTCCAACTTCCAACTTCCAATCTCCAGTTTGGCCGCGGCGTTGTGGCTGTTCTTGGCCCTGGTCTTTTTAGATCAGGCGAGAGGGGAGCCCTTGCTTGCGGGCAGGCTCCTGGCTTGGGGGCTGGCGCTGCAGAACGGCCTGCTGGCCTTGCTCTTCGTCCTGCGCCGGGAAGCGAAACGCACGGCCGGTGCAGGGGCTTTCTTGCTGGCCCTGGCGGTGACGGCAGCTTCGTGGTTCTTCCGCCCTGCGGCGCTGGGCCCAAAGAGCCTGGGACTGGCCTTGGAACTGATCGCCCTTCCCTGGCTGATAGCCTCGCTGCTCTCCCTGGGGCCGGCGCTGGGCATGGCCCCTGCGGATCGGGGCTTGCGTACTGGCGGGATGTATCAGATCGTGCGCCATCCGCTGTACACGGGGGAACTGCTCGTTGCCCTGGGCTACGTCGTGGGCAACCCCAGCTTGGGGAACGGTCTGATCTGGTTGCTGATCCTGGCGGGCCAACTGCTGCGCATCCGCCGTGAGGAGCGGCTGCTGAGCGAGCAGTATCCTGACGCTTACACCGCCTACCGCCGCCGCGTGCGCTGGAGACTTCTGCCCTTCCTGATTTGACAAGGAAGTGAAGCTATGCTATACTATGCCAGCAACAACAATCGAATAGCTTTCTGTGACGCCCTTGCCGCCGTACTTCGTGGCAAGCTACCTGTGACGACCCTTTGGCGCGTGTTCGCGCGCCCATGACGGTCGTCCTTTTTTTTGGCATCCGCGGCGACAGCCGCTTTCAGGTGCGGGCAGCGCACCGCTAGTCCAACAATCTATATCATCACACAACAGGAGGTCAACACATGCGATTTCTCAAAGATGTACGCGCCGCCGAGTTCAGCGAGGTGGCCCTGGTTCTGGCTCTGGTGATCGTCGTTGCCATCGGGGCCTACTCGCTCCTGGGCGGCAACATCAGCCAGATCATCACCGAAGTTGCCGGTTCGCTCTGATCATGCGACGCTTTCGCTTTCTCCGCTCCAGAAGGGGGGCTGAGTTTGTCGAAGCGGCGGTGACCATCCCCATCGTGGTGCTGGTCATGCTGGCCATCGTGCAGTTCGGCATGGTGGTCTACGCCTCGCAGATGGCCAGTGAGGCCGCACGGCATGGCGTCCGCTGGGGCGCGGTGGCCCAGGCTAACCAGGCTGGCATCGCTGCTAGCCAGGCTGCCGGCTTTGCCAGCTCTGCCTTCTCCATGGGCAGTCCGCGGGTCTCGGTCCTGGCCCCTGGTGGGGTGCTGGGCTCCAACATCAAGCTGCGCGTCAGCTACGAGGTGCCCAACTTCATCGGTGGCCTGGCCGGGCTCTTCCCGGGCCTGCCCAGTGGACCGTTCCAGGTGATCGGCGAGGCCACCATGCGGCAGGAAGGCTGGTTGCAATGAGTACCCGGTCTACAGTAGTGATTCGTCGGAGGGGCTATCGTCGCGCTGCCCGGCCCCTTCGGCGACACTTCAGACGAGCCTTCTGGCGGGACCGCGTCGCCTATTCCTTCACCTTCTGGGCCGTCTTCGTTGCCCTGGTCTTAGGCCCCTTGTTCGCCTTCTCAACCGAACTGGGGCGCTATGCCCGCGCCGTGAGTGAGGTACAGAAAGCGGCCGACGCTGCGGCGCTGGCCGGCGTGCGGGAGGTGGACGTCGCCCTGTGGCAGGAGGGGGAGGAGTTCGCCTTCCTTCCCTCAGCCTATGGTCTGGCCCAGCAGTATGCCAGCGAGAATGCGGCCTACCTGGGGCAGTATGGCATTGGGGTCTCGGTCACCGGCATCTGGATCAACGCAGACCTGCAGATCGTGGGCTCTCGATGTCGGGCCGACGTCTCGCTCCTCTTCCCACGATGGGTTCCCCAGGTGGTCATCGAGCGCCAGGGAACCGCCCAGGTGGGATGGCGGTAGTGGCTGATAGCTGATGGCTCGCTGCGCTCAATAGCTGATAGCTTATGGCCATTGGCTATCTGCCATCTGCCATCGGCTAGGCAAGGTAGTTCCAGCATCGCCGCTCTCCTGAGTTGGCCCACGTGGGCGTAGGGAGGCGAGGCGGGGCTGTTACTATACGCAGGCAGGTCGTTCGGATCCGGCGTCATTCGCACCGTCAAGCCGCCCAAGCTATATGGTCATATGTCGCCGGGCGAGAACCGAAGACGACCAGATCACTGTCTTCCAGATGGTGGTCTGTGGCCACACGTGACGCATCCCCGTGACGAAACAACCGGGTGCAAGCGGGCCCTGTGAAATAACGATGGCGATGTGACTTGTACCGTCGCCTTGCTTATTTCACAGGGCGGGGAGCTCGGTGTGGATCTTGAGCAGAGGAGCAGAGGTGCCAGGGTGCGGAGGAGAGTTCTCCTTTGCTCCCCTGCTCCCCATGTCCTCTGCTCAGGTTCCCCACCGAGTTCCATTCAAACGCTTGGATCTTGGTGGCAAAATGTGACGACTCTGCTTCTGAAAAAAAAGGAAGCAGATCTCGTTTTCCGAATCGGCTTGCCTGCCAATCTCGGCAGTCTCCGAACCTTAACAACACCATAGGGAGGCAAGTTATGAACCGAGGTTTGAACGCGCATGGTCTCCTCCTCCGCGTTGTCATCGGGCTGGTGGTAGCCCTTGCCGTTGGTTTGGCAGGAGCAACCATCGACTGGTGTCAGGCTCCAGGAGGAGCCTGCCCCCAGGGGGCAGAAGTTGTCGATAGGATTTCTGCTTCGTGGGGGAGGCTGCTGCTCTGGAACACAAGTTCAAGCATCGTTCCTAAATAAAGTTCCCAAATGAATGCCAGCAGGGACAGAAACAGGAGGTTTTCTCGTGAGCGACATGATCGCCCAGGCCGTTCTGCTGGCCATTCAGGTCTTGGCCTTTCTCTTCATCGCCAAGCCCTGGCTGCTCCGTCAGCTCCGCATCATCGGCGGCCTGGCGGATGCCATTCAGCAGATCGTCGCCGTTCTTCGATGAGGCCCCCTTGTATGGAGTGAGCCACGTGGCTATCCAGCCTCATCTCCCTGCAATCTGTATCACAGGCCCCGGGATCTCCCGGGGCTGTTTCGTTGTGGGATGGTCAGGTGGGGAGTTCGAGGGGTCTGGACCAAAGACGAGCGCCCGGTGACAAACCGGGCGCTCCAGACAACCTCCGCAGAGGGGGTTCCCCCTCCGTCAGACAACAGGAGGCATAGCTATCATAGCGCAGGATCGCCTTCCGCGCAAAAGCGGCGGGGCTCGATCAGCCGATAGCCGTGCTGCAGCCGCCGGCGGATCAGGCGTCGCGCCTGCGGCCAGGCCTCTTGCGGCGAGGCATAGAGTTCGACCTTTTCCCGCCGCATGGCCGTTCCCCGCCGACCCCAGGAGCGCACCAGCGTCCCCTCTCCAAACAGCGTCTTCTGCCAGGTGAGGCAATAGTAGCGGTGTTGGTTCCTCTCCCAATCGTCTTTGACCAAGAGCATCTGACATCCTCCCCACGGCTAAAGCCGGGGGGTTCCCGACACGGGACTTGCGAGGTTAGGGTCTGAATGCACCGAGGCACATCCCTTTACCCCATCGGGCCGGAGACCAACGTCTCCAGTCTGGCCCTCCGAAGAAGGCCGGGCGGTGTCAGGCCACCCATGCCACAGAGCACCTGGCCCTGCGGCAGCGATGTTGCGTGCAGCGACGACGTCGGCGTTGGCTTGGTAGCCGCAACGCACACAGCGGAAAAGCCCTTGTTTGCGACGGTTGGCACGGCTGGCATGGCCGCACTGGGGGCAGGTCTTGGATGTGCCACGCGGGTCACAGAAGACGACAGGCACGCCTTCCCTTTCTGCCTTGTAGCGGATCATGTCCACCAACTGGCGAAAGGCCCAAGAGGAGATCATGCGGTTGAACCGCTTGCTGCCCTGCGTGCGGTGGCGGATACCATCCAGCCGCTCCAAGACGATGACCGGGTTGGGGTATTCCAAGGCCAGGTCGATGATCTGACGGCTGATCTTGTGGTTGGTGTCGCGCATCCAGCGAGCCTCTTTGCCCTGGCCGGCTCTCACACGGTCGGTACGACGGTGGCGCTGGTAGCGCCGTCGCAGATCGGCGAAGTGCTCCCGCCGCCAGCGGTCCGCCTTGCCGTCGAAGATGACCACCCGGTCCGGCGTAGCCACCACGGCGTGCCGCACGATGCCAAGATCGACGCCAAGAAAAGTGTGTTTACCGGAACATCCGGTAGGCGTCGGAGATACGCGGACAGAGAGAAAGCTAATGAGAATAACTAGGGGCTACAAGGTCGAGCTCGATCCCAACAACAGACAGTGTACACTGCTGATGCAGTGCGCTGGGACCGCAAGGTGGGCCTGGAACTGGGGTCTCGCCCGGCGCAAGGAAGAGTATGAAGATACCGGCAGGTCGAGCAATGCCATTGAACAGCATCGGCAGTTGAATGCTTTGAAAGCGACAGAGTATCCCTGGCTCTACAATTACTCCAAAGCAGTCCCCCAAGAAAGCTTGCGTGATCTCGATAAAGCCTACCAGAACTTCTTCCGGCGGGTGAAGAATGGTGACAAATCTCCTGGTTTCCCTCGTTTGGCTCTTTTGCGTCCCAGCGGCGGTGGTCAACGGAGACATCCGCATTGAGGGGATGTGCCCCAGCGAGGCGACGCTCAACAACGCGCTGAGGGAGGGCGGGCTATGTCTAAGGTAAGAATTGAGGCCTTCGTGTCAGTGCCGCCTTGTTCCGGTGGCGTGGCGGTCAAACGACTGTTGAAGGAAATCGAGGCCGAGTTTGGCGAGCAGGTCGAGATCGTCTTCCACACCGGCCCCGGCGACAAGGAGTGGGAGGAATATGCCATCGGCAACGCGCCAGCGATGGTTATAGGCGATCTGGTCAAATTCGTGGGGCTGGCTCCGAGCAAGGAGAGCCTTGTAGGCGCGTTGCGCGAGGCGGGGTTGGAGTAACCAGACATTGGACACCGCTGCATTGTAGTCTCGTCCCAACGCCCTCAGCGCTGCGCTTGGTTCCGGGGGTGGGGCCTACACCCCACCCCCGCATAGGTTAGTTTACGTCCAGGCACAGGACAAGAGCGCGCTGCCCCGGAGCGTGCGCCGAAAGGAGACACACAACCCACACAACCTATGAGGATGAAGCCAAACGCTCTGCGTTGGATATGATCCGTCCATCTTGTAACTCATACACCACTGCGGCGTACTCCTCGACGGTGGGATCATGGCTGGCCACCAGCACCGTCGTCCCCTCCTGGGCCACGATGCGTTGCAAAAGCGTCATGATCTGGCGGCCGGTACCGCTGTCCAATTCGCCCGTCGGCTCGTCGGCCAGGATGAGCGGAGGGCTGAGCGCCAGGGCGCGAGCGATGGCCAACCGTTGCTGCTGCCCGCCGGACATCTCGTAGGGACGGTGATCGGCCCATCGTGCGAGCCCGACCAGGGCCAGGCACTCCCGTACCCGCTCACGTCGCTTTCGAGCGCCAAGGCCAGCGATGCGCAGCAGCAGGTCCACGTTTTCCCAGGCGGAGAAAGTAGGCAGGAGGGCAAAAGACTGGAACACGAAGCCGATGCGCTGCCGCCGCAGGCGGGTTCGCTCCCCTTCCGCAAGGCGGGTGATCTCTTGCCCTTCGACGAAGACCTGGCCGGACGTGGGCCGATCCAGCCCGCCGATGCAGTTGAGCAGTGTGGTCTTGCCGGAGCCGGAGCGTCCCTTGATGGCCACGAAGATGCCGGGGGGGATTTCCAGGTCCACCCCGCGCAGGGCGTGTACCTCCTGGCCTCCAGCGCGGTAGACGCGCCTCAATCCGACCGTCTGCACGATGGGGGTTTTTCTCATTTGCTCACCTCGCCAAACCCCTGGTAGTTTGGGTCCACTCTCTTTCTCCTACGAGCCCACCAGCCGCGCAGCCCTCTCCGCCGGGGTGCAGGTGGTTCCTCCTCCAATCCGGCCAGCAGCGGCGCGGCCACCTTCCGGCGGACGCCGGCCGGCCGGATCAGCAGCCCCTCGTCCGCCGGCTCCAGCCGCACCCGCTCGCCGATGCCGTATTGCTCTCGATACTCCTCCGGGATCTGCAGCCGCCCCGCCGAGTCCAGCAGCACGTATTCAGAGTAGAGAGCCTTTTCACTCTCCTCTGCTTCCTCTCCGCTCTCCCCCCTCTCTTCTCCCCTCTCTTCTCTGACCACCTCCGTGGCTGTCTTGCCATCGCGGATAGCCACCACCCGATCCACCCACGCCGCCAGCCCCGCGTCGTGGCTGACGATGACCGTGGTCAGGCCGTAGTTGCGGTTCAGGCGGCGGAAGGCGTCGAAGATGGTCTGGGCGGTGGCCGAATCCACCTCGCCGGTCGGCTCGTCGGCCAGGAGCAGCGGTGGCTGGTTGGCCAGGGCCACGGCGATGGCCGCCCGCTGCTGCTCGCCGCCCGAAAGCTCCGCCAGCCGGTGATGACGGCGCGCTGCGAGCCCTACCGCCTCCAGCAGCTCCCGCGTGCGAGCCTGCTTCTGGCTCCACCGGCTGCCAGCTACGGTCATGGGCAGCTCCACGTTCTCCTGGACCGTAAGGTAGGGGATCAGGTTGCGGGCCGACTGCTGCCAGACGAAGCCGACGCGGGTGCGGCGGTAGCGGTTCAGTGCGGTGTCCGAAAGCTTGAGCAGATCCTGGCCCTTGACCGTCACCTGCCCTGCGGAAGGCCGGTCCAGCCCGCCCAGGATGTTCAGCAGCGTGGTCTTGCCGGAGCCAGAAGGGCCCACGATGCCCAGCATCTCCCCCGGCTCCACGCGCAGATCCAGCCCCTGCAAGGCCACCACCTCCAACTCGGCGACCTTGTAGATCTTGACCAGATTGTTACAGACGATCAGAGGAGAGATGGGAGAGGAGAGAGGCGAGTTGCCTGGTCTGGTCATGACTTCTCCTTCCTCTCCTCTCTCCTCTGATTTTTCATCTCTGCTTCCATCAGTCCCCAGAGCATGGCTGCTACTTCGTCACCATCGCGATAGAAAGCGGCGTAAGTCGCGTTATCCATGAAACCTCGTTTCCGCACCAGGGCCATGATGCCGATTACCTCGTAGGTTGAGCCTTTGGCGTGATCGTAGAAAGCGCGGCGTGATCTGGCCGTACGCTTGCCACTGCCTTCCGTAATGTTGGCGACTATGGACACCGCTGCCCGCCGCACCTGATCGCCGAAAGAGGATTGCATTGTCTCCGGCCATCGAAGCGACTCACTAACCGCCCGGTCCGCAAAATCCAGCGCCTTTGGCCACACTTGCAGTCTCTCGTAACGAAACGCCATCTCTATCTCTCCTCTCTCCTCTCTGTTCTCTCCTCTGTCAGACCGCTTCGCCCAGCTTGACCGCCTCAAACACGCGCATGCGCACCAGCAGCACGGCCAGCACCGCTACGGCCACGGCCAGCATGGCCCCGAAAATACCACAGATGACCAACAGGTCGCTCCAGGCGATGCGCACGATGAAGGGCGGCGTCTGAGGGCCAACCTGCAGGAAGGGAATGAACAGCCGGCTGGCCCACACGCCCAACCCGGTGCCGATGGCCCCACCGGTGAGGATGATCAGCGCCTGCTCGCCGGCCAGGAAAGCGACCATCTGCGCCACCGAAAGCCCCACCGCCCGCAGCATCCCCAGCTCGATGAAGCGGCGGCGGAAGGAGACAACGGAGTAGAGCAGGAAGCCCAGCACCGTCAGCCCGGCGGCGGCCAGGAAGCCAGTCGTCAACAGGCCGAACAGCCCCTGCCGCTGCGGCCTGCTCTGCTCGGCGACCATCAAGCCCCGCGCATCGCCCGCCGCCACCACCCGCAAGCCCAGTTCCCGCACGCCGTCCACCACCGCCGCGGGGTCGGCGTGCTCTTGCAGCCTTAGCCATACGTCGTAGGGGAATATCCCGCCCAGTTGCTCGTAGACGTAGTCCAGGTTGGCGACGAAGAAGGGGCCATCTTCGGGATAGACGGTGGGGAAGAGGTCGAGCACCCCGGCCACGACGAACTCTATTTCAGCCCGCTCGTCCAGCACCTGCGCGGTGAGCAGCAGCCGATCGCCCACCCCCAGGCCGTGGCGGGCCAGGAAGGCGCGGCTGGCCAGCAGGTGGTTGCGCCCCAGCGCCAGTTCGTTCATCAGCGCCCCCAGCGATTGGCCGGCACTGAAATCGCGGCGGAAGAAGGCCACCTGCGCGAAGTCCACGCGGTCCACCCCGATCAGCCGCCCCGTCTCTCGCCGCTCCCCCAGGCGGGCGATGGCCGTGTAGTCGCCGACGCGAGCCGCAGCCCGCACGCCGTCCACCTGCAGATGCTCGGAAACGGGCAGGAAAAGCCACTCTCCTCTCTCTCCTCTCTCCTCTCCTATCTCTCCTCTGACCATCTCCTCCGTGCTCTCCCCCAGCTCGGCCAGGTTCAGGTCGGCCCCCACCTGGTAGTACACCTGGTCCGTCAGGTGTTCGTCCAGGGTCAGGGCCATGGAAGCGGTGAAGGTGGCCAGGCTCAAAGTCAGGACCAGCAGCAACAGGGGGCCGACGTAGTGGGCCGGAGAGCGGGCCAGGTGGCGCAGGGCCAGCAGCAGCGAGGTCCCCGGCAGCCGTCCGGCCAGCCAGGAAAGCGCACCCATTAGAGCAGGGAAGAAGCGGGCGCAAACGAGAGCCAGTCCGAAGCAGAAGAGAGCCGGCACCAGGAACAGCAGGGGGTTCTGGAAGGGATCGCCGCCAGCGAGTCCTCCGCCCAGGATGGAGATGGTGCCCCGCTGGCGCAGCACGTAGTAGCCGTAGAGAGGTGGAACGAGCAGGAGCAGGTCCAGGAAGTAGCGCTGCCAAAGCGGGCGGCGCAGCGTGCGGGCCACTTCCTGCTTGTAGGTGACGATGGTGTGGCGCGAAGCGGCCAGGCTGGGGAGAACGCTGGCGCAGAGGCCGGCAACCACCGCTCCCAGGGCGAAATAGACGCTGCTGGGGGAAAGGCGCACAGGCAAGCGGGAGCGGTTGGTCAGGACGCCGGGATCGAGGAAGGTACGCACGGAGCCCAGGAGTTGGGCCAGCGCCCTTCCCAGGGCCAACCCCGCGACGGCAGCCACGGCGCCGACGAGCAGCCCTTCCAGCAGGTAGATGCCAATCACCTGCCAGCGCGACGCGCCGCGGCTGCGCAGGACGGCGATCTCGTTCTGCTGGCGGCGCACCACCATGCCGCCGATGAGGCCGGTGAAGTAAAGGATCAGCCCCAGCAGGGGCAGGCTGAAGACGGTGAGCTGGATGGTCAGAAGGCGCGCCTGGCGGCGGTAGGCCCGCAGCGCGTCGAGGGGTGAGACGTCCAGGCTGGTGTTGGAAAGCAGGGACGCCGCCCGCGCCTGCACCGTCGCCACCCGCGCCAGGAAACGGGATACGTCGGCGGTGCGGACGCTCTGCCCGTCGAAGAGCATGTACCAGGCGGCCTGATAGACCTCGTCGGGCAGGGCCGGGGCCAACCGCTGCGCAAAGGTCGCTTCCGGCACCAGCAGCACCTCGTCGAAGGTCTGCGGCGCGTAGAACCAGAAGGGATCGGCTGCATCGCGCGCCTGCCAGAGCCCGGCAATGCGCACCGGCAGTTGGATCAGTTCTCGCTTGCCGAAGAGCACGTAGCGCTCGCCGACCTGCAAGCCCAGCTCCTCGGCCAGTGGCCGGCTGACGAGCACCTCGATGACCTCGTCTTCTGCCGTCGCCGGCCGGGGGAACTGCCCCTCGATCAGGTCAACGTAGCTCTCCAGGCTGCTGATGAAGGCCAGGCTGGTCCAGAGCAGCGGTTGCCGGCGGGCGTAGGCCCCGGATTCTCCCTCCCGGGTGAAGAGCCGGAGATTGTCGGTTCGCACGTGGCGGACGGCCAGCTCCAGTGGCAGCCCCAGCGCCGCCGGGGACTGTTCCATCAGGTAACCGTTGATGGGCTGGTAGGTGTCCCACTCCACCGCTCCGTGCCAGGCTCCGATGTAGCGAAACAGGAAGGCGAAGGGCCTGCCCTGAGCACCGTCGAAGGGAGGGCGTGTGCTCTCCTCGCTTGCCAATTCCTCGTGCAGCAACCGGAAGTGCACGGCGTCGGCGTAGAGGGGGATGCTGGTGCTCAGGGCCACGGCGGCCAGCAACCCCGCCAGCAGGCAGCCCATCAGCGTGCGCTGGTTCCAGATGCGCCTGGCGGCGATGAGGATGATGGACAGAAGGTTAAGCAAGAGGTTCATGTCCCGCTTGCCTTTTTGGCTGTGTAGTGCTATACTATTTGCAGTAGCTTTAGGGACGCTGCGACGAGTGCAAGCAAATGAATGAATGGAGGAATGAAAGCGATGAGAACAGTGAAAGTAGTCAATGACCAAATCTCTTTGCCGCCCCCCGTTGCTAACTGGATCGGTGCTATGGATGAGCTTTCCTTGTTCATAGAGGGCGATACCCTGATCCTGAAGAAGATGCGTGTGCCCAGGCTATCCGAAATCGCTGCCCGTGCGCCGGAGGGTGATGAGGAAATACCCTTGGAAGAGATTGTCGCTGAAGTGCATCGCTACCGACGAGAGAAGCGAGATGCTGGTCGTATGGGAACCAACTATAACATTAGACACAAAACTGTCAAGCCAGCTATTGCCCCAAGACAGTCTGTCCTTCCTCCAACCCCGCTTCGATCTCCACCCGCTCCTTGCTTTCGATGCCCAGGGTCACGTCCAGGCGGCGTTGCTTAGCGCCTTCCTGGACGATGACGAACTTACGGCCGCCAAACGTGCGGATGGCCGCCGGCGGCAGCCAGAGGACATCATCTTTGCGCTCCAAGACGATGGTCACCTTCACCAGGTCGCCCATTTCCATGGTCATCTCCGGCGCCAGGCCCGCGAAGTCCACGCTCATGCGGGTGGATCTGTCGGCCTGTTCGAGCGCTTCGGTGCTGCCCCCGCCGCCGTAAGGGTAGGGGAGCTGGCGGATGGTGCCCGTTAGCCCCTGGCCGGGGTAGTCCACGGGGACGAGAGCCACAGCCTGGCCCTCGGTCAGCTCGCGCATCTGCTCGCCGGAAAGCTCGGCACTGACCTCCAGCGCGCCAAGGTCGGCCACGATGCAGGCTGCCTTATAGGCCTCGGCGGCGCGGCCGGGGTAAGCGGAGATGGAGACCACCTCGCCGTCGAAGGGAGCCACGAGGCGCGATTCAGCAACCTGCGCTTCGAAGCGGTCAACGGCCAGTTGCGCTGCGGCCACCGTTTGCTGGAGCTGAGGGTCAACGCCCCGCTGCAGCGCTTCCAGCTCCAGTTGGGCCAACGCCACCGCCTGCTGGAGCTGCGGGTCCGTCCCTGTCTCCTGCAGCCGCTGCACTTCCAGTTCCGCCAGGGCCACCTGCTGTTTGAGGATCTCCAGCTCGTAGCGATGGGCCTCGATATCCTGCACCGCCAGGTCGTAGGTGGCCTGCGCCCGCTGGAAATCGAGCGTGGCCTGCTGCAGGGCGGCGGCCTGGGGCGTGGCCCCAACGTCACCGCGCCAGGCGATCTCATCGTAGGCGGCCTGGGCCTGCTGCAGAGCGATGCGCGCCCGCTCCAGGTCGGCTTCGGCCTGGGTCTTGCGGGGTGTCAGGTCCTCATCCTGGCCCTTTTGCAGTTGCAGCCGCTTGATGGCCAGGTCAAGGCGCGCTTTGGCCAGTCCGTGGGCCTGGCTCGCCTGCGCCGCGGCCAGGTTGGCCTGGGCCGTTTGCAGCTTGAGCTTGGCTTTGGCCTGGGCGTCCTGTTGCTCTTGTTCCGCCTGCGAAAGCTGCAACTGGGCCGTCTGCAGGTCGAGCCGTGCCTTGGCCAGCGAGCGTTCCAGTTCGGCCATCTCCAGTTCGGCCAGCAAATCACCTTGCCTGACCGCGTCCCCCTTCTCCACGAAGACAGCGCGCACGTAGCCGTTGGTGCGGAAGAAGAGTTCCGCCTCCTGCACGGGGGCCACGCGGGCGGTGAACTCCAGCTTGCGCAGCACCTCGCCCCGTTGCACGACGTAAGTCGGCTTTTCGGGCACGATGGGGGTGGGGATGGGGGTGGGTGTGGGCTCCTCCTGTGCCGGGCGCGGCCCGCTCCGGCAGCCGGAGAGCAGAACGATCAGCACTAACAGCACGAGGAGCTTCTTGTGGAAGTTGAGCATCTTTGCCATCCTGTTATGCGTGGTGCGTGTTGCGAACAGGTGCAATGCACCTTCGAAATCGCTTCGTTTGTGTTGTCCGAGCGGTTTCTGCAAGCCGTCCTCAGCCAGCCGCCTACACCATGAGGTGCATTGCACCTTGCTAACACAATGCGGACGGTCTGCCGGGCAGACTTCAAGCGAGATAATGATACCACATTTGGGTTGGCGGGGCAAGTGACGAAAGCTGACAGAGCGAAGCCCCTCGTGAGGTCGGCACGAGAGGCTCCACTGGATCAGGAAGACTCTTCTCATTCAGCACACTGCTGGCTCGTCGATGCTAAAGAGATTGTTGCGAGCATCCAGCGTAGCCAGCACCCCGTTCGGCATCGTCAATCTGGGGTTGAGATGCCCACAATCAACATTCATCAAAATGGGAAAGGAATAGGGCAGCGTGTGTTCAAGGATGACATCTTCCAATGTCTGGGTTGTGGTGGGCTCCTCATCGATGAGGCAGTGACCTACAATCATGCCGGCGATCTCACCGAGAACGCCGATTTCTCGCGCATGGGTCAGGAAACGGTCTACCCATCGGAGTGAACCGCCTAGCTCTTCCCAAAACCAAATCTTTTGCTTGAAGGTTGGCCAGTAGGGAGTCCCAGCAAGCAGCAGAGTGGATCCTAGATGGCCGCCGATGAGGCGACCTTGGGCATAACCAGGCTTGAGCCAGCGCCAGCCAGGGTGTGGTTCCATGGAGTCTCTGTTGACGCTTTCGTCGTACTGAACGCTTCGCATGATTTGGGCCGGTGGAGAAAGGGGCCCCAGTGGTTCAACATGCCCACAGATATGGTAGAAGTGGTTGATCGTATAAGGGTAAGGTGCAATCCCCCATTGGCCGATCAGATTGGGACCATCGAAAGTAACCAGTCCAGTATGCACATGAATGGCGAGGTTCAGTACAGTGATGTCACTATGCCCACAAAACACCTTAGGATTGTACTGGATCGTGTCCCAGTTCAGAAAGGGGAGTAGCCGATTGCTGTTGGTGCCACCCAAGATGCCTATAATGCCCTTGACTGTGAGATCGGCAAAAAAGCGGTTGATGTCTTGTGCGCGGTCACAGTCGTGCCCAGCAAGATAGCCTATGCGGTTTGTGGCATGCTCGCCCACTTTGACCTTAAACCCTTGCGCTTCAAGGGCCTGGATCCCGCGTTCTAGAGCATCCAGGCCCCGCCCTGTCACAGGAAAGGATGGGCTGACGAGCCCGATCGTGTCTCTAGGTTCAAGGTGAGGAGGCTTGATTGAGGTTGACACGTTAACACTCCTTCAGCGTTCGCTTCCCTATCCACCCATCGACAATTTGTACAAGTTTCCCCTGATCAAAGGGAATGACCAAGTTGTGCTTATTCGCCAAGTTGCGAGTCACTTGACAGAATATGTTCACAGTCCATTGAAAAGCCGTCCAGAGAGCTTCCTCATCATACAAGGCCACAGTTTTCGTCAAATTAGCATTTATGCCGGTAGAGTTGATCTTTTCCAGACCCTTAGCAACAGCCTCGCCAGGATCAAATGCACCTCCCTTTGCATGGAGGTGCAGGAGTACAAATAGATGTTCTCGCATCTTGTTCAAAGTTGCCATTGCATGCCATATTTCCCCACGGTGCAAGCTGGCACAGACCTTTGCACAGTCAAACCAGAATGCCGTGACGCGCTCTCCAAATTGTCGCCCGACATTGCAATGGAACTCAATTTGCTTCTGCGCCTGGATGAATCGGCTGAAAGCTCCCGTCTTGTCCACGAGGACTTGGGTGCGTTTGTGGAAGGGATTGGGTCCCAATTCCTCCATCGTGGTAAGAAGGAAATCGCATATCGTGCCATTCGCATAGAGCACGCGGTGGATCGCAGAGGCAATTCCCTTCACACTCTTCCGTTTATGTGTAACGATTGTCTCGCCAAACTGTCGCATCCATTCAATCATTAAGGCATTGAATTCATCAGCCCGATCTTTATCAACCACCAACATAAAATCTATATCAGAGTACCTATCTGCGTACGCAGCGCCAGAGGAGCCACTGACGCCCACGCCTTGGATGCGCTCATCCTGACGGGCGAGTTCCATCACCCGCAACATCGTTTGTTCCTGTTGCGATGCTTCATGCATGTAGTTCAGTTCCGTCCTATTCAGTTTCTCAGTTTGGCCGATGTCGGCCACCACGGGGCTACCGGCATTGGTTTGCGTGGGCAACAGGAAGGACTGGTCGCAGGCAAGAGCCTGGTGGAACGCCTTGATCAAATCGGGTTCGTGTCGGTCAAGCCAGCGCAGGGTGTCCAAGTAGTCATGCATGAAAGGCAACCTACTCTGCCCAGTTTGATAATATAGCAAGGAATGCAAATATATCAGTTCGATACATCGGCCACGAAGCGCATCCACAATCAGCGAGAGCTCTTCAAGGAGGAGGAAGTTCGTTTGCTGGTAGGCTTGCAAGAAAGTTATGGCGCGATCAGCGTCAATCACGCCAGCCTCTCCTGGACAGAATTGCTTTAGGGCCCAAGCGAGGTCACAGACTCGCTCCTGGTAACGAGCTTCATCAAAGTCAAAAATGCCACACACGTGATTGTCGGCGTCGAAGAGAACGTTGTCAGGCCTGAAATCTCCGTGGGTAATCAGATAGGGAGATGGCAACCCTCGGAGGCCACCAGTCCGCGTGGCGGTGTTGGAGGTCACTTGGGCATGTAATCGGGCCTTGAGTTCACAAATCTTTTGCTTCACGTAGGTGTGGTTTTTGAGGATGAAGGCATCAATCTCTCCTTTACCATGACGTGCTTGCTCAACAAAGCTCCCGAGATCAAAATGATGTTCAGCATCCGGATCAGGATGGGAAGCAGGAGGAAAGCGGCGGGTGAGTTCCGCTACAAACATATGGTCAATTGTCACATCCTGCATCACCTTGTGATAGCGACCCAAGAATGCTCCAGCGCTGTGGAGTTGCTCCAACTTCCCATCGAAAGGAGCACCGTCTAACCAGCGCGTCAAAACGCAATACCGGCCATCTCTTCCTTGCAGCACGTATGGATTGAGTTTAGTGCCCCGATGCGACTCCGTAATTGGCCTGGCCAATGGAATTTGCTGTAGACCTTTGTCCTTGAGGGTCTTCATAAGTGAGGAAACAAACAGCACCATCTCCTTGGGTAATATCGGCGAGAATATCTTTAATGCGTATACTCCCTCAGAGCTAAGGATCTTGTAAATCCACCGCAAGTCTTCCCGTACAGGAATGCACTTCTCAATGGAGAGCCCGAAGGCCCCTTCAATCAAAGAAAGATCAAACTCTGGCCCGACCGACGCACGGTCGGCTAGATTTTTCTGACGATCTGCAACCAACACGGAGAATGCCTGAGTGGCCTGCGCCCTATCTGCAGTGCTGGCTTCTGATCCGGCTCCCCCTGGCGATAGAGATGTCAGTTCGACAGTCGCACCACCCTCTGTGCCCCAGTCCCCAGCCAAGAGCATCGGCAATTCCTTCAGCGCAGTGATGGATCGGTCAGTCTCAGCTTCAAAAGTGTTCTCTCGATATGGTAGTCGCCTGAGGATAGTCTTCATGCCCAATTGGTGTGGGCCAAATACATCTTCGAAAGTGCGGTCTCCGACAAAGACAGCCTGCTCAGGCTCTGCATTCAACACCCGTAGGGCCTGCTCAAAAATGGCCGAATGCGGCTTGACAATGCCGACTTCCGAGGAACAGACCAGGCAGTCGAAGTAATCCAGAACTTCCCATCGTGAGAGATACTTCAGGTGCACGGCCAGCGGCCAGATCGTGTTGGTGACCACGCCCAGGCGGAGTCCCTTTGTCCGGAGTTGTTCAAGGGTCCGCGTAGCGTCTTCATCCAACGACAGGGATGGCGATATCGTCTCGTGAAAGATGTCCCAACAAACCGCGTGCTCGGCCAGCGGAAGATGGACTCCATGCTTCATCAGTTCGTGCCAGAGGAGATCGCGCAGATTTAGCCCTTCCATATGGTCAAAGCAGTGACGCCAGTATTCTTGTATCTGGGCATCAAGAGCGGTACAGAACGTCTCTGGACTGGGCAACGCATATCCCTGAGCCGTCAGGTGCTCGTGAATCCTCCGCAAGCCCCGCAGATTCATCGTGCGGACATCTATTTCTGCATCACCGTAGAAGACGAGCACTCCGCCCAAATCGAAGAGCACGGCGCTGAACATCTTCGCCTCCGACGTTTTCTATGTCTCATCGCCCAGGTAAAATGTCTGGCTTCGATCCCGGCCTACGGAGACGATGCGTATAGGAACTCCCACGAAACCCTCGATAAAGTGTAGATAAGCTTGGGCCTGGGGAGGCAGATCGGCATGGCCGCGAGCTTCGGTGCAAGATGATTTCCATCCTTTCAGGATCTCATACACCGGCTCGTATTCGACACAGCCTAAATCAGGTGGCAAATCAGTGTAGACTTGCTCTTTCCTCTTGTAGGCTACGCACACTTTGATCTCATCGAAGGCATCCAGAACATCCAGCTTTGTCAGTGCGATCGAAGAGATGGTGTTCAGTCTGACAGCATAGCGAAGGGTCACTAAATCGAGCCACCCCACGCGCAGGGGAATATCAGTCGTATGGCGAAACTCTTGGCCGAGCTCTACAAGGCTACTTCTCTCATCGCCGCTTACCTCGGTGGGCAAAGGACCTCGGGAAACCCGGGTTGAATATGCCTTAGCCACGCCGACTACCGCCGTAATCTTTGTGGGCCCTACCCCGGTGCCGATGCAGGCACTGCCGGCCAGGGTGTGAGACGACGTCACGTAAGGATAAAAGCCATAGACAAGATCTAATAACGTACCCTGTGCGCCCTCAAAAAGGACATGCTGGCCAGAGTCAATGGCCTTGTTGAGGAAAGATGCTGTATCAGTGATGCAACCGCTCAGAGTTTCCCGTATTTCGTCGTAGATTTCCTCCGAGTAGTAGAGCATACCGAGCATTCTCACCAACAGCCAGGCGGGCGTCAAACCCTGGCGAACTCGTGCCAGCATCCCTTCTTTCATAAAGTCAGGGTTGAGATACTCAAAGATGCGCACGCCTTGACGAGCCACGTGATCCACACGTGTGGGCCCAATCCCCCATCCGGTTGTGCCAATCGCGTATTGACCGGCTTCCTTCTCACACGCCTGATCGAGCCTGATATGATAAGGCATAGTGACGATGGCATTCCGTCCGATTAGAAGCCTCTTTACATCGAAACCATGGTTGTCGCGTAAGCGGTTAATCTCGCGAGTGAGGTTAAACGGTTCGATCATGACACCATCAGCCAGCACCAAGGTGATCCCCGGCCGCAATGCCCCCGACGGTACCAGAGAGAAACGGGTTTCCGTTCCGTCAACTACCACTGTGTGGCAGGCATTAACCCCACCCGAAAAGCGCGCTACAACATCGACCTGCGCTGCCATGAAATCAACGATCTTGCCTTTTCCCTCGTCTCCCCATTGCAATCCAATGATGACTGTAGTCGGCATGGTGAATTCCTTTCTACTCGTCAGTGCTTCGCACTATGACGATTTGGTGTGATCCTCGTACTTGTCGGCCCGCAGGCGATAGAGTTCAGCATAGTATCCTCCCAGTGCCAACAATTCCTCATGGGTGCCATGTTCAACGACATGTCCGTCTTTGAGAACATAAATACGGTCCACCAATTGAGCCATCGAGAGACGATGAGAAATAAACACAGAGATGCGACCGGCAGTGAACCTACGGAAGTTACGGAAGATTTCATGCTCTGCCCTGACATCAATGGTAGCCGTTGGTTCATCCATGATCAAAATGGGAGCGTCTTGGATCAGGGCACGAGCTAGAGCGAACCGCTGCCACTGTCCCTCCGATGGCCAATAGGCACCGCCAAAACGCGGACTGAGAAGCGTTTCGTACTGTTGCGGCAAACGTTCCACAATCTCGGTTAGTTGGCTCTTGCGAGCCGCCTCGCGAATCCGCTCCTCATCATCCAGATAGGCCAGGTTGCCCAGCCCAATATTATGGCGGGCGGTGAACGCATAGCGAACAAAATCCTGGAAGATGACGCCCACAGATTTGTAAACCTCTTCCAATCGGTACTCCCGCAAGTCCACCCCCTCGAGCAGTACCTGACCCTCTGTAGGATCGTAGAGGCGACAGAGCAGTTTCACCAAGGTGGTTTTTCCTGACCCGTTTTCACCAACCAATGCAATTGATTCGCCGGGTTTGATAGTCAAATTGATGTCTTTGAGCACCATAGCCGGGTTGGCTGGATAACGGAAGTAAACGTGACGTAGTTCGATGCCTTGCTTTAGCTCGTTTGGGATGAAACGACCATTCTCGTTCCTCGGCAAAGTGGGTTTTGCTCCCAAATACTGAAAGAAATCCTCAACAAACAGGCGGTTAGACAGGATTGAGGCCATGCCGGTGCTAGCGAACTTGAGCCCAGTTTGCAAGCCGGCCACGGCGCCGGTGTACAAAGTAAAGTCTCCCAGGCTGATGGCCTGGCGAACTGTCTCCACGATCAAAAAGGTATAGAAGACAACGTAGCCGGCCAAATAGCCTAATTTGCTTATCAAAAGCCACGCCACCTTGCTTTGGGTGTAGTTGACTAGTTCTTGGTGTCGCCTCCTAAATATGGAGCGGTAGAGTTCCAGTAGATAGTCCCCCAATCCGAAGATTCTGACCTCTTTGGCTGCCAGCCTATCAGTGAGTAGATGCCAAAAGTAAAACTGCCGTCGCTGCTGCGCTGTTTGGGACCTCCGGAGGCGATAGAACCGCTCTTGGTACCGATGCTCCAGCAGCAAGTTGGGTAAGGCCAAAAACAGCAATATGATGGGCACCCAGGGTTGATGCCAGAATAGCGTTGCAACATAGGAAAGAGCGGCGAAAACATTGCGCAGCACATCCAGCAGACCGAACAAGAGGAAAACAGGACGGGAAGGAGCTTCCTGACCAGCTCGCTGCTGTAGATCATAAAAGGCAGGGTTCTCAAAGTGAGCTATGTCGAGTTCCAGACCCTTGTGTGCGATTTGTTCCCGGGCTCGGTAGGTAACGAGTTCCGAAAAGATGATCCGTCCCTCAGCTTGAACGAGTCGTAACACATCGTGCAGCAAGAATAGAATGGCCTGCACCATGATGAGCCAGTACAGCCTGGTGCCAAGAGGGGGGAGCCGCCCCTCGGCGGCCATGGCGACAATGTCATCAATAATGAATTTGCCTGCCCATAAGCGAGCAATCGGAGTCAGACTGAGGGTAAGGCTGACGGTTACCAGGAGCAGGGTATACCAACGACTTGTCTGCCACAACAAGCCCAGTGCTCGCCAGATTTGAGTAAAGGCCCGAGACCACTCTGCTAGCCAGCGTTTCAAAGACGAAATCATGTCACACTGCCGCACCAGTTTCGACGATCGGTTCCCAACTGTGAACTTGGCCTGCAACCAGCAGGTCAGCGATGGCATCCGTGATGGGCAGACCGGTGAGTAGTTCAATCCAGTACCACAGTCCTACTGGATTGATCTCCAGAAATACATAACGGCTATCGGGGGTCAGCACCATATCAATGGCCCCGTAAACCAGACCGAAGCTTCTGGTCAACTCGATGCACAGTTGAGCGATGGGCAGCAGCAGTTGATGCACGCGGTGAGGCGTATTGTCGAAGTCATAGTGGCGCCAGTCGTGCCTGGTGCGTTCTGAGGCCTGGGAATGAATCTCGGCGGCGAAGACCCGATTACCGACCACGGTGACTCGAAGCTCAATCTCCTTCGGAACGTACTCCTGAAACAGATTGGCGGCGTAGACTACTGAATGAAGGTGAGCCAAATCAGCCTCTTCGACCGGGGTAGTATAGATACCGCCATATCTGGATCCAGGCGGAATCATGCCTCGTTCTAGCTTCTCTTCACTGACAAAAGGGGCATAAAGGGTCTTGTAGATAACATTGCCTCCGCATTCTTCGTAAAAAGCCTTCACTGCAGTCGGATCGTTGGTGACCAACGTCCGGGGAACCTCAAGGCCCAACGCCGATGCTCGTTGGAGTTGGACCAGCTTCCGCTCCCCAAGCCGCATTTTGTCAGGGTGGTTGATCCAAAGAATGTGGTCAAGGTGCAAGATCCCTGCCATGGCCGCCTTGGACTCGGCCTTAGCAAACCGGGCGGCCATGGGCGAGAGCGCAGGATTCACCTCCACTGGATCCGGTCGTCCCAACCAGGCGCTGTGAATCTCCTGCAAGTCAAGCCGGCGGTGGCTCAAGTCCAAGTCAATGTAGCTATGCCATTTGCCATCGTGATTACTGAAGTACAGGCGCGAACGTAGCGGAAAATCCGCCGGGTTGAACCGAATGGGACGTGCATTGCGTCGCTCCAACGCCAGGATGATCTTATTGGCATGAAGGTCCCTCTCGTTGGTGAGAATCAGTACGGTAGGGGCAGATGACATGTCTCTTTCCTCACTGAAATCGGAGGGAGACAGCCCCCATAAGGCTGTCTCCCTCCTGCATACAACCTTTGACTAATTCAAGGTCGTCGCCGTATGGCATGCTCACTCAGGCTGGACTTCTCCTCAGTCGCAATAATAGTCATCCTCGCAGTCCCACTGCCAAGGTGGCCCGTGGCCAGTGAGATACCGATGGCATGTCTTCTGGTAAGTGCAGCCAAAGATGGGCGTGCCATTGCGGTTCACGAAGAGCTGTCGGTCGGGGTCGTAGTGGCCATCAAGAACCAACGGCTCTGCCTCACTTGTCTGAGCGAACAGCATGCCGAAGGGGACTTCTTCCCCATTCCAATTCAATCGGGTGCAGTTGCTCTCAGTTACCAGCACAGATGTTCTAGAAAAAGTGCCTTCTACTGCTGGATTTCGCGTAGATTCTCCGCACGAATCTGCCCAAAATCCGGCAAGACAGTGCATTTTGCTCCGGACACTTGCGAGAATTCACCCGAAAAGCCATGGCAGCTGGGGTGAATTCCTAGCAGGTAACCAGGAGCATCTGCACCCAATTCAATCGGCTATACATCGTTTTCCTCCTTCGTGATAGGTTGAGTAGTACTCACGCTGACCAACGAAGAACTTGGTACTCCAGATTGCCGCTTCGATCACCCCCTTTCTAGATGCTTGTACTAGAACTACCCAATTTGCCTGCCACCGACTATTGAGAGTTTGAACGAGTCGGCCAGGCGGACGATGGGACGGTCATTCATCGCCCCACATCTGATAGGCCGGGGCTACCTGCCTCGCGCAGGTCAGGGCCGTTTGACGAGGATCAGCTTCAACATCAGCACCATCGAAACACGCCAGATAGGCTGCCGCCTTCTCCTGCGCCGCTGTCAGGACGCTCTCTGTCTCTTCCCCTTGGGCTGCAGCGTCCACGGCTTGATAGAACCAATCGCTGGGAACCCATGTGCGGAATACATCTCTCAGACTGTTCACATGTATTGGGTTTTCAGGAGGGCTAAATTGATCGAGCGTGTGCAGAATCGCTGCCTGACGATCCTCGCCGACTCTGATCCTGTAAGCATCAGACATAGCCACCTGGCGTCGTGCTGGTGTTACATAACCCCAAGCAGGCACGTTCTCATTGGAGAGAGGAATGAAGCGTTCGCTCAAATAGGTGATCCAGGTCCAGCATCCCTGGATTTCCTCGGGAGTAGCCTGGCTGGAGATGAAGTAGGCCGTCCCGTAACCGAAGAAACCAGGGGAGCCCTGCTGTCCCGCCGGGAACGCTGTGTAGCCGATGTCGAAGGTCGGCCTTTCGTTCGGTGGAAATGTGATGTTGCTTTCCCACATGGCTGCACGCTCGCTCAGAACCAGTTGCTCTGCTTCTTGCATCTCCTCGTAGCTAAACAGGCTCAAGCTGTACTGAGGTTTGATGCCATGCACTCGATGAAGGTCAACGTACCATTGTACGGCGGCCACGCCCTGGGGATCGGTGAAACGAGGCTGAGGCTTATCGCCTGGCTCCCATGCCTCTGCGCCGTGCCATCTCATGATGCTGCCTAAAATCGTCCCTTCGTTTCGGGCTACGTAGGCATAGCGCTCGTCAGCCCCGTTTTGTTCTGTCAGTGAGAGGCTGAATTGGAGAAATTCGTCCCAATCCCAGTCCAACGGGGGATAGGGCTGTCCAAGGCCATCGAATAGATCTCGGTTGTAGGCAATTAAGTACACATAGACCCAGGCAGGAAGACCGAGGACTCGACCATCACGAAACAAGGGCTGGCGAGATACTTCGAAAAAGTCCTCTGGAGAAAGATTGGGATCACTATCAATCAGCGGCGTCAGATCCAAGAGTACTTGTCGATCAACCATGTCTATGTGCCAGCTTCCCTCGAAGCAGGGGGCCCGGCGGGCTATGGACTCGTGTTGCGGCCAACGGAAGACGGTTTGTGATGGCGCGTGGAGTTCCACATTGACGACGATCTCGGGATGTTCCTGTAGAAAATCCTCGGCCAGTAGCAAGTAGGGTTCCACGTCCTCGCTAACCAGAAAATCAATCTCGATCCCTCCTCCCGCCAGCGTTGGCCCCGGCTCAGGCTCTCGGACGACGACGGGCTGAACATTGAGGTTGACCTGTTGCTTAACCGCCGCGGCAAGCTGGTCCATGACCCGTGCCTGAGCTTCGGCCAATGCCGCTTCTACAGGCTCCTGCTCGACGAGGACGGCCTTCAATACCGCGTCCAACCCCTGCCGAACAGGACGGGCCAGACTGGCATCGCCCAAGCGATCGTCGAGGGGAGGGCTGAAGGCACTTACATTGTCGAACACCCAGCGGAAAGCGGCAGCCACGTCGGGGTGCAGTCGTTCCCAGGCATCACTGGCCTTGGCAACAGAGCGGCGCGGCGGCAAGTTGTTGGGACTGTAAAGCACGCCGAGAGGAGGAACATCCTGATAGCTGAGCCAGGAGAGCCAGCGCCACGCTTCCTGGGGATGCTGGGTGCCGCCGCTGATCATGTAGCCTTTATACTCGATGTAACGGTTCGCCTCGGACGATTGCGGATAGGGCACAAAGCCGAGATCACGCGAGGAGAACTCGAGGCGATCCATGTCACTCGACAACCCGCCCCACATGGCGACCTTGCGAGCATCAATCAGGTTGCGCTCTTCCTGCCAGCGAGAACTAAAGCTCAGGCCTTCCAAAACTGGCGCCACCTGATGGACGAGGAATAAGTTCGCATACCACTCTAGAGCGGCAACCATTTGGCTATCGGTCAGATTGACGCGGGGTGGCACATCCATCTCCAGGATGTCTCCCGCCTCGGCCAGCAACCAGTACCTGGTGTGGCGCTGCTGAGGCAGGAAACCATAGCGCCGATCGCTCGGGCTATCGGCTGAAACGTAGGTGAGACGCTGAGCCGCCTGCAAGAACTCGTCCTTGGTCCATCCTGGCCGAGGGTAGGGCACGTTAGCCGCATCCAGGATCTCCTTGTCATACAAGATGCCCCAAAGGTAGAGAGGGCCAGGGAGCCGGACGATGCGGCCTGTTGCATCTGTGGTCAGCGCGCCGGGGAAGAAATCATCCTGGTTGAAGCCACGATCGGAGTCGATGAACAGCTTCAAGTCGAGGTAATAGTCCTGCCCCTGGTACCGGGCCGGGATTTGCTGGTACACCGTGTCCGCTAGCTGTGCAATCTGACGGGGGTAGTCGTCTGGCCACTGCGATCGGGGTCCAAGTTCATTGGTCAAGGAAACGATCTGGATGGAGATACCTGGGTTCTCCTCCTCAAACTGCTTGGCAAGTTCCAGATAAGCAACCTGTTCGCGGTCTTCGACTGCGAACGTAACAACGGTGGGCTCCAGGTTGTCGAGATCGTGTTGGGGAGCTGGGCTAGAGGTACAACCCACCACTAGCAGGGTGAGGATCAAGAGTGAGCACGCAAGTCTTGTCTTCATGATTGCTCCTTGCGACAAACTATCGGGAGAAGGTTTCGTTGAGGGTGTAACCCTGGCCATCGGGCGAGCCGTGCCGGTTGTAGCGGCCCTTGAAGTAGGTGAGCATGTTTCCCTTCCTCAACGGCAGACCCAGCAGGCTCAAATCAAAAAGCGCCAATCTCTCAAGGCACAGGCGTGCCCTGAGAAATCGGCGCTCTTCGCGGAGGCCAAACCACCTTTTCGCTGTGAATTATGGCGGGCTGTTTCCTTCTCTCTCTCTCTCTCTCTTCAAGAACATCTTATCCTCCCCGAACTTCCCATCAGGCACCACTTCGTGGTCTTGGCCGGTACAATCGTTGCATGGTAATTCTACCACAGCTCTCGTGGTTTGTCAAATCCGCTTTGCCCGTGGTGACGGAAATTCTAAGGTTCTGCAGCCGGGCTGGCGGGGCAAACGGCGGCAAATGGAAAGCCCCTCGCGGATGCACGAGGGGCTCAGTGTCGCTTCGGGTAACACTGAGCGACTCAGCCTTTTGTCGGATCCGAAATCACGGTGCGTCCACCTCTTGGAAGCAGGCGTCGGCGCTCGCCCGCTCTTCCAGGTCAGGGCGCTGCCGCAGGCAGTTCAAGTAGGCTTCGGCTTTTCCTTGCGCTTGGCTCAGCGCGGCCTGGGCGCCGGCACCGTGCCAGACGATCTCTTGGGCGGCCTGTATCAGCCAGGTGTAGGCCTTCTTGGACCCGGGCACCCCTTCCAGGTCGCGGAAGACGTCGGTATGTTGATATGCCAGCGATTCCAGGTAGGCAGCCTGGGCTTCCTCCCCCACGTATGCACGGAATTCGTCAGAGGCCACCAGTGAGCGACGGGCCGGAAGACCATCCTGCGGGATATGGTCCGAGACGAACTTCAGCCATTCCCAGCAGGCCTCGACGTGGGGGGTGTTGGCGGCGATGTAATAAGCCATGACCATGCTGCGAGGAGCAACGGGCCGACTGCCCCTGGGCAAAGGAGCAGCGCCGATGGAGCGTCCTTGGTACCTGGCCCACTCCATCCCCACTGACATGGATGACCGGATCCACATCCCGACCCTTCCGCTGTGGATCAGGCTATAATTCAGATCGTACAACTCGTCGTAGCCACCCGACCCCGCTTCCAGAGCGGGAGCGACGCCGTCGGTCACCAGGCCAGCCAGTTGCTGTGCTGCTACCACCACGTCCTGCGTGTCGAAGCGGAAACCGGTCGGCGTTCCCGGGTTGTCCACCAGCGTCCCTGCCATCGCCTCCAGCAGGAATGCCAGGCTGGTGCCCGGCCATAGGACAACGCCATAGCGCTGCTCAGCGCCCTCCCCGCCACTCAGTTTCCTGGCCGCCACCAGCCAATCGTCCCACGTCCAGCCCGCTGCCGGGAAGAGGCCGGTCTCGTCGAAGAGTGCCTTATCGTAGTAAAGCACATCCACTGCGACCTGAGCGGGGAGCCCCCACAGGTCATTTTGATAGCGTACCCGCTCCAACACCTGGGGGTCGTAATCATCAAGGGGAAACCCGGGGTCGGTTTCAATCAAGGGCTGCAGAGGTTGAGCACACTCTGGCGCGTCTCCTCGGCGAGCGAGGCAGCGGTGAGGATACAGTCGGCGTGGCTGACCGCGATCAGCGCCGCCAGGGTATGGTCTTGAGCAGAGAACTCCTCCGCGCCGCGCACCACCACTTCGATCTCCGGGTGGGTCTCGTGGAAGGCTTGGGCCAGCGCCTCGTATGTAGACCGGTTCCAAACGGGGACGAAGGTGATCGTATCTTTGCCCGGTGGTGCTGGTGTGGGTAAGGGAGCGATGGTAGGCTCTGGAGCCGGGGTGGCCTGCGCCAGCGCCTTCTGCTGGGCAGCCGACATCGCGGCTTCTACTGCCTCGCCGGCGAAAATCTGGTCGAGGGCCTGGGAGAGCCACACGCGCACCATAACCGGCCGGACGGGGGGCAGGGCATGCTCCACCGCGTACTGAAAGGGGGCCAGGGCCTCTGCCCCGGCTGCGGTGGCGAGGGCGGATTCGAGGGTCAGGCTGCGCCGGGCTGGAAGGAGATCGGGCGGGGCGGCCTGCCGGCTGAGGAACTGTAACCAGCGCCAGGCTGCTTCCGGATGGGAAGTGCCGGCGCTGATGAAATAACCGTACACGTCCATCAGCGGACCTTTCCCCGGCAAGGGCGCGACCCGCAGAGAGGGACGATCCCGGACTGCCGCAGCCCACGAGCTGGCAAGGCCCACCGCCATCGCCGCTCGGCCCTCGAGCAGCGGGGCCAGCAGAGACTCCCCTTCTGCCTGGACCGGGTTGAGCATCACGCCGTGGGTCAGAGCCAGGTCGGCGTACCACTGCACCGCTGCCACCGTGCGGGGGTCATCCAGCATCGGGCGCGGCGGCTCCACCGAGGGGTCCACGATCTGCGCTCCCTGCACTTCGATCACTGATTCGAGACCCCCTCCCAGGAGGTCAGCGAAGCCGTAGCGCACGACCTGTCCTCCCTCTCGCTGCGTGAGGCGCTGCGCCTGGCTCAGGAGGTCATCCCAGGTCCAGCCCGCGGTGGGATACACCATCCCCGCATCGTCGAAAGCGGCCGGGTCGTAGAAGACGACGAGAGGGTCCACCCCGGCCGGCAGGCCCCACGTACCCTCCTGCCAGCGGAAGCGCTCCAGCAGGCCGGGGAGGAAATCTGTCTCGTCTGGCTCCCCGTCGGCCTCGAGAAACGGCGCTAGGTCGAGCAGCAGGCCAGATGGTCCGACCTCAACGGCGCCCTCATAAACGATAAAGGTGTCGGCGCTGGAGGCCAGTTGTCGCAGGGGAGTGGATCGCTCCACAGGCACAATCTGTACTTCCAGGTCAGGGTGGGCATCGTGAAAAGCGTCGGCAACGGCCTGGTAGATCATCTTGTCGTCCATGGGGCAGGCGAAGGTGAGTCTGGTCAGATTGCCCACATGAGCAGCGGTCGGCGTTTTTCCTGGGGTGGTGCAGGCTCCCAGGGTGGCAATGAGCAGCACCAGCGACAAACTTAGCCTGCCCGCTCGCTGAGAAAAAGAACGCACTGTGCGGTCTGGCATTTGTACACCCCTCTCACCATAACCATTGAGATGAAGCCTCCAGTTCACGCTGAGGCTTCATCTCGACTGTAGACACAAACAACAGGTTCAGCAAGGGCCGGGCCAGTCCCCCAGGCGGAACTCGCAGTAGAGGTCGCAGCTACTGCCTGGTGGGTTGCAGTCCGGATGGTTGACACAGTGGTAGCACCAGTACTCCCAGTGTTGCTGGGTCTCGTATACCTGGCGCGGCCACAAAGTTACATTTTGAAAACACAGAATAGGACACAGATTTTCACAGATGAACACAGATCAGGCTGCATTGCTGGCGAAAATCGAGAAAAATCCGTAAAAATCAGTGTCAATCAGTGTTAATCTGTGTCCCATAAAATGTAACCTTATGCCCGTCATCAGTATATATGTGGGGTCATGTAGCGTCTCTCGCGCCGCCGGTTAATGGCCATATCCGTGACAAATGACCCACTAGCAAGCTCAGGCTCAGTTTTCATCCGTCAAGGTCTTGCCCTCACCAGGACTCATAGTCTGGATCTACCTCCTGAGCGCAGGTCTCGCGCAGTTCACCGTCGTACTCGCTCGCGGTGACCCGCCCTCCCAGGCAGGCCACGAAAGCCTCCGCCTTGGCCTGGGCCTCGGCCAGGGCTTCTTCCACCTCAGCCCCCTCCATCACCCGATCAAAGGCTTCGTAGAACCAGTACCGACGAACCGTGTACACCCAGGGATATTCCTCGTACACGGGATTTACGCTCCCGACACTGCGTTCCAGCGCGAATTGGAAAGTCGCCAGAGCTTCTTCCCCCACTCGCTGCTGATACTCTGGTGTCTCCATCAAGGAACGCCGTGGGGGAACCCCTTGAACCACTGCGAGCTGGCCGGTCAGGAACTTGATCCACTGCCAACAGGCTTCTGGGTAGGGTGAGTTGACCGAGATTACGTAAGCGACGATCTTGTTTTGGTTCATTTTCCCCTGACCCAGGGGCAAGGGGGCCATACCGACGCGGAAGGGGAAAGCCTGGGCAGGCATATTGCCGGGATACTCGGCCCACATAGCCACCCGGCCTGTGGATACCATGTCCCGCTGCCTTTGAAGATGCGCATCTCGATCCCGAAAGTAGTCTTTGATGTAGAGGGGGGGCATCACACCGTGGACCAGGGCCAAGTCGGCGTACCAGCGCACTCCCTCAACCATTGCCGGGGTGTCCAACTGAGGTCGTGGGGGCCGGGTGGACACGTCCGCCACAGTAGCGCCGTGCTGTCCAAGGAAGAACAGCAGATCATAGCACACCGGGTCGAGAGGTATGTAGCCGTACTGTTTGCTCTCCCCTTCTTCTTCTCTGGTCAGGGCTACGGCCTTTTCCAGGAAGTCGTCCAAATCCCAACCCGGCTGGGGATATGCCACGCCTGCCGCGTCGAAGAGGTCCTGGTGGTAATACATCACTTTCACGTCGCCGTCAGCCGGCAGGCCCAGGAGATCCCCTTGCCAGCGCCAGGTCTCCAGGAACCCGGGATAGAAATCGTCCAGGGGTAAGTCCTGGTCGGCGTCCACGAGAGGCTGCAGGTCGAGGACGTGCTGGCGATGCTCCGGTACGTAAGGGGTCGTATCGAAAGCGGTAAAGCAATCACAGGCTTCAGCCCAATAGGGAACCCCCCACTGCTCCGGCACTGTCACCTCCACCATGATCTCGGGATGGTCATCATGAAACGCTTCGGCCAGGGCATGGTAGGGAGCCGTCTCGCCGCGCCCACAGAAGGTGATGGTGACTTCCTCACCAGTTGCCCTCTCTGGCTTCGGCGTGGCCACGGCCACGGGTGTCGCTGGGGTGACCTGCTGGGCCTCTTGCGCCGCAGCCAGAGCCTGCGCCTGGGCCTCGGCCAGGGCCTCCTCCACACCTCGTTCTCCGGCGAAGATGGCGCCCAAAGCTGTCAGGAGTGGCATATCCAGTGACAGCCCCGCAGGCACCTCCATCTGAAATTTCTCCAGGACGTAGCGGTAGACCGCAGCCGTCTCCTCGTCCAACGAGGCCCAAACGTCCACAGCCCCGGCCAGCGAGCGGCGCGGCGGCACAGTCCCTTCCTCAGTGGCCAGGGGCTGACGGGTCAGAAAAGTCAGCCAGAGCCAGCTCTCCTGCGGATGGGCAGTCCCGGCGCTCATGGCGTAGCCCGCCGCCTGTTTCCAGCCCACGATGGCCTTCCCCTCGGGCAGCGGCGCTACGCCCAGGTCAGGATAATACGGCATGTAGTCGCCGAGTTGGTCGGAGTAGCCGGGCCACATGGCCGCCTTGCCGTCCTGGATCAGCTCCACCAGCCGCACGGTCTTTTCGAGGCGGGGCGTGACGCCCTGGCGGGTCAGGTCGGTGTACCAGTTGACGGCTTCAGCCATGGCTGGATCGTCCAACCGGGGAAGCGGCGGGGTCGTCGTCTCATCCGTCCAGGTACCGGCGCGGCCCAGGATCAGGGCTATTGCCGCGCGCGGCCAGGGATTGATGAAGCCGTAGCGCAGCGTCTGGTCCCCCTCTCGCACGGTCAACTGCTGTGTCACCTGGGTGAAGTCCTCGTAACTCCAACCGGGCTGGGGCGGAGCGATGCCAGCCTGGTCGAAGGCGGCTTTATCGTAAAAGATCAAGGCCAGGGTCGTGCGCACAGGCAGAACCCAGGTGCCGCCGTCCCAGCGGAACTGCTCCAGCAGGCCGGGGTAAAAATCTTCGGCCTCGAAGGTTGGGTCGGCTTCCAGGAGAGGGGTCAGGTCCCGCAGCAGACCCCGCCGCGTGTCCTGGGGACGGATTAGACCTGCTGGACCGGTGAACGTATCAGCCGCTGTCGCCAGCTTGCTTAAGATATCTCGGTGCTCAGTTCCCAGGATCGCATTCTCCGACAGCAGCCGCACGGAGATGTGAGGATGGGTTTTGTGAAAACGCTCGGCCAGCCGCTCGTACTGGGGAAGATCCCAATCGTTGACGGCGAAGGTGATGGTTACCTGCTGGGCGGGCGCAGGGGTCGGCGTGGGTGTAACTTGCGAGGAACAGGCCGCCACCAGTATGACTAAAAGCATCCTTGGGAGTAGACGTTGCAAAGATCTCGACGGTATCACTTTCATTTCATGCTCCTTCCATTGTGTCCGGCTAACCGATCTGAGGTTGCGGACGTCAATCTTATGGAAGAGAGAGCCCACAAAGGAACTCTCTCTTCTGTGGCAATGTCACTACTCGCAAACATCTGTGTGCTGATTGGTGTGGTAGTTATTATGGATGTTGTCATGAACACACGCTTCAGCCACACTTGCCGTGAGCACCATCCCCAGCACGCTGGCAGTCAGCGCTGCTCCCGTCACCACTGCCGCCTTGCGCCCGATGTTGCCCTCTTCGAGTACAATGAAGTCGGTCACCTTCTTTGGCACGTTCATCCTGTTTCACCTCCTTCCTGTGTGGGTTTTGTGCTGGATCCGAACCTTTGATATCCATCCAATATCCATCACCTCCTTCTCCCGACGGCAATTGGGCATCCCTCTACACCCAACTGTTCAAAATGGCTGCCTCCTCACGATTGAGGAGTTTCCTGAACAGGTGGGGGATCATCTCCCTGTAGATCTGACATTCGAAGTTGAGGGGAATGTTGGGAATGGGGCTGCCGTGCTGGTTGATGCCCCGCGCCACGCAGTAGCCACAATACGGTCCGAAGGGGCAAGTCTGACATTCTGGCAACGTCTCGGCGGCCAGAGTGCGCAGGGCCATAGCCGTGTCCGACGTGAAGACCTCGTCGTAGGTGTCGCTCAAGACGTTGCCCATGATCAACATCGGAACACTGCGACCACCATCGCAGCCGTGAATGGTGCCATTATGACCAACAATGACCTGCGATATACCACAACCGCAGGGCCGGCGCAGGCACATGTAGGCGTGCGCAGGGTTCAGCACGTTTCCCAGCAGATAGGCCGTCTTGCCCTCACGGAAGCTGTGGCCCCCGCGGTTCTTCTCCAGCACGTAGTCCAAAGTGCGCTTCCAGGCTCCGACGAACTGCTCCGGCGTCACGCCAACGTCGTAGCCCGACTCATAGGCCCGCCCTAGATAGTTCACATATCGCAAGTACAGAATATTCACGCCGCGCTCGATGTATTCATCAACGATCTCCCTCTCATGCCCCAGCCCGTTGACGGTGAAGGTGGGCAGGAAGGGCACGAAGATGTCGTACTCCTCCTTGAGCTTCTCCGCCCAGCGCACGACGTCCTCGTAGGTCCCTCGCCCGCTGGGATAGACCCGCTGCCGGTCGTGCACCAGCGGTGGGCCATCGAGGGAGGAGCATAGCTTGACGTTGCCTCGCTCCTTGATGTCCTGAGCGATCTCGTCGCTCATCAGCGTAAGGTTGGAGACGATAGCGAAGCTGAGTTCGATACTCTCCGCCTCAGCCCGCTGCATGGCGTAGTCCATGGCCTTCTGAATCAGGTCGTAGCGCAGGAGAGGCTCGCCGCCCTGGAACTCGATGCGCATCTGCTTGCGGCCCTGGCGGGGCACGGAGAAGAAGAAGTCCACGGTCTTGTAGAGCACCTCATCGTCCATGTCCCACTCCTTGCGGGAGAGCGACTGCGATTTGGCGTGGCAGTAGACGCAGGCCATGTTGCAGCGGTTGGTGGGCACCATGATGAAGAGAGAAGGCGGCCGGTGCAGAAAGCCGTAGCGCTGGCAAATGGAAAGCCCCTCGCGGGCGGCACGAGGGTCTTGGCGACAGACATAAGCTCCTTACGTTATCCTCCTCCGTACGTCGCATCCACCTGTCTGGCGCAGGCATCGGCCCGCTCCTGATCATCCTCGATCTCACTGGCGGCCCAGCAGGCCACGTATGCCTCCGCCTTGGCCTGCGCTTCATCCAAAGCCATCTCCACCTCTATCCCTTGCGCGATGTCCAATAGCGCCTGACGGAAGCAAAGCCAGATTTGGTCGAACCACGGCGTCCTCTCGGACAGCTCGGGGGTCCGACTGTCGAAATACTCAACCGTCGCCCGATAAGCAGCCGCCACTTCGCCCCCCACGGCTTCTTCGAAGGCCGGGGAAGCCATGAGAGAGCGACGGGTGGGCAGCGAGATTCCGGCCGGCCGCTGCTCGGTCAGGTGGGCAAGCCACTCCCAGCACGTCTGAGGATGCTTCGTATTAGCTGAAATGAAGTAGCCGGATAAGTAAAACTCAGCCGCCCCTTGAACCTCCCCCAAGGGTAGCGGTGCCATTCCCCACTGCACACCTCTGAATCGTTCCTGTTCCAGGCTCATCCCCATCCACATCGCCACCCGCCCGCCACTGATGAGGAGAGCCCGCTGCCGGAAGGCTACAGCCCCTTCTTCTTCCCCTTCTGGCAGAAGGAGCACCGCACCTTTCTCGGCTAGGTCGAAGAATCTGCGCGCCGCCTCCACCACCTTGGGAGCGTTAAGAGTGGGGCAAGTGGGATGTTGGAGATCATCCACCAGGGAGCCCCCGTGGGCATAGACGAAGGGAATAGCCTGGCTGGGCAGCGCAATGAAGCCATACTGTTTGGTTTCTCCCTCACCCTGGGTCAGACGAAGAGCCTTGTCGTAGAAATCGTCCCACATCCAACCAGCCTGGGGGTAGTCCACTCCAGCAGCGTCGAAGAGGTTTCGGTTGTAGAAGAGCACCTGAACCTGTATCGTGGCCGGAAGGGCATAGAGATCGCCCTCCCAACGATAGGCGTCCAGCGCTCGGGGACAGAATCCATCCAGGGAAAAGGCGGGATCAGCTTCCAGGAGGGGTTGGAGGTTCAGGACGTGGGGCAGAGATTCCTCCGGCAAATCGCCCCAGAGGAAGCAATCGGTCTGAGTGGCCGTCTCGACAAAGGAAGATCGGGAGTCCCTGACCACAATCCTGATGTCTGGGCGTGCAGCAGTGAAGGAACGGGCCAACTCTCGATAGGGCAGGAACTCAGGGCCGTAGGCAAAGGCGATCTCCACTTCCTCCTTAGCTGCCGTTGGGGTGGCCATGACCACCGGCCGAGGAGGGGTCTGCATAACCTTAACCAACTGAGAGTGGTAGGCCATAGCCTCTGCCTGAGCCTGCGCCAAGGCTGCCTCGGCCGTCGCCTCCCCTCGAAGCACGGCGCGCAACGCCTGAGACAGCCATCCATACAGGCGGAAGGGGCGTAACGGAGGCATGGCGTGCTCCAGGGCGTAGAGATAAGCGGCAGCGTTTTCCTCGCCCATTTGCTCCCGGAAGCCCGAAGTTTCGAACACCGATCGGCGTGCAGGGAGTTCGTTCCTCAGCCGGCGGGTCGTCAGGAAATGGATCCATTCCCAGCTCTCATGAGGGTGAGCCGTAGCGCCACTAATGTAGTAGCAAGAGAGGAAAACAGCATCAGTTGGCTGTTTTCCCTCGGGGAAAGGCACAAAGCCCAGGCGCATCTCTTGGGCCGCCTTGGAAAGCGAGTCTGGACGCCTCGGCTCCATCCACATGGCGACGTGCCCCTCCAGAGGCAGCTCGAATAGAGTGGAGAACTCCATTCCGGAAGTATCGGCCACCACTTGATGGCGAAGGGTCAGGTCGGCAAATTCCCGTAACGCCGTCGCTACCCTCGGATCGTCCAACGTAGGGCGGATCGGGTCGGCGAAAGGATCCGCCAGAGACCCGCCATGTCCGTAGATATAGGAAACCAGGAACTGGGGACTAGTGGGGAGAAAAGCATATTTGACCCCTCGATGCCCGGCCAGGGACTGGGCTTTGGCCAGGAAATCATCCCATGTCCAGCCGATTTGTGGATAGCTCATGCCCGCCTGGTCGAAAAGGTCCTTGTTGTAAGCGATGAGCATGAGGTTCACCTGGTCAGGCAAGCCCCATAGCTCTTCCCGCCAGGTAAGGCGCTCCAGAAGGCCGGGGAAGAAATCATCGGCCTTGAAAGTGGGATCAGCCTTGGCCAGGGGATCCAGGTTCAGCATGTAGCCCTGCGCAATCCCATTCCAGGGCTCGAGCGTTAAGGCAGTGAAGGTATCGGCGGCTGAGGCCAGCAGCCGTATATCTTCCCCTGGCTCGGCCGGCTGGTCCGATTGCAGGTCAAGGATCTCCTCGTAGCTCTTCAACTGGATGGTGATGCCCGGATGGGCCTGGGTGAATTCCTCGGCCAGGGGTTCGTAAACTTGGAACGTGCCCTTATAGCAGGCAAACGTGACGGTGACGGGAGCAGTGGTAGGTAAGGGTGGGAAAGGGCTTGCTCTGACGCCCGCTGGGGCGGTAGGCTCTTCAATCCGTTCAGGGATCGTTGGTGGCCTACAATGAACCAACAGCAGTGCTGGCAGGACGAATAGAGCAAAGATTTTTCTCATCTCTTTTGCCTCCTTGCCTAACCAGGCATCACGCCAATGCTTGGAAAGGGGCTGGCAGGGTTACCCGCCAGCCCCTTTCGGGCAATCGGCCTGTTACGGGCGGGGGAAGCAGCGGTCCTTTCAAGTACCACATGGGAAGTGCCGGTCCTCCCAATTGCCACAATAGCAGCGCCATTTCCACCCGCTCTCGCATTTCATCCAGAATTCGTCTCCCTCATGCCAAGTCCAACCGTCGATCCCCCAACGACATGACCAGCAAGCATCGGGGTATCTCACTATACAGCCTTCGCAGTCCTCAAGGGGCTGCACTGGGCCGGCATTTGCCATAGAGGGCGTGAAGAAACTCACCGCCGCCAACACCAGCGATGCGACGAGCATTGTGACCAAGCCACCCATGACCACCCTTTGCATTTTACCATACTTCACCATTTTTGTCACCTCCTATGCAGTTGAATTGATCGAGCGAAATGTCGGACTGTCCCACTCGTCTTTGCATCTATCACCCCCTTTCACTTCCGTCACTCGACTTCGGCCAGCTTTTTCAGTTGCCCCAATGAGTTGGCGAAGCCCCTGCTAACAACGACGCCACTTTCGTTGATGACGTATAAGAAGGGCGTGCCCGGCACCTTGTAATCCCGCGCCACCCCATCATCCCAGATCAGAACGGGGAAACCAAACCCTTGCTCCTCCACCAGTTGCTGGTTCTCCTCTACGGAGCCCCGCGAGATCATCACCACTTGCATTTCGTCCATTTCCTCGCTGAAGGTCTTCAAGTTGGGGGATAGTTCAGCGCAGGCCGGACATCGGGTGGAGGAGAAGACCAGCAACACTCCCTGCCCCGCAAAATCACCCAACGTGACCGTTTGACCCCTCACGTCGGGCAAGCTGAACTCTGGCGCTTTCGTGCCCTTCTCCAGGCCCGGCGGCTCGCTCACCGCCCCCAAGAACTCCAGCGCTGCTACGACGTTATTCTGCAACTGGTTCATTCTGATGAAAAGGCCGATGATGGTCACCATCAACAGGATGACGATGCCCATCAGCATCAGGAGCAGAACGTTGGTCTTCGTTTCGTTCATGGGCACACCTTTGTCGGAATCAAAAAGCGCCGACCTCTCAAGGCACGAGCATGCCCTGAGACATCGGCGCTCTTCGCGGACGCCAAACCACCTTTTCGCTGTGAACTATGGCGAACTGTTCTCTCTCTCCGCAAGTGCATCTTATCCTCCCCGGACTTCCCACCAGACATCACTTTGTGGCCTTAGCCAGTATGATTGCTGCACAGTAATCCTACCATGACTCCCCTGAAAAAAGGGGGTAGTCACGCGAATCCCTTGTGTGACAACGGGGTTACTATGTATACAAGCCAAACTTGTCACCGAGGGTGAATTATGTTACGAAGGAATCGACGTCATCTTCAACCTTTGCTTCTCAGCGATTTGGCCAAACTGTCCGAGAAAGCCCGTGCTCGCTTGGAGGCGTCCTGGGCCGGTACCTTCCGGCGAGAGTTCTTCGGTCGGTTGAACGAAGAACCCTTCGATGTGCTGTACTCAGACAAGCCTTCTCGTCCCAACACTCCCGTGAATGTGCTAGTGGGTTTGGAAACGCTCAAGGCTGGTTTCGGCTGGAGTGACAAGGAGATGCATGATGCCTTTCTGTTCGATCTCCAAGTACGTTACGCTCTCGGGTATGATAACGTAGGCGAAGGTGACTTTGACTTACGCACTGTATACAACTTTCGCCATCACGTGTGTGACCATATGCGTCAGCATGGCGTGAATCTGATTGAGACCGCCTTTGAGCAAATCACTGATGAGCAAGTAGAGGCCTTTCAACTCAAAACGGGCAAACAACGCATGGACAGCACGCAAATTGCCACCAACATCCGACGCATGCCCCGAGTGCAGTTGCTGGTCGAGGTACTCCAGCGTGTGCAGCGCCTGCTCAGTGATGTTGACCAAGCTCACTATGCTGACGCTTTTGCTCCATATCTGAAAGGCTCGTCGGGTCAATACGTTTACCATCTCAGAGGTGAAGACACTGGGCCACACCTACAACGCATTGGTGAACTGATGTATCAGTTGATCACCGAACTGGCTCTGGCGTATGAGTCGGATGGGACTTACCAGATACTACTGATACTGTTGGTTTAATTATGCAAACTTGTCCGGGCCTTGAGGGGCCATATGTGACAGAACTGGCGTGTTGTGGCACAATACAGGCCCGTCCAAAACGAGTACAAGCAAGCCAAAAGGAAATACATCGTGACACTTCGTGCCCGCGACCGGTTTGTTATCCCCGAGGAGACAGCAAGCGTAGCCCAAGAGGCCTTTCCCAAAGGTAATATCTACATGACGATGAGTGACAAGTTGAACATCTGGTATCAAGACAGTGACTTCGCGTCCTTGTTTGCGCCACATCAAGGTCGTCCGGCTGAATCGCCGGGGCGGTTGGCTTTGATCACAGTGATGCAATATGCTGAAGGGTTGAGTGATCGGCAAGCAGCAGAGGCTGTCCGCGCTCGGATTGACTGGAAGTATGCCTTGGGATTGGAACTGATCGATTCCGGCTTTGACTTTTCGGTGTTGAGCGAGTTTCGGGATCGGGTGATCGCCGGTGGGGCGGAGCAGCAATTGCTGGATGACATGCTCAAGCAGTTCAAAGGGCTGGGCTTGCTGAAAGCCCGTGGTCGACAACGGACGGACTCGACCCATGTGCTGGCGGCGATCCGAAAGCTGAACCGGCTCGAGTGTGTGGGCGAAACGCTGCGTGCGGCCTTGAATACTTTGGCTGCAGTCGTTCCCGAATGGCTGCTGGAGCAAGTCACCCCGGACTGGTTTGACCGCTATGGGAAGCGTTTTGAGCAATATCGTCTGCCCAAAGGGAAGGCCGAACGGGAAAGATTGGCAGACACCATCGGTGCCGACGGCTACCAGTTGTTGTCGGCCATCGATGCTGATAGTGCGCCTGGATGGTTGCGGGAGGTGCCTGCGGTTGAGATCCTGCGCCAGGTTTGGGCTCAGCAATACTATGTGCAAGACGATCAGGTGAAATGGCGTGCGGTGGAGGACTTGCCTCCCAACAAGCTGTTGATCCAGTTGCCCTACGACGCGGAAGCCCGTAACCGGACGAAACGCAGCCTCAATTGGACTGGTTATGCGGCTCATCTGACGGAAACCTGTGATGAGGAGACTCCCAATTTGATCACCCATGTGGAGACGACCCCGGCGACCACCGGCGACGTGGAGATGACGGATACCATTCACGCCGCCTTGGCTGAAAAAGACCTTCTGCCCGACGAACATTTCGTGGATACCGCCTATGTCGCAGCCGAACAATTGGTGACCAGCCGTACTGACTATAAGCTTGACTTGGTCGGCCCAGCGCCTGCAGATTCCAGTTGGCAGGCTAGAAGCAAATCGGGTTTCGACATCTCCTGTTTTGGTGTCGATTGGGAAGCCCAGACCGTTACCTGTCCTGAAGGCCAGTTGAGCAAGAGTTGGCGACCCCGAGAAGATGCTGGCGGCAGGGAATTCATTGAGGTCCACTTTGACCCGCACGACTGTCACGCCTGTACGAGTCGCCCGCAGTGTACCAGGGCCAAGGGCCATCCTCGCACTGTGAAGCTGAAACCACGTTCCCAATATGTGGCTCTGCAAACGGCTCGTCAGCGTCAAGAGACCTCTGAATTCAAGGAACGCTACAAAACCCGCGCCGGGATCGAAGGCACTATCTCGCAAGGTGTCCGTTCGTTTGATTTGCGCCGCTCCCGCTACATCGGCTTGCCCAAAACGCACCTGCAGCCTGTGGTCACGGCGGCAGCGATCAACCTGACGCGCACTGTAGCTTGGTTGGAGGGAACCCCAAAGGCGCAGACGCGCCTGTCCAGGTTTGCTGCTCTTGCACCTAGTACCTAACATAAATGAACCAACAGTATCATCTATTCCGTTTGTCTATACGTTCGTTATTTGGTCTCTTGCGACCACCAAGCGGTATCACAATCAAACACCACTTTGCTGTTGGAATTAGGCCCCTGCATATGGGGTTCTTCGACCCTGACTGTCTTGGTATCACATCAGAGTGCAGTTAGGCCAAAGCGCCCCCCTTGGCATAGGGGAGGCAAGCAACCGACATGTCGCTCTATGTGACTACAAGACAGTCAGGGGGTGTGCGCACAGAGCCCTGCCATCGAAGAGGGTCTTTCAGCACGCTCCTAGTCCTCGTTGCACGGCGGGTTCCACTTGTTGAGCAGGTCCGCCTCCTCCTCTCGGCGGACTTGCCCATCGGCGGAGCTTGTGTGCGCGTGCACGTGAGTTCCACCGTGGCGTCTGACGCAGGGCATCTTCTCGTGGTTCGAAAGCCGATCCTTGAGGCTGTTCGTCTCCCCGATGTAGACAGGCGTCCACCGCCCCGGAGATGTCTCCTTGGCGAAGATGTAGTTCCCTGGGGAATCCTTGAACGCTGTGCCGATCTCGTGAATCCAGTACGTGTACGTTCCGCCCGAAGAGCCGGGCCACCTAATAGTAGTGTCAGCCACGTCGTCCCTCCTGGACACCTTCTTGACCACCCACGAGGGAGTGTCCCCTATTGTACGAAAGCACCCTGCTACAACAGCTGAGGCATCCACTGTGAATACCTCAGCGACAGCCCTGTGGTCGGCTCAGTGCTACGCAATCTACTCGCAGAAGAGATCGCAGCAATTGTAGGGCAAGCAGTCGGGATGGTTGCAGCAATAGTAGCACCACACTTCGGGTGGGCCACCATTCACCAATCTCCACCAGCAGGTCGTGTCCGGACCCACGTCCCAAGCGGTGGCCTGTGGGGTGAGCGCAGGACTCCCCGCAAGTAGCAGAACTCCCAGTACGAGTGCCAACAGAACGAACCTCTTCGCCTTTGTCATGATCTCCTCCCTATTGAGTGAACATTGAAATGGCGGTGCGCTGCATTGCCTCACGAGGCAGAGTACTGTACAGGGAGAACAACGTTGGCCCATCCTCCCACTGGAGGGTATTCTGTCGCGGTCCGGTCGATCCCCATGCGGCTGGGTGTCCTTCCAGGTCCACCCACTCCAGTACGCCTGGATAGGTGCTATAGATATCGTCCCGCTCCAACAGAGACAGCATGGACAGGTATAGCAGATCGACGCCCTGGCCCATGTCCTCACGACGATAACCGATGGTGACCTCTACTGGACCCCTGAGGGTTACACCTTCCAGTCGGAACCCTGAAGGTAAGTAGTTCGGCTCGCGGATGGCTATGTCGGCATGCTCCTGCGCCTCTGCGATGGTGGCGTACCACCTGGCATCAGAGGGCGGGCGCTCCGTGGCCCGGTGTAGCCTCGTCTGATCGACCCGCACCCGATCCAATCTGATGATCTTCGCATCCTGGAGAGATCGAAGAACCGTACCTCGAGCTTGGGGGGAGGCAGCGAGGATGAAGACGACGGCCCAGACAGTGGCCACCACGCTAGCCAGCAGAATCCGGCCTGTGCTTCCCAGATTCGCCAGCAGGGCGAGGGGTCGAGCTCGCACACTCGTGCCCTTCTGCGGCCCAGCTTTGGCACAGTATTGCGCCTGCCACTGCTGACGCAGATCTCTTTCCAGCCGACGCCGGAAACGGTGTCCTGGGCTCCCGCCCAGCTCGGTCAGCCAGGCGGCGATGGTCATCATCTCCCCCAGTTCAGAGGGCACCTCATCCAGATCCTCCATGACCTGGTCCAGGAACTGCAAGAACAGATGGACGGTTTCCTCTTCCTTCATGACGATGCTCCGGTAGCAAAATGATGACAACGCGATAGCGATAGTATAATGACCGAGATCACTTGCAGTCACGTCCTTTCAGTTGGTCTCTGAGCTTGCGGACAGTGCGATACAGAAGCGTCCCAACATTGGACTCGCTGAGGTCCGTGATCTGAGCTATGCGCCGATTGGTCAGGCGAGCGCCGAACTTGAGAGCGATCAGCTCCTGCTCACGCTCAGGCAGGGAGCGGACGCAGCGCTCCAGCGTCTCTCGTTGCTTGCGATCAAGCAGCTCTCGCTCAGGGGTCGTCGGGTCTGGCAGCGGCGGCAACTCCTGTAGGCTCACGGATGTCCCCTGTTTGCGATGCCGTCTGGTGTCCTCGGCCAGCACCCGGCGAGCGATGCCAAAGAGCCAAGCTTCGAGGCTGCCCCGCTCCGGACAATAGGTACGCAGTCCTCGGAGCGCCTTCTCGAACACCGCGGAGGTCAAGTCCTCACACTGCTGCCGATTTCCTACCCGAGAGACGAAGTAGCGATAGACGCAGGGCATGTGTCTGTGGTAGACCTGCGCGAAGCTCTCCCAATCAACCGGTAGGGTCTCGGTATGCACTCTGCTCTCCTGCGAAGAGGTCATGATGATGTGGTCAAGAAGCAGGTCCCTGCATCCTCGTGTCCTTCTCCATAGAAGGACGTCGATATCGCGGCAATGTCACAGGTGCATCCCGTATCTGGTGTAGCTTCCCCAGTCGTTCCCCCGGCGCCGAACACCCTTCTATAATATTATACGTGATTTTGGCGAAAGTGTCACACACGGGTTTGCACGGAACATGCACCTGAAGCCGTGTCATCACGCTGCGTATCTGTGACGCCAGCCGTCCGTCAGCTGATGTTCGCGGCCGGATCTGGTGGAGGCGGCGAGTGAGTGGGTGAGCCAGAGGCAGCGTGGCATGGAGCCGGCTCTGGCGCAGACGACTTCCGATGTGCTGAGTCCATGTTCTTCTGGCTGGGGTCTCTCGCGTCAGCCTGGCGGCTGGGCGCACCCCCTCGAGGAGTAGACAGCCAGCGATGCGCTGGGCCACACCAGAAGAGCCCTCCGCAGGAGATGTGGGAGAGAGGGAGAGTCCTGTGGCGGCACACGCCTCCGTAGGCGATCACTGATACCCACGGGCGCCTTCTGGATCGGGTTCGGGGAGACCTGCCTGAGATGCCAAAGAGAATCGCTCAATGGACATCGTCCCCCACTCCATGCAGGAGCATGCAGTCAGCCGCATCTTGCAGCAACAGGGACGCACCTGGATTCCCGACACGCATCCTCCAAACTCAGGTGTGATACTTTGCTCGAATCAGCGTATATCATAGTAGAGGGATCTGATGCGATGCATCCACGGTCAGGTCCACCATCGCGCAGGCCACAGTCAATGACGAGAGGAGTAGCTCAATGAGACACCTTTCATTGCAGTTCCGCCGTCCGCTGACACTGCTTCTGCTGGCCTCGATCCTCGTGGGTCACTTGGGATCCCCGCTGGCAGCAGCGCCCGCTTCGATTTCCTCGGTTGCATTCCCCGAGCCGCCACGGTCGTCGAGCAGTGGCGGTTCCCTGTTTCTGCCCCTGGTGGTGGGTGAGCCAGGGGAGGCACGGGCTGCCCCTCCCGTGGATGACACACTGGAAGCGAGTCCGGCCGCCGGGACGCCGCGCCTGAAGCTCAGCAAACGTGCCGAACCGGTCGTGGCGTTGTCCGGAGGGATGCTGACCTACGTCGTTGAGGTCGTGAATGCGGGCGAGGCTGCGGTCAAGGATCTGCTGCTGAGCGACGATCTGTCTGCGGGACTGACGGTCGTAGAGGGCAGCGTCCAAGGCTTCACCTACGATGAGTGGGCGCATCGCCTGACCTGGGCTGTCTCCGAGTTGGGGCGCGGAGAGCGGCTGGAGGGCCGTTTCCAGGTGCGAGTGCAGGGCTTCCAGCCCGGCGAGGTGATCCTCAACAGCGTTGAGGCCACTGCCGGCGAGCCAAAGGAAGTGCAGCAAGCCAGGGTGGAAACGCTGGTGGTGCAAACGATGGCCGAGACAGTCTGGGTCACGCCAGAAGAGGGTGGGTTGCTGCGTTCAGCAGATGGGCAAGTAGAGGTGCGCATACCACCCGGTGCTATGCAGGACCGCACGCGGGTGACCTACACCCCACGGCCGGACATCGCCGAGGGGACGGCGGACAGACCTTTCGCCTTCGATCTGGAAGCGGAGAACGAGGCCGGGCAGGCGGTGCGGGAGTTCGCCGCACCGTTGGAGCTCCTCTACCGCTACACCATGCCACCCGCCACGCCGCCGGTGTACCGGGAGCCCGAGCTGTTCCTGCTGGACGAAGAGACGGGCCACTGGCTACCGCTGGGAGCGGAGATGGACGAGGAGGCCGGGGTGTTGCACCTGCAACTGCCCCACTTCTCCACCTACTCCGAGGGCAGCACCAGCTATGTCATGGAGCGCACGTCCAGCCTGAGGGGGGCGCGGACCAACCTCTTCAGCCTGTCGGCGGGCTATTCGCATGGCTTCGAGATCCCGCCCGGCGTGCGCGGACTGGCGCCGACGGTGGGGCTGAGCTACTCCAGCGCCAGCCACACGCCCAACAGTGGCCACTTGAGCTATGCGGGGTACGGCTGGCAGATGGTGGGCGCAGATTCCGTATACATCCCGCCGGGTGATGCTAACACATTCAAGCGAGTGTTGACGCTGCAAGGGGCGACGTACACGCTGCGCAAGACCTCGGATGGCACTTGGTTCGCCAAGGAGAATCCCTTCTTGAAGATCACCGAGTCGGGAGGGCATCACTACACGCCGGACACGGTCAATGTCTGGACGCCCGATGGCACCAAGTACACCTTCGGGGGCAGCAGTGTGGACGCCGTGTACTACTGGAAAGGGTGCAGCAACCCCTCGGTGGGCACAGGCGAGCGCTATGTCCGGCTGCCGTTGGCCAAGATAGAGGACACCAGCGGCAACATCGTCAACTACTCCTGGGAAGCGGAGGTTGAGGGGACGGTGCCATATGATTGTGAGCAGGACTCTGGATGGCAGGACACGCATGAGCACCAGCGGGCGACGCGGCTGACGGAGATCACCTACGACAACGACGACCTGGTGAAGATCGCCTTCAGCTACGGCAGCCGCTTGGACCGTCCTTCGGGCTACGACAGCGCCAGCTGGCGGTTCCACACGGAGAAGAAGCTGACCTCCGTCAGCGTGCAGATCAAGGATGGGGCCTATTGGCGCACGGTGCGCACCTACACACTGACGCACAACGCGCAGAACGAGACGCAGGCGGTGTCGCAGAAGGTGCTCAACCTGGACAAGATTCAGGAGAGCTCGGGTGCCTCCAACTGGCCGGCGACAGAGTTCGACTACTCGGACGACTACTTCGTCACGGAAGGAGAGTATGGGTCCCTGACGGAGGTCAGCAACGGTTATGGGGGCGAGGTAACCTTCAGCACCAGTCACCGGGATGGCGGCAGCACCCCGCACGTGGTCTCCAGCCGGACGGAGGATGACGGCATCTCGGGCACGTCCGATGCGGTGTGGAGCTACACGGGCTCGGACTGGGACTCTGATGGCGGCGACTGGTGGCTGGAGGAGAAGCTGGCCGAGGGCTACGAGCAGGTGCAGGTGACGCGGCCCGACAGCACGGTGGAGAAGCACTACTTCCAGGTCACCGAACTGGTGAGCAGCCACCTGATCGACCACCGGGCAGGTCGGGAGCACAAGCTGGAGATCTCGGAAGGTAGCCAAGAGCTGGCCAGGACGGAGACCACCTGGTTGACAAGCACCGTGGATCTGCCCATCAGCGGCTACAGCAGCATGGACGAGTCGGAGAAACCCCGTTTCGCCTACGTCTCCCAGATGGACAGCTATCTGGATGGCGACAAGCAGACCCGTACCCAATACCAGTACGAGAAGTCGCGCCAGGGCGGCACCTACGTCTATGGCAATGTGACGGAACAAAAGGAGTATGGATCCAGCACGGGGAGCAGCTGGGATACGCAGCCGCAGCGCACCACCTACACCTGGTACTACCCCAACCACAGTAGCTGGATCGTCAACAAGCCCGGGCGCAGCGACTTCTACAAGGTGTGCTACGGATGCTCTGGCGGTGCGATGGAGCGGCAGTCGCTGCTCTACTACGACCAGACCAGCAGCTACACCACAGCGCCCAGCGATGGGCTGCTGAAGAAGCGGGAGGATAAGTCCACATCGGGCGGCTCATACACCGTCACCACGACCTTCGACCACTGGTCCAACGGCAATCTCAAGCAGGTGAGCGACTCCAACGGCAATGACACCTACACGTTCTTCGATGACCAGTTCGAGGCCTTTGCGGTCTGTACGAAGAACGAGAAGGGACATACAACCAAGTTCCGCTACTACGGCGTGGAGGGCAGCGACGAGAGCGGCTGCACGACGACCGACGGATCGGCGGCCTGGAGCGGGGGCTCGCCGGTGTCGGGTCGCTTCTTCGGCCGGCTGGAGGAGAGCAAGGACGCCAATGACGTGGCCACGACCTACCGGTACGATGCCTTAGGGCGGCTGGACGAGGTGTGGCTGTGGCCGGATAGCAGCAGCTACCCCACGGTGGAACTGGCCTACGCCAACTACAGCAGCTCCAGCAGCCCCTACCGCGTGGAGACCAAGCAGCGAGAGACTGCAGGGCAGTCCGGCCAACTGGTGAGCAATCAGATCTACGATGGCTTCGGGCGTGTGATTCAGAGCCGCAGCGAGGGGGAAACCTGGACGCAGCCGTCGGTGACGAGCACCCAGTATGACGGGCTGGGGCGTGTGGAGAAGCAGTCCGTCCCCTATTGGGGCACAGCAGGGCCGGGCACCTTCCAACCGCCTGGCTGGGCCAGCCTGGACGAGACTCTGTACGACTACGACGGGCTGAGGCGGGTGATCACCACCACGCTGCCCGACGGCAGCACCATGTTGAACATCCACGATGGTCGGGACACGACGGTGGTGGATGAGGAGAACCACCAGGTGGTGTACGAGAGCGACGCCTTTGGCCGGTTGATAGTGGTCAAGGAGTACACCGGCACCTACCCCAGCAACCTGACGCTCTATGCCACCACCGTCTACACCTACACTGCACAGGACCTACTGGCGAAGGTGGAGGACGAAGACGAGAACGTCACCACCGTCAGCTACGATGGCCTGGGCCGCAAGACGGCCATGGACGACCCGGACATGGGGGAGTGGGACTACGGCTACGATTCCGTTGGCAACCTCACCCGGCAGGATGACGCCGAGCATCAGCGCACCTGCTTCTACTACGACGGGCTGAACCGGTTGGAGGGCAAGTACTACACCACCGATAGCACGAGCTGCCCCAGCAGCCCGACGTATGACGTGAGCTACAGCTACGACTCCGGCACTTACGGCAAGGGACAGCGCACGTCGATGACGAT